>Ga0164295_10001663_pt1 | contig 18500 bp, 12 predicted proteins | sample GEODES006metaG_FD_111798 | JGI IMG/M metagenome (GOLD analysis project Ga0164295, IMG submission 111798) | Oligotrophic lake water microbial communities from Sparkling Lake, Wisconsin, USA - GEODES006 metaG | ecosystem: Environmental > Aquatic > Freshwater > Lake | place: USA: Sparkling Lake... | reverse complement strand
TCCACGGCCCAGGCAAAGCGCGGCAGGCCGGTGTCCAGCGCGGTCGTCAGCCGGCCGGCCAATTCGGGCGAGTCGATCAGAAAGCCCAATTCGGTGTTGAAGCGCAGCGAGCGTTCATCGACATTCATCGATCCGACAAACAGCCAGCGGCCATCGACCACCAACGTCTTGGCATGCAGGGCCGCCGCGCTGCTGCGGAAAAAGCTGCCTCTGTCCGGCTGACGGCGCAATCGGCGCGGAATCAGGCCCAGCCGGGCGCGCGCGCCGCCCACCCCGCGCATTTCCCACAGGCGCACCCCCATCGCCAGCAGGCGCCGCCGCCACGGTGCATACCAGGCGTGGACCAGCGCGACATTGTTGGAAACCAGGCTGTTGGTCAGCACATCGACCTGCACCCCCCGCCCGGCCATGTCCGCCAGCACCGCGGCCACCGCCGGTGTCGGGATGAAATAGGCCGAGACCAGCAGGAAGCGCTGCGTCACCGGGCCCAGCGCAGCCAGCAATTGCGGCAACAACAGGCTGGACTGCGCCACGCGGTCGCTGATCTTGCCGGGCGGATCAGACAGGATGCGCACCGGCGCCCAGATGAAATCCTGCGCCGCATCGATCATCGCCAGCGTCGGCGGGCTGGCGGCGGCGGCCAGATAGGCGTTGCGCAGCGGGCTCGGTTGCGGTGACGGCGTGCCCTGCACCCACGGCACCGGCACGGCAACATCCCAGTAACGCTGAAAATCGCCCTCCATGTCGTGCGCAATCGCGCCGATGGCCAGCACATCCAGATCGGCCGCCAACCCTGGGTTGCCGCCATCGAAATAGACATCGCCGATGTTGCGCCCGCCGATCACGGCGGCGATGCCGTCCACCACCAGCGCCTTGTTGTGCATGCGCCGATTGAGGCGCGAAAAATCGAACAGCGCATTCATCCAGCGCCAGCGCCGCAGCCGCGCCGGGTTGAACAGCCGCAGTTCCACCTGCGCCATCGCCCAGCGATCGGCCTGCGGCGAACCGAAATCATCGAGCAGCAACCGCACCCGCACGCCGCGTCCCGCTGCTGCCACCAATTCGTCCAGCAACAGCCGCCCGGCCACATCATCACGCCAGATATAATATTGGGCATCGATGCTGATCCGCGCCGCGCGCACCAATGCGATCCGCACCGCCAGCGCTGCCGGGCCATCACTCAGCAATTGCACGCCGCTTTGACCGGCATGCGTTGCACAATATGGTGCCATCCACGCCGTCATGCCGACAACCGCACCCAGATCGGCAGATGATCGGATGCGGCGCGGGCCAGGGCCGTGGCATGCACGCCGGCATCGGCCACATCCAGGGCATGGCTGGCAAAGGCCCGGTCCAGCCGGCCGAGCGGCAGCCGCGCCGGGAAACTGGCGGGCAGGCGGATTTCGCGCCAGTATCGCGCCAGTTCGTCCAGCGCCGCGCCGCGACCGCGCCATTCGTTGAAATCGCCCATCACCAGTTCCGGCGGGTTGCCTGGCGCGCTCGCAATGGCCGCCACCATGGCGCGGGTCTGCCGCGCCCGCCACAGGCCCGACAGATCGAGATGCGCCCCCACCAGCCGCAACGGCATCTGGCCATGCATCACATCGGCCAGCACGGCGCCGCGCGGCTCCAGCGCCGGCAAGTGGATGGGGGCGCAATGCGTCAGCCGTGCAGCACCACGCACCAGCACGGCATTGCCATGCCAGCCCAGCGCCGCATGATCGCCGAGCGGTGCCGCCACCCAGCCACAAGCCGCCAGCATTTCGCCCGACAACACGGAACGGCGCACCCCGAACCGCGTGTCCGCCTCTTGCAGCAGCACCACATCGGCGGCGATTTCGTCCATCACATCCAATATGCGCTGCGGCGACCGCCGCCCATCGCTGCCGACGCCCTTGTGGATATTGTAACTGGCGACGGTCAGCGTCACGGCTTGCACTCGACAAGAAAGGACAGTATTATTGACCCAATAATCAGATAGTGGGGAGCGACCATGGTCGCCGATTTGCCGCCCGTTTCGCTCGACGACAAATATCGCTTCCGCGATGGCCGGGTGTTCATGTCGGGCGTGCAGGCGCTGGTGCGCCTGCCGCTGGTGCAGAAATGGCGTGATGCCGCCGCCGGGCTGAACACGGCCGGGTTCATCTCCGGTTATCGCGGATCACCGCTGGGCGGCTATGATCAGGAATTGTGGCGCGCAAAACAATATCTGAAAGCGCAGGATATCCACTTCGTTCCCGGCGTGAACGAAGAATTGGGCGCCACCGCCGTCTGGGGCACGCAGCATGTCGCGCTCAACCCCAAGGCGACAAAGGATGGCGTGTTCGGCATCTGGTATGGCAAGGGGCCGGGCCTCGATCGCGCCATGGATGTGCTGAAGCACGCCAATGCCGCCGGCACATCGGCGCATGGCGGGGTGCTGGCCATCGTCGGTGACGATCATGGCGCCAAATCCTCCACCCTGCCGCACCAGAGCGACCATAATTTCCAAGCCGCCTTCGTGCCATTCCTCAGCCCGTCGAGCGTGGCGGAATTCGTCGAATACGGCCTGCTCGGGATCGCCATGAGCCGCTTTGCCGGCACCTGGGTCGGCTTCAAGGCCACCGCCGACACGGTGGAAACCAGCGCCACCATCGATCTGGCGCATGAAAACCGCCATATCATCCTTCCGGAATTTATATTCCCCGATGGCGGCGTGCACATCCGCCGCGGCGATATCTGGCGCGAGGAAGACACGCGCCTGCAACGCTACAAGGGCTTTGCCGCGCTGGCCTTTGCCCGCGCCAACGGCATTGATCGGCTGATCTGGGATTCCCCCAAGCCGCGCATCGGCATCGTCACCACCGGCAAGGCCCACGCCGATACGATGCAGGCGCTCGCCGAACTCGGCATCACCGAACCGGTCGCCGCCGCCATCGGCCTGCGCGTCTACAAGGTCGGCATGCCATGGCCGCTGGAGCCGGACGGCATCCGCGGTTTTGCCGAAGGGCTGGAGGAAGTGCTCGTCATCGAGGAAAAGCGCGAATTCATCGAACATCAACTGAAATGGCAGCTCTACAACTGGCGCGAAAGCGTTCGACCGCGCGTCGTCGGCAAACGTGACGAGCGCGGCGACTGGCTGCTCAGCCCGGACAATGAACTGACCCCCGGCGTCATCGCCAATGTCATCGCCGCGCGCCTGCAGCATTTCCACGACACGCCGCGCATCCGTGCCGCCATCAGCTTCTTCCGCGATCAATCGGCAAAATCTGCCGCCTATGAAACCCCGATCAAACGCAGCCCCTATTTCTGTTCCGGCTGCCCGCACAACAGCAGCACCAAGCCGCCCGAAGGCGGCCGCGCGCTGGCCGGCATCGGCTGCCACATCATGGCGATGTGGATGGACCGCGCCGAAACCTTCACCCAGATGGGCGGCGAAGGCGTCACCTGGGTTGGCGAAGCGCCGTTCGTTTCGGAAAGCCACGTGTTCGCCAATCTCGGCGACGGCACCTATTTCCATTCCGGCCTGCTCGCCATCCGCCAGTCGATCGCGGCGGGCGTCAACATCACCTACAAGATCCTCTACAACGACGCCGTCGCCATGACCGGCGGGCAGAAGCATGATGGCGAGCTTGGCGTCGATCAGATCGCGGCGCAGATGCTGGCCGAACATGCCAAGAAGGTCGTCATCCTCACCGAAGACCTCACCCGCTACAAAGGCGTGACCATCCCCGGCAGCGTGCGCCTGCTCGATCGCAGCGCCCTGCCCGCCATCAGCCAGGAATTCGCCGCCACCCAAGGCTGCACGGTGATCATCTTCGATCAGACCTGCGCCGCCGAAAAACGCCGCCGCCGCAAGCGCAAGCTGATGGTCGATCCCGACCGCCGCATCTTCATCAACCCCGCCGTCTGCGAAGGCTGTGGCGATTGTTCGGTGCAATCCAACTGCGTCTCCGTGGAGCCGCTGGAAACCGAATATGGCCGCAAGCGCCGCATCAACCAATCGAGCTGCAACAAGGATTACAGCTGCGTGGCGGGCTTCTGCCCCAGCTTCGTCACCATCGACGGCGCTGCAGTCAAGAAATCCAGCACCGAATTCAGCCTGGACGGCATGGAAGAACCGCACCCGCCCGCCCCCGGCGCCGGATACAATATCATGGTCACCGGCATCGGCGGCACTGGCGTGCTCACCGTGTCGGCGCTGCTCGGCACCGCCGCGCATATCGAGGGCCTGGCCAGCACCACCGCCGACATGGCCGGCCTCGCCCAGAAGGGCGGCGCGGTCTACAGCCATGTCCGCATCGCGGCATCGGCAGGCGATCTCCTGAGCCCACGCATCATGGCCGGCAACGCCGATCTGGTGCTGGCTTGCGACGCCGTCGTTGCCGCCGACATGCCGACGCAAACATTGATGGTGCCCGATCGCACCGCCGTTGTTGCCAATGCCGATATCGCGCCGACCAGCGATTTCGTGCGCAACCGCGATTATGATTTCCGCACCGCCGCCGTCGAGCGCGCCATCCGCAAGGCATCCAACCCCAATGCCTGCGATTTCGTCGCGGCCGACACCGTCGCCACCGCCCTGCTTGGCGATGCCATCGGCAGCAACATCCTGCTGATGGGCTATGCCTGGCAAAAGGGCCTGATCCCGCTGAAGCGCCAGAGCATCGAGGCCGCGATCGAACTGAACGGCGTCGCCATCCCCTTCAACAAGCGCGCCTTCGCGCTGGGCCGCCTGCTTGCCACCCGCCCGGATCAGGTGCTGGCATTGGTGGAGGCCTCCCGCGGCCCGCAGCCGGAACCGCCCGCCACCAATCTCGACGAGATCATCGCCCGCCGCACCGCCGATCTGACCGCCTATCAGGACGCCGCCTACGCCGCCCGCTTCCGCGCGCTGGTGGAACAGGCCCGCACCGCCGGCGGCGACGCGCTGGGCGAAGCGGTGGCGCGCAGCCTCTACAAGCTGATGGCCTACAAGGACGAATATGAAGTCGCCCGCCTCTACAGCGACGGCCGCTTCCGCGCGGCGTATGATGCGCAGTTCAGCGCTGGCAAGCCGCGCTTGCTGCTGGCCCCGCCGCTGATCACCCGCACCGACCCCGCGACCGGCCGCCCGAAGAAAATCAGCTTTGGCCCGTGGATCTTCACCGCGTTCGGCGTGCTCGCCAAGCTGAAACCCCTGCGCGGCACCGCGCTCGATCCGTTCGGCTACAGCCAGGAACGGCGGCACGAGCGCGCCGATATCGCCGCCTATGCAGCCGACGTGGCCCGCCTGATCAGCGATGTGAATCCCGCCAACATCGGCCTGGCGCTGGCCATCGCCAAGCTCCCCATGGATGTGCGCGGCTTCGGCCCGGTGAAGGCCAAGGCGCGCGACGAAGTCGCCGCCCGCCGCGCTGCCCTGTGGGCGAAATGGCCGGGCGTCGCAGCACAAGCGGCGGCGTGATCCTGAGCTGAAGGCTCGGCCGCCGGCGCCTTCAGATCATGCGGGCCGCCGCCGGCAAGGCATCGGTCTGTTCCCACCATGCGCCTTCCGCGTGGCGCTGGAACAGGTCCGGCGGCAACACGCTTTGCCGCACGTTGACGTGCACCTTTGCCCCGACCACGTGCAGCCCCGGCGTGCCGAGCCGGGCATCGAACATCATCGCATCATAATCCGGTTCGATGTCGTTCGGATTGTGCACAAAGCGTGGCACCCCCAGGAAATCGTAGACCTGATCGAGCACGCCCTGCGGATCGGCGGTGAGGCTGTCATAACGCACCAGCAACAGCCGATCATGGTGCGGATCGAACACCGCTTCGCGCAGCGCGTGCAGCGCATAACCGATCATGCCATTGCCGGCGAGCAGGGCTTCGGTGCGCGAATAGACGGTGCCGCCAGGGTCGAACTTGAAGATGCCCGACGGTTGCAGCGCGTTGCGGCGCGTCAGTCGCTCGACGGAATCGAGGATCCACGCCGGGTTGCGCACACAGGCGATCACCTTGGCCTTCGGCCACAGCGTCGCCAGCAGCGCCATTTTCGAACACCACAGCCGGTTGGTATCGATGATCAGCTTGTGGGGATGAAGATCGGCATAATAATTGTCGACGACACCGCGCAGCACCCGCAGCCGCTGGTCATCCTCGATGAACACGCCGCCTTCATTGGCCTGGCTCATCTGCGACAGCAGCCCGGTGACCAGGCTGCCGGCCGGGCTCGTCATCGCGGCATGAAGGAACGGGTTCTGCCGCAGCAGCGCCGCCAGCAACGTGGAGCCGGAACGCGGCAACCCGGAAATGAAATGCAGACCGTTGTTCATGGTCATATCCTCAGGATGCGAAGCCGGCGGCGTCCAACCGGGACGCCGCCAGCCTTATCAAACATGTTGTGCGATCAGGCGGTGCGCAGCCGGCGACGGCGCAACATCGCGCCGATGCCGCCAAAGCCGGCCATCAGCATCGCCCAGCTTGATGGTTCGGGCACGCCGCCAACCAGATCGATCGAGGCCGAACCATTGCCGCTGTTGACGCCCGCCGTCCGCACGGCATCGGTTACGCCAGTTGCCAGGAAGGAGCCACCGCCGCCGCCACCGAGGTAATAGCCACCGCCACCGCCGGAGAAACCGCCGCCGCCGCCGCCGCCTTCGACGCCGCCGCCGCCGCCACCGCCGAAACCGCCGTCATTGGTGCCGCCGCCGGCGAAACCGCTCGGGCCACCCTTGCCGCCCCGGAGCCCGGTGCCGCCGTTCGACAGCCATCCGCCGCCGCCGCCGCCATAGCTAAAGACGGCGCCATAGCCGCCGGAGCCATTGGTACCGGCCGGATATCTAATCGGGCTGTTGGCACTGGCATTGTTGCCGCCAAGGCCTGGGAGGCCTGCGTTGGAAGATCCGTAACCGCCGCCGCCACCACCGGCAACCGCCAACGGCGTCGCCAGATCGAGATAGATGAAGCTGCCACCGCCGCCGCCGCCGCCGGCGTTGCTACTACCACCCTGGCCGCCGACAACGACGTTGAGCGTCGTCCCGCTGGTCAGCGACAGCTTGCCAGAGACGCTCGCCCCAAGACCCCCGTTGCTTCTGCCGCCCTGCGCGCCGGCAGCGCTCAGCGTGTAAATGCCGGTCTGGGTGACCGCATAGCTTTGCACACTGCCGGTGTAGGCAAAGTTTGCAGCATCAGCCGCCGTGCTCGCCAGCGCCGCCAGCGATGCGCCAGCCAGCAATATCATTCTGAACATGAATCAACTCCCAAGCGCCGCGAAATCGTACGTGGCGAGCGGACTGCTTGGTCATATTATAAATCTGAATCAACAAGATCGTCTGCCATGGCTGCACCAAATGTGCCCATTTTGGGCAAACGGCGGCGTCCGCATGAGACGCCGCCGGCCGTGTCAACCGCGCCCTGCGATCAGGCGGTGCGCAACCGGCGACGGCGCAACATCGCACCGATGCCGCCAAAGCCGGCCATCAGCATCGCCCAGCTCGACGGCTCGGGAACAGCGCCGGCACCGCCGCCGCCACCGCCGGGAGGGGTGTACAGATCGACCTTCGCGTAACCGTTGCCGCTGTTATGGTCCCCATACATGAAGGAATTGGTTGCACCCGCTGCCAGGAAGGAGCCGCCACCGCCGCCGCCGGTGTAGTAGCTACCGCCACCGCCGGAGAAGCCGCCGCCGCCGCCGCCGCCGTATTCGCCGCCGCCGCCGCCGCCGCCGAAGCCGCCGTGGTAGCCAGTTTTGGCGTCGCCACTGCCGCCGTTGAAGCCATTCGGGCCACCGCGGCCGCCTCGACCCGCTCTACTTCCGCCGTCCGAGAGCCATCCGCCACCGCCACCGCCATAAGCAGTGGAGCCGCCTTGGCCGCCGGAGCCACCGGTGCCGCCATAATATTGTCCATTGGTGGTACCGCCGCCGGTGTTGTCGCGGCCATACCCGCCGCTGTTGCCGCTATAGTCGCCGCCGCCGCCGCCGGCGATCGCGAGCGGCGTTGACAGATCGGTATAGATGAACGTGCCGCCGCCGCCGCCGCCATAGGTGCTGCTGCCGGCGGTGGCGCCAAAGCCCCTGCCGCCGACAATGATATTGAGCACCGTCCCGCTGGTCAGCGACAGCCGACCACCGACGGCCGCCCCGAGTCCGCCTTGGTCACCACCGCCTTGCGCGCCGACAGCAGCCAGATCGTAAAGGCCGGTCTGGGTGATCGTGTAGCTTTGTACACTGCCGGTATAATTGAACGTTACGGCCTCAGCCGCCGAACTCGCCAGCGCCGCCGCCGAAGCGCCGGCCAGCAGAATCATTCTCATCATGGATATATGCCCCATATGCCGCCTGCCCCCATGGCCGCGTGCGGGCACACCAGAAGAGGTTGTTTTGTGGCCGGGCAAGCATCAAAATGGGGCAGCAGTCGCGACAAATATCTATAGTTATCAATTGGTTGGATAGATTCCGGGAATCGCTCCGCACGGCCTGCGCAATGCGGCAAGCCTTGCCCTTGTTCAGGCGGATTCCGGCAATTGTGGCGGCGCGAAACCGGCGGCCGCCCGCCGGCTAGGCTGCCGGTGCGACAGCGTGCGCGCCAGTTTCGGCCCGCGTGATCCGCCGCACCGTCGCCAGGGTGGACAAGAGACTGGCATAGGCGCGCGGCGCATGCACCGGCACAACATTGCGCGTGCGGACGGCGGCGACGCCATCATCCATCCGCTCGATCAAGCCGCGATCGATCAGCCGGTTGACCTTGCGCCGCACCGATTCCGCCGGCAGGCCGATCCGCCGCGCGATGGCGCGCACCGTCACCGATTGCCGCCCGCCGGCCGGCAAGTCGCTGTCGATCCAGGCATCGGCGCGCGACAATTGCGGATCTTGCGCCAGGCTGCGCCCGCTTTCGACATAGATGGTGAAATAGATGACGGCACTTTCGCGGTCGCTGCCGAATATGAGCGATCCGGACAGCATCGTGCGCGCCAGATATTGGCAGACGATCAGGCCAGCCAGCGTTTCGGATTGGGCAAGCCGATCGAAATCATGATCGAGCGCGGCACGCAGTTCGGCGATGGCGGCGGGATCATAGCCATTTTCAAGCACCAGCGCCCGCAACTGCGCCACCAGCAGCGCCAGTTGCGCCGCCAGCCCGCCCGGATGGCCGGCAGAAGCCGCGATATCATATTCGGGAATCAACAGGATGACGCCGTCATCATCGACAAGGCAGCCGCCGGCGGCGTGCAGATCGGCAATCTTGCGCCGCACCGTTTGCATATCAAAGCCGAGTGCGGCGACGATGGCGGCGATCTTGACCGGGCGGCAATCCCGGGGCGCCACCAGGCCATGGCGATACGCCGCCGCCAGCGCCGGGCTATCGAACAGATGCGCGGTATTGGCGATCCGGATGAACAGGCCGATTGCGGTGAGCCGCGTGTCGCCGCCGAAAAAGCGCAGCAGGTTGCAGATGATATCCAGCGACCAGGCATCGACGATACGCGCGATGGCCCGCAGCGGCGGCCCCGGATCAGGCGCGGGCACGGCCGGGCCAGACACGGCGTGCTGCATCACCGGCCGCGATCCCCAGCGCCGCCCCCAAGGCAGATTTCAGCAGGTTCCATTGCCACAAGATCAATCACCCGATTGCACCACCGAACACCGTGCCGCATCCGACTGTCATGCTATTGTGTTTTAATCCATGATCTTGGCCGCCTTGCACGGGCCAAAGATGCCCATTTTGGGCACATGACCCGGCCATACGTGCGTTCGTGCCGATCCGGATATGCCAAGCCGGCAGCGTCCGCTGGGGACGCCAGCGCAGCACCGACCAGCCGAATCACGTGCGAAACGAATTTGTCCACAAACGCCACGATTTTCGGGGCTGGCGGGTGATGCCGCCACGGTGTTTCGCCTTGTAAAATGTAAATACTGTTATGTTCACGCCGAGCATGCTCATTGTGAGCATGTCCATTTTCGATGTGCTTGTCCGCCATGGCACGGGTTTCGGCCTGCGTCCCCGGATCAAGTCCGGGCTGACATGCCGCTTCTGTATGCAGATCGCAAACAGTCGCGCCGCTATCTGACGTTGTATTTATGGTATTTTCTGGCGTTGTGGTGCGCGGTGGCGGTGGGGGAAGGCGCGTGGCTGCGGCCGGCTGTATACGGCTGGACTTGCGGCTTGGGTCATGAATGGCGCCGGCAGGCTGCAGTTGCGCGACGCGCGTGGCAGGCTGACACGGCGTTGCAAATTTTGTAAGTTGAACATCCCTTAATCGACTTTGAGTAAAGCATGCATATTTGGGGCAAGGTCATTCGTGCAGCCGCCGTTTCCGTAAGCGTCACATTGGCGGCCCTGGCGCTGATGTCGCAGCAGGAGGGTCTGGATATACCCTTGCCTTACTGGGAGCTCGGAGCGCTGTTGCCGATGGTGCTTTCAGGGATCATCACCTGGCAAATGGCCCGCAAGGCCGAGCGCATTGAGCGGCTCAATACCGAATTGACCTATGCCTATATGCAGATGAAGGCGCTGGCGCAAACCGATCATCTGACCGGCCTTGCCAACCGCGCCACGTTTCTGGAGACGGCGGAACAGTTGCAGGCGCAGCAGCCAGGCCGCATCCTCATCATCGACCTCGATGATTTCAAGTCGATCAACGATACGCATGGCCATGCTGTTGGCGATGATGTGTTGCGTGGCATCTCCCAGACCTTGCTGCGCTGTGCCCGCAACGACCATCTGATCGGGCGCATTGGTGGTGAGGAGTTTGCCGTGTTCATGCCCGACGCCGATGATCAGGCCGCCGCCGCGTGCGCCGAAGCGATCAGGACCGGCATCGAACAGGTCATGATCCTCGATCGCGACAATCACCCCATCCAGATCACCGCCAGCATCGGCATTTCGGGCCAGCATAGCGCCAGCCTGCCCGATGCCGTGCAAGCCGCCGATATGGCGATGTACCGCGCCAAACGCGCCGGTCGCAACCGGGTGCGTGTGGCCGCCTAGGCGCGAATGCATTCCTGAAATCCCGCGCAGGCTGAGCGGGTCAATCAACACGCAAATGGATGCAAGCAGCGGGCGTGATGGGGGCAGACCCCCTGCCCTCAGCCCCCGATATCGATTGCGAAACAGCCGTTGTTGTTGATTTCCAGCTTCTTGCAGCCGCCCATCGCTTCGTTGCGGGTGGGGAAAGGGCCGACCTGCAGGCGGTATATGCCGCCAAACTTGCTGACCTTGGGCTTCAGGCCCTTCACATCGCGCTTTTGCGCGGCGGCCAGCCTGGTCCACGCGGTCATGGCGCTTTTCTGGTTGGGATAGCTGCCGAGCTGGATGCGCCAGCCGGTTTCCGGCGGCGGCCGCGGCGCCTTGGGACGCGATTTTTCGGCGGGCTTCGGCACGGTCCGTTCGGCCACCCACACCGGCGGCGGGGCTGGCGGTTCGGCGGGGGATGCCAGCGTGGCGGGCGGCGGCGTGGTTTCGGGCGGTGCCGATCCCATCTGGGTTTCGCCGGTCGAGCCCGCATTGGCGGCATTCAGCGCAGCGGCGTTCAGGACGGCGGTGCTGCTGCCGGTCTCGACTGTGGCCGGCGCGTTCGCCACCACGGCAACCGGCGACGGCGGCGCCGTGGGCGCATCCAGCGGCGGCGGCAGGATCGCCGACTGGAATTGCGCCGGCACGCTGCTGTTGTTGGCCAGCGCCGTGGCGATCTGCCAGCCATTGGCCCGATCGAGCGGCTGGATGACCTGCGAAAGTTCGTTCAGCGCCTTGGTGGCTTCGGGCAGACCTTGGGCGGCGGCGCGCACCAGATAGGCATAGGCCAGCGGCATGGATTTGGCAGCGCCATCGCCGTTCCAATGCACGATGCCCAGCACATATTGCGCCCGCATCTCGCCGCGGTCGGCTGCGGACTTCAGCCAGCGCACCGCTTCGTCCTTCTCGGCCGCCTGAAACAGCAGGATGCCCAGATTGGCCTGCGCCGGCAGATGCGCCTTCACCGCGGCACGGCGATACCAATCACGGGCAATCACCTTGTCCAGCACCACGCCGCGGCCGAGTTTATAGGCCTGGCCCATGTTGAACATGGCATCGGGATCGCCCTTTTCGGCAAAGGGCAGCCACATGGTCACCGCGCTGTCCCACTTGCTGGCGCGCCACAATTCCACGCCCTGACGCACCGATGGCGGTGGCGGTTCGGCGCGCGCCGGGGCCGAGGCCGACGGACGGCTGGCGCGCCGGTTCCGCTTCTTCTTGCGGGGGGCGGCGAGCGCAGGGTCGCCGGCCACCAGGGCCAGCACCAGCAATGCGCCAATCGCCTTCAACACTGCCAAGCCAACTCTCCGCCCTTGATTGTCATGCGAACCCGTCCCGCGGTGGGCAACCCGTCAAATGGCGTGTTGCCTGCGCCGTGGAACATCCTTCCATCGATACGCCATGGCGCGTGTTCGTCAAAGACTGCAATGTCCGCTGGCGCGCCGAGTTGCAAGGTTCCGGCGACCAGACCAAAGCGCCGGGCCGGATTCAGGCTCAACATGGCGATCAGACGCGGCAAATCGATCACGTCGTCACGCACCAGGCCCAATCCCAGCGCCAGCAATGTTTGCGCGCCGGCCATCCCGGCCCGCGCATCGGCAAAGGGCTGGCGCTTGTCTTCCTGGCTTTGCGGATCGTGGCCGGATGCCAATATGTCGATCGCGCCCGATCGCACGCCTTCGATCACCGCCAGCCGGTCGCGCTCATGGCGCAAGGGCGGCGACAGGCGGGCAAAGCTGCGGAAGCCGGATACCGCCATGTCGTTGAGCAGCAGATGCGCCGGCGTGATGCCCGCGGTCACATCCACCCCCCGCGCCCGCGCCGCCAGCAACGCCGCGAGGCCTTCGGCCGTTGTCACCTGGCGGATGTGCAGCGCCGCGCCCGTCGCCTCGGCCAGGCGGCAATCGCGCGCAATCGCCAGCGCCTCGGCAAAGGCCGGTGCCGCCGCCAGCCCCAGCCTTGTCGCATATTCGCCGCTGGTCGCCACCGCGCCGGCGGTGAGCGCCGCGTCCTCGGCGTGGGACACCACGGTCAAGCCAAAGGCGCGGGCATAGGCGAGCAGCCGGTGCATGACACGGGCATCGGCAATCGCCCGCCGCCCGGTCGCCACGCCCACCGCGCCCGCCGCCTGCGCCAGCCCGATCTCGGCCAATTCGACGCCCTGCAACCCCCGCGTCGCGGCGGCCAGCGGATGCACCCACACATCGGGCTTGCCGGATCCTTGCGCATAGGCGACCAGCGCCGGATCATCGAGCGGCGGCGATTGATCGGGCATCAACACCACCCGCGTGATGCCGCCGGCATGGCAGGCCGGCGGATGGGCGCGAAACACGCCGACATCGATGAGGCCCGGCGCCACCACCAGCCCGCGCGCATCGATCACCTGGGCGTGGCTGGGCGGCTCGGCATGCCCGATGCCGGCGACCATGCGATCCTGCAGCAGGATGGTGGCGATGCCATCCTGTCCGCTGGCTGGGCAGATCACCCGGCCATTGATGATGGCGATGGGGGCAGCAGGCGTCATGCCCAGCCCTTCACGCCACGCCGGCGGCGGGTGAGCACATCGAGACAGGCCATGCGCACGGCAACACCCATCTCCACCTGTTCGCTCACCGCACTGCGGGCGATATCATCGGCGATGGCGCTTTCGATCTCCACGCCGCGGTTCATCGGGCCGGGGTGCATCACCAGCACATCGCCCGCCGCCCGCGCCAGCCGGGCCTCGGTCAGGCCATAAAAGCGGAAATATTCGCGCGGGGACGGCACATAGGCGCCCTCCATCCGTTCGGTTTGCAAGCGCAGCATCATCACCACATCGGCATCGCGCAAGCCCGCATCCATGTCGGTGAAGCTGGTGACGGCATAGCCATCCAACCCATCGGGCAACAGGGTCGGCGGGGCAACGGCGCGCACTTCGGCGCCCATGCTGGCGAGCAACTGGAAATTCGATCGTGCCACCCGGCTGTGCAGGATGTCGCCGCAAATCGCGACTTTCAGGCCAGCGATGCGGCCCTTGCGGCGGCGGATGGTCAGCGCATCCAGCAGCGCCTGTGTGGGATGTTCGTGCCGGCCATCGCCGGCATTGAGCACCGGGCAATCGACCTTTTCCGAAATCAGTTGCACCGCGCCCGAAGAGCCATGGCGGATGACGATCATGTCCGGGTGCATGGCGTTCAGCGTCAACGCCGTATCCAGCAGCGTCTCGCCCTTCTTCAGGCTCGATCCCGACACGCCCAGATTGACGACATCGGCCCCCAACCGCTTGCCGGCGATTTCAAAGCTGAGCAACGTGCGCGTGCTGTTTTCGAAGAAAGCATTGATCTGCGTCAGGCCGCGCAGCCGCTCGTCATGCTTGGCGGCCCGCGACCGGTTCATCTCCACCCATTGTTCTGATTCATCGATCAGAAAGGCAATCTCCCACGGCTTCAACTGGGCGATGCCGAGCAGATGTTCGTGCGGAAACGGATGAACGCCGTCTGCCAATGCGGGGTGGGAGGGCGCGCGTTCCATGCGCGCCATCCCTATCGCCCGCGGGCGGAGCCGGCAACCCTGTGCCAGGCCGCGCCCATCAACGCCCTCCCCCTTGCGGGGAGGGCGGCTCGCGCGAAGCGCGGCGGGGCGGGGGTCCGCCCGCGGCCACATATGGAACCCCCACCCCGCTCGGCTGACGCCGAGTCGCCCTCCCCGCAAGGGGGAGGGAGTTGAGCCAATTCCATGACCCTCAATCTTTGCGCCAGCGCAGCACCGGCAGCACGCTGGCGAAATCATCGCGCCACACGCTTATGCCCGGCCGCGTTTGCAACGCCCGCCAGTCGCCGCCGCCCGCGACCAGCGCATCCATCCGCTGGCGATTGCGGCTGAAGGCCACCCAGGTCGATCCCGCCGTCACCCAGCCCGGCCGGCCGCCGGGCGGTGGCGGCAGTTGCAGCACCCGCGTCTGCCAGCCACCATCGCTGGCAATTGCGGCCAGCACCGGTTCCAGATTCAGAAACCGGTTGGAGATGTGCACCATCAGGATGCCATCCTCGGCCAGCGCCCGGCCATAAAGCGCAAAGGCTTCGGCGGTCATCAGGTGCAGCGGGATCGCATCCGACGAAAAGGCATCGATGGCCAGCAGATCAAGGCTGGCTGGCGGCGCATCGGCCAGGGTGAGCCGTGCATCGCCCACCACGATCTTCATGTCGGGCTTGCAGCGCGCGATATAGCTGAAGCGCTGCCTGGCGATCTCGACCACCAGCGGATCGATCTCCCACGCGGTCCAGCGCTGGCCGGGTTTGGCGTGGCAGGCGAGCGTGCCGGTGCCGAGCCCGACCACCCCGATGCGGGCATCCGCGCCCATCGGGGCCAACGCGCGACCGATGCCGGCTTCGCGCAGATAATAGGTCATCGGTTCGGTGACGAGTTCGGGGCGGAGCGATTGCGCACCGTGCATGGTGGTGCCGTGCAGCAAGGCGATATAGCCGGCCTTGGGCCGCGCATCGACGGTGTAGACCCCGAAGAAGCTGCGCTGGCGTTTGCCGGCAACGTCCGTTTCGATCTGCACCATGCCACCGATCGCCAGCATCAGCGCCGCCAGTGCCACCACGAACGACATGCGCCGTCCGATCAGCAACAGGGCCAGCGCGGCGGCCATCGCCACCGCCACGATGCTGCGCACCGGCCAGGCGTTGCTGCGATCCAGCCCGACGAAACCGAACCGCGTCGCCGCCGCCCAGCACAACAGCGCCACGGCCAGCAACATGAACGCCCGCCAGGCCGGGCTTGCCGCCAGCTTGCTCCACGCCCGCCCCGGCAACAACGCTGCCGCCACCAGCAGCAACAGCGGATGTTCCCAGGGCCAGGGAAAGACCATCGGGGCGATCAGCGCACAGAACAAGCCGCCCAGCGCACCGCCCAGCGACATCCACAGATAGAAGGTCGTCAGCCCCGCCGGTTCCGGCCGATCTTCGGCCAGCGTGCCGTGCAGCGCCACGCACAGCAGCAGCAACAACAGCAGCCCGGCCAAGGCAAACAAGGTCGCCACCTCCGGCCCGCCCGACAGGCACGCCCAACTGCCCAGCAGCACCAGCGCCAACGGCGACAGGCCTTGTGCCGCCCGGGTCAGCCGCGGCCCGGCAGCGGAGAACACCGCCACGAAACTCAGCAGATACAGCGCCAGCGGCACCACCCACAGCAGCGGCATCGCCATGATATCGGTGGTCAGATGCGTGGTGGTGGACAGCAGCAGCGCCGACGCCACCGCCGCCAGCAGCGCCCAGCGCAAGCGGCGCTGCAGCGGGATCACCGGGGCCGGCGCGCGCGCCCGGGTTTGCTGTGCGCCGGCAGCTTGCGCCTTGTAGCCACTCAGTGCGGTCAATCCCGCCAGCAGGACAAACCCGGCGGACCATGCCCAGCGCTGCGCCGACAAGCCGGCCAGCGGCTCCACCAGCAACGGATAGGCGATCAACGCGGCGAAGCTGCCGAGGTTGGACGCGGCATAGAGGAAATAGGGATTGGCCGCGGCCGCATCATCGGTGCGCGCAAACCACGCCTGCAACAGGGGCGCCTGCGCCGACACCACGAAAAACAGCGGCCCGATCGATGCGCACAGCAGCCCGATCAACCACAGTTGCGGATCGACACCATCAGCCGCCGGAAACCAGTTCGCCATCCCCACCGGCAGGGTCAGCGCAGCGAGCGCGAACAGCCCCAGATGCACCAGCAATTGCCGGCGCACGGCCAAGCGTTGCAACCGATCAGCATAGATATAGCCGCCCAGCAGCGCCGCCTGGTAAAACAGCATCGCCGTGTTCCACACATTGGGCGATCCACCCAGAATGGGGAGCACCACCCGCCCGAACAGCGGCTGCACCAGGAACAGCAGAAAACTCCCGGTCAGGATGGTGACGATGTAAACCGGTCGCAGGTTCTGGCTGGCACGGGCCGCAATCGCAGTCATATGTTCCCCCTGCTCGGTCGCATATTGCAGCCATATGGTGGCCGCCACCAACAAACCGTTAACCAGCGCTGTGAGTCCACACGCTTGCCGGCCCCGCCGCCCACCGTTAAGCACCTTCGCCATGGCCAGCGCAGTCCGCCCGTGGGTGCCCAAATGGGTAATCGTCATCGCATTCTACAACGAGGCGCGCTTCATCGCGCCAACCATCGCCTGCGCGCTGGCGCAGGACCGTGACGATATCATGCTGGTGTGTGTGGACAATGGCTCCACCGACGCCAGCGCCGGAATCGTGGCCGACGCCATCAAGGATCACCCGCGCGCCATGCTGGTGAGCGAAACCGCGCAGGGCCACACATTTGCGCTGCGCAAGGGCACGGCGCTCGCGCACGACATGGGCGCGCAGAACATCGCCTATTGGGATGCCGACACCTTCTATCCGCCGCACTATATCAGCCGCGCCGATGCCTTGCTGGGCGATGATCCGCGCATCGTCGGCGTCCAGGCGTTCGACATCTATGGCGAATATGCTGTGCCCAAGAACGTCATCATCCGCCATCGCATGGCGATCACCGCGTCATTGCTCACCGGCCAGGGCCACACCGGCACCTTCGGGCAATGTTTTCGTCTCGCGCCGCTGCTCGCTGCCGGCGGGCCGAAGAATGATGATTGGCCGTTCGTGCTCTATGATCACGAATTGATCCATCGCATGTTGAAACAGGGCCAACTCACCCACGCGGCCGATCATGTCTGCTGGCCGGCGCCGCGCCGCACGGTGAAGGGTCATGTGCGCTGGAACCTCACCGAACGCCTGCTCTATGCGCTGACGCCTTATGCCGTGAAGGACTGGTTCTTCTACGGCTTTCTCGGCCCCCGCCTGCGCAGCCGCGGCATGTTCGAAGCGGGCTTGCGCGTGCGGGATTGGGAATGAGTCATGCGACTGAAACCTTGCTGCGCCATGCAGGCACGATGACCCGCATTCTCGCCCTCACCGCCGCGCTGCTTGGCGCCTTCCTTGCCGCCCCCACCGCTGCCGCCCCGGTGCTGATGATCGCCATCGATGGCCTGCGCCCGGTGGAATGGCAAGGCAAGGCCAATGGCCTGGCGCTGCCGGCCCTGCGCGGCCTCGCCGCCGGCGGGGTGAGCGCTGCGGTGACCGGCGTGCTGCCCACGGTCACCTTCCCCAGCCACGCGACCTTGATGACCGGCGCTGTGCCGCGCCGCCACGGCATCGGCAACAATCTGACCTTTGATCCATACCGCCGCAATGATGATGGCTGGTATTGGTATGCCAGCGATTTCAAGGCGCAAACCCTGTGGCAGGCTACTGTTGGCAACGGCAAGCGCGTGGTGAATGTCCACTGGCCGATCAGCGTCGGCCTATCGGGCCTGGCCGCAAACCTGCCGCAGATCTGGCGCAAGGGCACGCCCGACGACGACAAGCTGATCGCCGCGCTCTCCACCCCCGGCCTGCCCGCAGCCTTGGTCGCCGAAGCCGGCCCCTACCCGCCCGGCATCGATGAAGGCATCGCCGCCGACGAAGCCCGCGCCGCGCACGCCATCGCCTTGATCCGCCGCATCCAGCCGGATTTCGCCACCGTGTACCT
>Ga0164295_10001662_pt1 | contig 18511 bp, 11 predicted proteins | sample GEODES006metaG_FD_111798 | JGI IMG/M metagenome (GOLD analysis project Ga0164295, IMG submission 111798) | Oligotrophic lake water microbial communities from Sparkling Lake, Wisconsin, USA - GEODES006 metaG | ecosystem: Environmental > Aquatic > Freshwater > Lake | place: USA: Sparkling Lake... | reverse complement strand
TGTTGTTTATTTTATTCTTTTCTTTTATCGTTTCATGAAGCTCAACCGGGCTATCGAATATCTGAAAATCGAATTTATCTAAAGAGAAGTAGTTCGCAGTATCAGCATGCACTCCGAGAGTTTCATCCAGCCAAGCCATGTAATCATCTGATCCTCCACAACGAAATTGCGAGGTGAGTTCTAACCGTTCAATAAGGGCCCCCGCTAATCTGGCCTGTTCCTCAATCATTGAGATTTCACCAACGTCAGACCAAGTGACTTTCTGCGCTTCATCGATAAAGAACACTGCAGTATGAGCCGACTTTATGATCTCTTTTACTTGGTTTTCGCCTAAATTTTTGAACATACCTGACTTCATTTTCAACCGATGTGCCTCATCGACGATCAAAGTATCAAAACTTTCAGCAGAGGTTTCGGTAAAAGAACCTGAACCACTAAAAAGACTTCTAAGATCAGCCTTTGCAAAAATCTTCTTTAGTTTTGATTCGAATACAGCCCGTGGTGCAGCGTTTGGGGTCACATAGCGCGCATTAAGCCGCTGGCCTGTTAAGCGCGCAAGCGCGTTAATTGATATGACAGACTTACCTGTGCCTGGCCCACCATTGATGATTATTACTCGCTTTTGCCCAGTGAGAGAATCATTAGTTGCCTTTACGATCTTCTCTAAAACTGTCTTTTGCTCATCCAGTAATACAAACTCTTCATGGCCCTTTAGCATTGACCCAACTGCATCAGCTAACTGTTGAGAAGGTCTAATCACCGCCGAATCAATTCGCTCAAGTAGCGAAGTACCAGTTCCCTCTTTAATATTCGAACTGATCAGTGAACGAAGCTCTGGACCTTGGCCCTTAATAAAGACAGGAACCTCATTGATTTTTTCTTCATATCTGGAGGCATTTACAACACTAGGGTCATCACAGTTATGTAAGTAAGCACAGGCCTTTACTTCTACTTCAGTCTCATAAATGTATTCGTTATACATTTTTAAATGGCTTAGGTAACTCCACGCTTGATATGAAGGATGCGGTTTATCTTTGATCCCACCACCGACATAAGTGCGAACATGCTCTGCTAAATCTGAGAATTCAATGTCTGTCCATTGTTTCAGTTCGATAATGACAAGTGATTCTTTTCCAGTGTGATTCTTACCGGATAACATAAAATCGATTCGAAATGCCCGACCATTAACGCGATACTCAATTGCTACCCCAGCTTCGCCGGGAATCTCATCGGTGTTCATTGCGTGATACATGGCATTTCCAAGTGAATTACGCCAAGAGGAATACTCAGCATCCCCAACATTGTGCCCAAGCTTGCGCTTCACCTCAGCGCGGACTTTGTCTTCAATTGTCGGGGCATCCAGCAAAAATTGCTCTTTGGTGGCTAGGTAAGCGAGCATGGCTGAAGGCTATTGCCCAGGTGCGACTCTTGTCAGGTTATTGCGTAAACACTTCAATCTGTCGCACATAACTGCTTAGCTTGTGGGATGGACTTAAGCAGAAGGACACATGGCTGGTCCGGCTCCGTTAGACACTTTCTTAACCAACCAACAAGTTTGGTGGAATCTAAACTCCAAGAGCACTTACTCGGATTGCTTGGGATGCATGCTTCTAATTCACAAGTTGAAGCGTGGTTAGAAGAGATTGATGTACTTAGGCAATCATTGCGTGATCTCGCAATTGCAAGGTTCGATTGCCTTGAGTGGTCCCTTATCCTGGAATTTGAACTCCCTCTTGAGGGTGGGCGTCGTCCAGACGTGATTATTTTGGGGCCGGGTCGCATCTTTGTTCTTGAATTTAAACAAGACCCAATCCTTAATCGATCATCCCTCGATCAAGTTGCGGCATACGCTCGGGATCTGTGCGAATATCACTCTAAATCTCACGGTATTGAAGTTATACCTTTTTTAGTACCAACTAAGACTTCTAATAAGTCTGAAGTTAGAGACTTAGTTCAAATTATTTCACCAGATAAAATAGCATCCGTTCTTGATGGCTACCCAAAGGGACAGCAAATTGATTTGGAGAACTGGCTGGAAGGGGACTACGCACCACTCCCCACATTGATAGCAGCTGCGAAAATGATTTTTAGCAACGAACGACTACCAGCAATTAAACGCGCTGAATCCTATGGGGTTGCAAATGCTGTTAAAAGGTTGAAGGAAATAGCTAAGAACTCGCTGCAAAATTCAGAAAGATCCCTGGCATTTATTTCTGGTGTACCAGGCGCAGGTAAAACACTGGTGGGGCTTCAATTTGTGTACGAGAAATCTGATCAATCTTCTCAAGCAATTTTCTTATCGGGAAATGGACCACTTGTTGAAGTCTTGCGTGATGCACTTAAGAGTAAAGCTTTCGTAAGCGACTTACATGCCTTCATCAAAAGCTATGGAATGACATCTAAAGTTCCAAAACAAAATGTTATAGTTTTTGACGAGGCACAACGTGCTTGGGATTCATCGCACATGATGCTGAAGAAAGCTGTGCCCTACAGTGAACCCGAACTGCTCATTGCAATCGGTGAGCGAATTCCTGGTTGGGCAACTCTGGTTGGCTTGATCGGACATGGTCAAGAGATTCATACGGGTGAAGAGGCTGGTATTGCTGGATGGTTCGCGGCGTTGGAGTCGCAACATGCAGCAAGCGACTGGAAGGTTTATACGCCACCTCGTTTTGCGAAGGCATTCCCTGGAAAATCTGTTATTGAATATCCGGAACTCGATCTCAACCATACTTTGCGGTCTAAGCAAGCTGAACACCTGCATATGTGGGTTCAGCATTTCCTTGAGGGACAATTTGCGGAGGCATCTGTATACGCGCAGAAGATTTGGGTACAAAACTTTCCAATCTTTGTAACACGCGATTTAGATGAAGCCAAGCAATACGTAACTTCGAGATTTGACGGTGAGTTAAGCAAGCGTTATGGAATCCTTGCATCTTCGAAAGACAGAATTCTTCCCGAGTATGGGATTCCAAATGGATTTCAAGACACTAAACGCGTCAAGAATGCAAAATGGTATAACGAAGAATTGGGAACACCGGGTTCTTGTTGCAATATGCAAGAAGTCGTGACGGAATTTGGCTGTCAAGGTCTTGAGCTTGACATGGCAATCGTTGCTTGGGGAAATGACTTCATGTGGTCTGGCAAAAAATGGGAACTAAGAAAAATGCGAACGAGGATTCCCCAAGTTGACCCTCATCAATTACGTCTCAACAGTTACCGTGTGTTGCTGACTCGAAGCCGTGAAGGGGTCATTATCTTTATACCTCCAAAATCTGAATTCGATCCAACAGAGCATGCATTTTTGGCTTCTGGAGCCAGAATGCTTCGGTCTCAATTGCCTTTGGCTGAAATATCGTAAATGGTCGTATCAGGATCTTTTTGGGTTGATTAAAACTTCACGCCTATTGCCATTAATAATCAGGCGAGCATCAAATCTTTGGAAATGACTTCCAGTCTGACCAATCCCCACTTTCTGTTTTTGCCCAATCGTAGACTTCTTGATTATGAAGAAGAATGTCACGTGATTTAGGAATCACAAAACCTCCAACCAAGGGGCGCTTCTTATTTGAATTAACCTTTACGTACTTATAAAGCGCTTCTGCCTTGGCCGTACTCGTATCTATCCCGTCAGGATCCGTTGCACTCTTAACCTCGTAGATGCCAATGGTTCCATCAATATGTTTAACCAAATAATCAGGATAGAAAGTGCGAATAGTGTCCTTCGGATATTCATATCTAATTCCAAAGTATTCTCTCGTACTTACACCGTTCTTCCACCACCATGCTATGTCGCCATTACTCTCAAGAAAATCCTCGAATTTTCTCTCTGGATTTGATCGACCCTTTTCGAGAAAGCAAGGTTGTAAAATTGATTTCTGCATTTGCACATCCTCGTGCGTAAAATGATTAAAGTATATTTCAGATGGGATTTCAAATTCATAAACAATCTCACTCGATAAAACTCTTTCCAGGACCTCGAGCTTCTTAACCGCCTCATACTTTGCAATGGCAATTCCTAAGACTTTCGAAAAAATTGCATAATTCCCTGAATGACAAAAAATCTTTTGGACTTCCAAAGTCGAGTTTTGCCAATTTTTTGAACCCAAATAGTTTCGAAACCATATATAGATTGCAGATTTAATAATAGGCACTGAACGCTTAATGTTTCTAAAAGATCCCATATTCAATTTAATGCATGCCTCGTAAAGGGAGAGAAGATCATTTTCTGCCAAGGCAAAATTCACATGATCTTTAACTAGAACATCACCAATTTGTTCGTCCAATTGGTGGACTGACACAGATGCGTTCAAAACTAAGGGCTGTTTGAACTCATCGATTTCTAACGAAATCCCCTTTTTCTCAACCTTTTTGACATTGTCTGCAAACGGTAAATCCTTACCCTTAATTCCAAAATAATCATTGGCAGTCTTTTCAAATTCTGGGATAAAGGAAGCAGTTATATCACCATAGTCAGCTCTTGATTTAAAGAAGGATGTAAGGGCGATGTCGGCATAGTTTTTTTGCCGTGAGCCTTTCAAGTGTTTAATAATATTTGGGTTGTAGTCTTCTTTTGAAACGATGATGCTTTCGACATTTGTGAAGATATAACCCTTATTCAATGCTTCAATTTGATAGTGTTTTTGTTCTGGCATTCGCAAGATTCTGCCAACAGTTTGAATTTCAAATGTTTCGCTTTTGACTTCTCTAAATTTCACAAGGATATGCGCGCGAGGACAGTCCCAACCCGTATCTATAGCCTGCTTAAAGATTAAAAACTCAATTTCACTATTGTTATTGGAAATACGATCAATATTTTCCGCTTTCGGTTCATCATCAAGCCAGATGGCTAACTTTCCATTACCGTTACTTTCATCTTGAAGTGAAATTTCTTTACTCGCCAGAAATTCAATAGCCGCAATTCTTTTTGCATTTCCTGGGTCTGAGTCCCTATTGGGCAACTGTATTAGGACCAATGGATTAATGGACACGCCTAGATCCTTATAATATTCGAGTAATTCAAGTCGTTTCCTAAAAGCTGCTTCAAGAACCGCGGACTGCGAATCAGCTTCGGTTCCCACTAAATCATCTAAATCCTCATTAATTATGATTTCCTTCTTAATCATTTCCTCATCGATTACTGCTTGGGAATCAATTGGTACGTAAGCCGCAATCCCTCGCGCCATATCTATTGCTGATGGCTGAAATTTTGGTGTCGCACTCATCTCTAAGACAATCTCTGCATCTATCTCATCACGAAGCTCGATTGCACTCTCGGAGGTTGCGGCGAAATGACTCTCGTCGATAACCAAGATAATCTTGCGCCTTTCGCGCGTGTTAGCAAGCACTTGGCGAAAATTTGTATTTTCCCCATTTCGCATAACAATATTCTTCCAATCTCCACCGCGGTCCTTGGTTCTGAGTTTCTCCCAATTGACAACGACCACTTCGTTTCGAGCGATTTCTGCCTTGCTGCCTCCATATTCATCCTCCAGCAAATGCACCTTTGGTGAACCTTCAAAATATCTTTCCAGAGCCTTTTTGCTCTGCTTGTGGAGATTACCTTTCCCAATACTCACCCAAAGAAAGCACAGATTCTCATCTGGTTGTTGCTCAATCAAATCCTTAATGAACATTGCTGTCATCACGGTTTTGCCACTACCTGTCGGTGCTTGAAAAACTAACAATTTTTTTGTGGCAGCATTTTTTAACAACCCAATTGAAGCTGTAACTAATTGTTGGACAGCCTGCTCTTGGTAACCCTTGAGATTAATTGCCACAATTAGCCTCCATTCTTAAAACTACTTCAATAGGAAGAGTTTTTACGGTTATGGTGCTCCAACCATAAAGATCAAAATTTTGTAATCCTTGATTATCCAAAGATGCAATATAAGCCGTTAATCGTCCTTCCTCGCCTAATAGATATTTTTTGAAGTCCTCCAGTCCACTGGAGTCTAGTGAATGATAGATACCAATGCATTTATCTTGAGACTTACAGATTTGATAAAGGTCAGTTTCTAAAACCACGTCATAGGATTCTTCTAGCAATTGAATAAATGGAATAGCTACGTCCATAAAATCGATTATCTTTTCATCAAAATTATCAGATTTAGGTAGCGTATGAATCTTGTAATAATCAAGACTAAAATCTAAACCTGTAATCTCTTCATACCCAGAAGTTTTCTTTGATACCGCCTTCAACCTCTTATATGTGACATTTTCTGCAATCCCATTTTCGTTATTGGTACATAAAATAAATCTGCGCGTACCACCATCTTCAGAATTAAGAATCTGTACAGCATGACCGGTAGTCCCAGACCCTGCAAAGAAATCTAAAACAATGGCATTCTTCCGCTCCCGAACTACCGGTGCTATGCAGTCATATGTAGTCCATACTGATTTTGGAAAATCAAATCCGTTGTTGGGGATAAGCGCTTCCACTAATTTGGTCCCCCACATATTCGCATCGTATCTAGGATCACGCCACATCGTTCTTACCGTCTCAAATGGCCTTCCGATCTCAATTTCGATTCCGTCGCTAGTTTTCTTTACTCTCAAATGTTGGCGGATTTCTTCAACAGATTGGCGTGCATATCTCCATTTTCTCTCTATACCATTTTTGTCAATGGGGAAGACATAGATTTGATCTTTCTTCTTTACATTCTGGTCGGGATGCTCGTTGTCTGAAGAGACGTCACCGAAACCTACAATTTCTTCACCTTCAATGATTACAGGATAGAAACAGTTTTTAGCGTCAGATCTCTCTGATTCACCACCCCAATTTCGAAAATTACTCCACTTAACTTCATCTAAAGGGATTCTCCTATCACCTATAACTTTCTGGCCGCGCTCAAAGGAGAAATAGGCATATTCATGGGTGTAAGAAAAATTCCGACCCTGCACACCTCTAGGGTTATGCACGATTGTAATGCAATGATTTTCATGGTTTGAGAAAATCTTTTCTATCAAAAGTCCAAGTCTAGTGAATTCATTTTCATCAATTGCGCAAATCAAAACTCCGTCTTCTTTCAATAACACTTTTGCTAACTGAAGTCTGTTCTTCATCATAGAAAGCCACTTACTGTGGCGATAAGTATCACTATTATCAACGTAATCGTTATTGTAAATCCAATCCTTTGCTCCGGTGTTATAGGGAGGATCGATATAAATACAATCGATTTTGCCTGCATGAGTTGCCGTTAGGGCGAGTAGTGATTGGTAATTATCGCCTTCGAGTAAGATGTTTCTTTCGGTTCTATGCTTGTGAGAAAAAGATTTCTTAGAATCGTGTACAAAGTATGGTAAATTTTTTTTAGAGAGCTCTACAATTTCTTCTGGATTGTCTTCCCAAACGAGACCAAATTTTGTTTTTAGTGAATAGGCATGCACCATGTCCAGGAGCTCTGCTTTACTTAACTTTTCATAATCAATAGCCATAGCATCACCCTCGCTCTCTCTCAAAAGGCGACACTACATGTTGGTCCAGCCAAATTGCCTTCTTCGCGGATGAGACTCATATTCTATGGACCAGCGGGCGACCCTGCTGGTCCAATAACAATTCGTCGAGAGTAGTCTTTGGACGTCAAAGCGAATTTTGCCCTTGGTATTCTGGGGTGCCTAGCGACAGAATGTGCTTGTGGATGAAAATAAACCAGAATCAAATATTCCTACACTTGAAGGAGATGCTGCCGCTGCCGTTAGTTTCCGTGGTGGGCATATTCAAATAATCGCAAGTGCTGGATCTGGAAAAACAGAGACTGTCTCCCAACGGATTGCCACCTTGGTTGCGGAGGGCGTGGAACCCTCAGAAATAGTTGCCTTCACATTTACAGAGAAGGCGGCAGAAGAATTAAAGTCGAGAATTCGTGACAGAGTTGAAATCTTTGCGGGCCTGGCTGCTTCAGACAAGCTAGGAAACATGTATGTCGGAACAATTCACGGATTTTGCTTCCAACTCTTAACACGATACGTCGGTAAATATGAATCCTATGATGTCATGGATGAGAATCAGCTTGCGGCATTCATTCAGCGCCAAGCCCACTTTCTGAAAGTAAAGGAGTTAGACCCTAACGGAAAGCAGTTTAAGGGTATTTCTGTATTTAGAGAAAACTTGGACGTCGTTGAAAATGAAATGCTGGACACTGAACAGCTCCCAGATAATCTAAAGTTTAGTATCGAAAAATTCTATGCAATGACTGATGAACATAGACTCTTAACTTTTGGCCAACAAATTGCTCGAGCTGTTCAGGCGCTTGAGGATCCTGAAATTCATGCAAATGTAGCGAATAATATCAAGCATCTGATTGTTGATGAGTATCAGGACGTTAACCCTGCGCAAGAACGCTTAATTGAACTTCTTGCAAAACCAAAAGGATTTGCAGATTTGGTTGTCGTTGGTGACGATGATCAAGCAATTTATCAGTGGCGTGGATCAACAGTTGAAAACATCACAACATTTGCAAAGCGCTATAAAAAAGTTAAGCAATTTAAGTTGCTAGCTAATAGGCGATCGAGACCGCCAATTGTTCATATTGCGGATGCTTTTGCCAAGACAATCTCAGGACGAATTGCAAAAGAGATGTCAGCTGCGCGTGATCACAATGGCCCTGCCTTATACATCAATTCCAACTACGATTCTGAGGAGCAAGAAACTCTTGAGCTTGCTGCATCAATTAAGAAGCTTGTTCAAATGGGCTTTGAGTATCGAAATATTGCCGTCCTAGTGAGAGGTCGTACGGCCTATCCAGCAATTCTCAAAGCTTTCGAAGTGCATGCCATACCAGTGCAGCCTGGAGGGCGAACGGGTTTATTTGAGCAGCCAGATGCAGATTTCTTGGGCCGTATCTTTGCTTGGATAGCTGATTATGACTGGCGAAAGCGATTCGAATACACGCGTGAAACCGTCACCTTGGAAGATATTGAAAGTCTTGCTCGAAGTGTGTACAAACTTAATGACAAGTCTTGGGGGGCTTTGAAAGACTACATAGTAAATTTGAAGAATTCAGTGGGCATAGATTCTCGGAAAATTTCCCTAATTGAAAATGTTTATGCAATATCTGCCTTACTCGGAGTAGCTAAGTGGGATGTAAAAGATCCTGTCCTTGCATCTAGATTGGGGACTATTGCTAGGTTTCAAGGATTTATTGCAGATTATGAGGCTGTTCAAAAACGTTCTAGGCAAAACCCTGAATCAATTGAGGAACAAATCGGTGCATCTGACCAGGGTAAATATTATTTTATCAACCTTGCATCGCTCATGGTAAATCTTGCCGTAGATGACTATTTGGATTTTGAAGGCGAAGATGATGTCAGTACAAATTCTGTAGAGCTCATGACTGTGCATGCATCTAAAGGCTTGGAGTGGGACGCCGTCTTCCTACCTTCCCTAACAAAGACGCGCTTTCCAAGTAGTCGCTCAGGTAGATCACGGGATTGGCTTGTTCCTACTGAACTCTTTGATCGCCATCGATATGAAGGCTCAGACGGTGACGAACGTCGACTTTTCTATGTTGCTATGACACGGGCGCGCGAGTGGCTTTCTCTTTCGGCCCATTTGAAGGTAAAGCGTGGAAGTGCGCAACCGTCTCCATATATAGATTTCATTGAAAGCAAATATGAAGAAGAGCTCGGATATCCACGTGAATGGGCTGCGTCCAAGAATGACGGAGCAAGTGAAGATTTACAGATTTCCTATAGTGACATTGCTGCTTATCTCGAATGCGGTCATAGCTACTGGCTCAGAAACCTCATAGGTTTTCCCCCAGCGATAATTGAAGAAATCGGTTACGGCAAAGCAATCCACCACTTGATGCGCTCTATTGCTGAACAGACGACCGCAAAAGGTAAGCCTCTTAAGCCAATTGATATTGATCGAATCTTGGCTACGGATTTTTTCTTGCCTTATGCGAATAAGGCAATTGCAACAAGATTTCGTCAAAGTGCCAGGAAGCTAGTTCTTGATTACATGAAAAATCATGCTGACGATATGACTCGGGTGTGGGAAGTTGAACGGCCTTTTGAGCTAGCACTTCCAGGAGTTGTTGTCATTGGTCGGGCAGATGTCATTCTCGATAAGCACGAAGGAAAACCCGATAGTCTCGCGATAGTTGATTATAAAACAAGCACAGATGGCAAAGAGTTAGATTTACAGTTACAGATTTACACTGTTGCTGGTAAACGAGAAGGCCTTGATGTCCAAGGTGCATTTGTGCATGATTTAAAGAACGAGAGCAGAGATTCTGTCGACACTTCACAACCAGCACTAGATGCAGCTGTTGCAACCGTAATTGCTGCAGCTGAGGGCATAAAAAATCGTGTATTTGAAGCGGCACCAACAGTTCCGCGATGCGGCAGATGCGATGTGAGAGCTATTTGTAAATCTTCTAAAGCTAAAAATTAATTGAGGGCCATAATTCTTCCAGCATTTTCTAATGACCGCCAAAAAATAGAATGCGCTGCATGGCCACGTCCAACTACATCTGGTTGCCCAGGTGCTTGGGTAGCCTCGGGGATGAAACTTTCCAGAGTCTTACCGACGTGATCTCTGGTAATAATTATCAGCGCTATCTGATGTCGGGACGCCATCACGCAGAGTCGGCCAGTTTCTAGATCGAAATCACTCGGATCGATAACGCTAGAGAGAGGATGCACGACAATCATTATTGGACGCTGCAATCCTTGCCAACGCTCAGGTGTATCAACAGAAACATCATTGTGCGCCGTACTCAAATTACGGCTTATCTCACCGTTCATAGATCGGTGAGTGGCACACACACCTATATCTGCGGCTTTGAGTAGACGGGTTTTCCCATCGCCCAATGAAATTTCTGCTTTGGCTGCAAGTAGACCATCAATAATCTGTGTAACTGATTTTGCCAACTCTGAATCCACTTCTAAAGCTGGCCCATCATCAGGAGTGGGTAAGGTCGTAATAACTGGCTGGCCAGACTTCAAGCTCATGAACAGAGAATTTAGAGGGCTTTCAGCATTCAATGACTTATAACTTATGTCTCGCTCTTTTGGTTTTGCGTAAGCCTCAAAATCAAATGAATAAAAGGGTTTAACAAATTCAACCGACTCAAACGGGAGACGTCGACAGGCTGGTAGCGCTCCAATAAATGCGCCTTTAACTAAATCCGGGTCACTCATTACAACTTCAGGCGCGGGCCTATGAGGTGGCCGTGGTGCTGTTTGCCACCGTCGAATGTCAATCGTGATTACTGGAGGAATCTGACCAGGATCACCAATTAGATAATAGCGTTCACTTAAATTTGCACACTGCATTAAATCTGCCCATGACATTTGCCATGCCTCATCTACCGCCAGAAGATCAAACGGAGCAGGATCACGAAGAGTTGTCCACTTTGCAGTAGTTGAAATGTAAAGTCCCTGGCTTCGGGAAAGATTTTTGGATTCTGTCTCCCAGTAAATATTCGAAGGGAAATTTGCTGGGGGAACACTGCTCCGACTCCCAAGTCGAACCGCAGGTAGATTTGGGAAATCGCGTGACCAACGATGCGCAATATCGTCAGCTTGCCGATTGGTTTGAGCTGCTAGGGCAATACACAATCCATTTTCAACCAGCTTTGAAACGACCGCGAGTAACATATGTGTTTTTCCAGAACCAGGCGGGGCCTGAACTACCGCTAATTTACGATTTCCTAGAAGCTCTCTCACTAAATCTTTCTCAAGCTTGCTGTACATAGCATCAAGAGTTGCCATTAATTCTCACCCGCTAGCTGCGTAATGTCATCTACAACCGATGTCTCTATACGTGCTGGAGCTGAACCGTGCGTGAGCCAAGAACCAGGACCATTTGCTGCATTCCATACAGCTCTACTTTTGCTTTTATCAAATTCACTGCCATCTTTTGGAACAAACATTATGCGTTGCCCGACCCAGTCAATCTCAACTGGCTTGGAATCAATCGGAAACTCGAGTGGAACAGTTTTCCTCTCTACCCATTCAGCCACTACTTCAAGGTTTTCAGAATCAATTATTTCAATTGAGCGCACCTGGATTCCATGTAAAGGAGCCATCAAAGGTGAATAGCGCTCGCCCTCTCGAATTCGCAATCTCTCAGCTATTTGAATCCGCATAGTCCAAACTGGAGTGGTTGTTCTTCCACTTCCCAAATTCTCCACCTTAACTACTTTTGCAAAAAAAGCCTTTCCTGATGCAATGGCTTCAGCCTGTAGCTCTTCATCAGCATGCACTAGCTTCGCTATATACGCTGTATCTGCCGCCGTCATAACAAAATAGTTGGAGGCAGCAGCCGAACCGTGAAAGTCAGTTTCTGGATGTTGGGTATATGCAGGACCTAAATCGGGATCTTGCATATTCTCTTCAATACGCTGAAACTGACTATAGAAACTTTCCATTGTAGCTTTCGTTAAATCCTCTACACCTGGATTAATCGCTCTCGAATCATTTGAAAAAATCTTGTGTGCACTACGCATTAACTCCCAGCGCCGCGTGACTTCGGGTGCCAGATGTGCAGCTATCTTTTTATCTACCGTCTTGGTGTCTTTATCTTCAGAGACTAGTTTGGCTCTGGAAAGTAGTAAGGGGCTGAGGATTTTGCTATCAATCTCTGGGTCAAGAGTTGGTGAATCGCGAAGTAAGGTAGCTTCTCGCACTGCAAATCTTGCACTTCTTAAATCTTCATGCTCATCAAACCACTCAATACAGGTACCTAAATGCCCAAGACTTGTTGAATCTGCTGGGAATACAAATGAATTCCTAAATAGCTGAGCTGCATCAACTATCGATTGTTGCCCCAATCGGGTGCTTTCACGAAATATCCAACCAGACAATCTGGCAAATACAGTCAAGGGTTGTGTTCGATCATCTCCTTTACGCACCCGCCAATACGCGTATTGAAGATGGTGAAACATCTCAACATGCCGAGAGCTAGGAACCCAAATTTGTGGAATCTCACCTGTGCCGTAATTATCTTTTGTAATTGGGCTCCATGTATAACCCGAAACCCGAAAGTATTCTAGAAAATCTTCAGCAAATTCTTCACACATCTCTGAAACAGCAATTCTGTTTCTTCCATCGGGGACGGAGAGGACAATTGGAGTCTCATCCCTCAAACGTCCATAAGCTATTGCCCAAGGCCTGGATTCACCAGCCATACGGACAAATGCCACGAGCATTGGATTTGCATCAATTCGCATGTGCAAAGTTGAATATCTATGGATAGGTCGAGCAGATTTCACTGCATTCAATTGTCGAACTAATTCTCTAAGGCTCATTTGTTTAGAGCCTCCCAATTTGATTCTTGGAGCTGCACCTGCAGTGAGGATTCGAAATCGGTTAAGGGATCTGCGCCTTCCATCAGCTCAATCGCACGCGTCACGGTCACAGTCCCAAGAATTCTTGCGGGATCACGACCTAGAATTATTGCCCTGTCATCTGCAATTGCAAGATCCTGGCAACGTGCAGCAAGATCACAGAAACTCCAGCAACTTTCTTTATATTCGGTTTTAGAGTGCGTGATCCATTCAAAATGATCCGTTAAATCCTCTGGTTTTTTAGATATCAAACCCGCGGCAATTGCATCAAGTTTTTCAAAACCTTGTTCGGCTCTCAAACTTTGAAAAGTTAAATCTTCATTTGGCCGAATCACTGGGCTGTTTGAACCAGGCCAAGTGAAAACTAGAAAACCAGAATGATCCACCTTAGGTGGATTGTCGAGGTTTAAAGCTTCAACTGTAAGTGTTAATGCGTGCTGGTATACCCCGGCTTGTGCTCGAGCAGTCGAAATTTCCCCTGGGTCTGTATGTCCACCACGATCTGGAAAAACCTTTATTTCTCCAACTTTAATCGAATAGCGATTTTCAAGTTTCGTAATTAACGCAACATCGATTATTAACGTTGCCTCAGGAAGCATTACACCTTTGGGAATACGTACAGTGAGCCCGGCTACGATTGATGGTGGGATGAAGTCTTTATCATTAGCTAAACTTTTTATTAGCTGCAAAGATTTTTCAATCGCTTGATCAATTGATTTAAGTTTTGGTCCACCATTCATTGTTAATCTAAAGTCAGCTAGCTTTTTCTCATCTTCTTTCAAAATACCTGATTTGACTAGTGCAGAATGCAAGACCTGCGCTTGATCTTTAAAGAGCCAGCCTTCAAATTGAAGTCCTCGGGTAATTGCAAAAGGTGATTGACCGTATTCAGGGTGATATCCGAGAGATTTCGCTACTTCGTTCATTTTAATATTCAAAACTGCGCTAAGGGCATTAGCTTCACACTTTGGATTTTTCACCCACTGCTCAAAGCGGGCACGGGTATTTCGCTTATCGTCAGCGCCCAGTTCGTTGAGTTCTGGCAAGATAACCGCCTTTAACCTTTGAGTTTACTTATGAGAATTAAAGCATCAGGCTCAGACAATACTGGGATGTTGAGCTCTTGAGCTTTACGGATCTTGGACATGCCTGGAGCATTATTAGCTTGCACAACAAAGGCCGTACCTTTAGTCGGCGGAGTTTCACGATATTCAAGTCCTACAGCCTTTGCCAACTTACCAAACCCCTCTTTGCCAATATCTGGCGTCCCCGTAACGACTACTAGTGTCTTTCCATCATCACTTACTCTCTTTAGGGCAACTTGAATCTGTTGCTTGTCTGAGGCTCGTAACTTAATTCTTTCGCGTACGACTAGTGGAACATTTGCTGAGCCGTGAGAAACAAATTTGACTACTTGTTCCTGAAGACGGTTAATACTCTCCTGCAATTCCCCACTCAGTAATATCAATTCCGCAAATAACTTGGCAGTTGCACGTGCATCACTTAATGCTTCGTGAGCCTGGGTTAATTCGATTCCAAAGTATTCACAAAGAGTAGCTAACTGATGATTGGGAACCTTAGACCCCAGTATTTTACGTGACCATTCCAGTGTACAAACAAAAGGAGGAAAATTGCTCACCGAAATTTCCGTTAGCTCATTACGAAGAACATTAATTTCATAAATCTTATTGTGTGCGACAATGAGACTATTGTTTAAATGTATTGAGAACTTCGGCCATACCGCCGCAAAGCTTGGCGCTGTTTCGAGTTCTTTTCTGCTAATTCTCGAATATGCCAAGGACATTGCTTCAGGTTCAACTGGTGGTTTTATCAGGGTTTCAAATTCAAATTTTGGACTCAGGTCTTCGTTTAAGACAACAAGCCCAATTTCTGTTGCCCGTGAAGATGCAACTTTTGAAGTTCCTTCGAAATCAAGGACTGCAATGTTCGCCAATGGGCTACTTCACCCATCCTGACTTTTGTAATTGATTCTCAAGAGCAGATATATCATCAACTTCATACAGCTCTGTAGCAACTGTATGGATGTCAATTTCCCTACTTTCCAAAGCTTTAAGTGCGGCAGACTCTAGAAAAGGGGAGAGTGTCCTCTTCGATGCGAATTCATTCTTCTTCGCTTGAATTGATTGAACATAATTATCAAAAACAAAATTGACAATCCCCTCTTCGAAGCTACTGAGTTGCCGATAATACTGACCAATGGATACAGGCACTTCAGAGAGTAGAAATGAAGCCAAAGCACGCAGAATAGACTTTGAAATTGCTAAGTCTGAATCCTGGCTGGAGTCTACCAAGGCAAATCCCTTAGATATATTTCCTGGCTTAATATTTGCAACAAATGCGTATTCATATTCTTTTTTGGCTGGATGCAATGTGACGGAAAGGCCAAATTGCTCTTCGGCAAAAATTTGCAAATCTCTTGGGTTAACCAACTGCTTTCTACATCTATCTTGAATATATGCAAGTACTCCGTTTTCCCAATCTGGAAACACAAGCACTTTCTGCAACTTATTCTTTTTAGTCAATGAATCTATTTCGATTAGCACAGATAATCGATTACTTAAGGCCGGGTAAGATTTCAAATCGGTTGAGTTATCAATAGCAATCAGCAAAGACTCATTGATAGAAGCTATCCTATAGTCACTCCGATAAGCATAATCTGAAGCATCAAATGGAATATTTCGAACTACCCCTTCAGTACGCTTCGTCCTTAAAATAAACAAATACTTCAAATAAAACAAGCCCCAATTTTTTAAACTTCGTTGAGATTTTTCTGCCCGCCGGTTTGTTAGTCCCCTACGCTCACGCTCAGAGAGTCCACCCCAAATACCAAATCTTTCATTATGGGCAAGCGCATACTCCAAACAAGCTGCTTTCACAGGGCACTGTTGGCATACGAGCTTTGCTTCTCGAATTGAGCCACCCTTTTCCGGGAAGAATGCCTCTGGATTTGTGTGGGCACACAACGCGCTTTCTTGCCAGCTGAGTGATGCATCTGAAACTTGTGTCGAATATTGGGGAATTCTAGGACCAAAAATCGGTTCAATGGGCTTTCGTTCTGCACTACTTTTTACCACTTGACTCCCCCTCCCACTTCAAGAATTGTACGTCACGCTTCACCATTAAGCACTTGCCTCATCAAACCACTTTAATTTGATTTTTCTTTTTAATTCCTTCTTTAAGGCGCTAATCCAACACATCTTCAGGAATTTTTCAAAAGCCTCCTGGGCACCTACCAAGCGGTAGTAAACAAGCTGTTTCAAAAGGTGACCCTGGTGCCCGCAAGTAATTCCAAGCTCGTTTGAGATCTGTAAGGCGCGTGCATCATTGGAGATGACAACTCCTCCATATATTTTTGCCAGATAAATTACAATTGCTTCACCAAGACTTGTTTCACTTAATTCAGCAATTTCACTTTCTGTAATCCAGCTTTGAATTTCTTTAATTTCAAAGAATGGAAATTTTGTTGTATCCACATAGTTCCATTGCTGATCACAAAGTTCACCCGCTGTATGGGCTACCTCTTCAACCTGGTGCCTAACGCGCAGTCTTACCCATTCGCTAGACACTTGGTCTGCTATTTGAAGTCTGGAGTCCAAGTGGGTACGCAAGACTTCCATCAAGCCGGCATATTGGAAACCTAAGCCCACTCCAGTATCAAGATAATAGGGTTTTGAGTATCCTGAAATTTTAAACTCGTCCGAAAAATCTGCTCTGCTTCTTTCAAGTGTCGATACAAAAGACTTGGGCAAAAACATGATTTTTGATTCAAGAGAATCTTCATCTTGTTTGCGGGAATATCGACGATTCTGCACATTCCCTATTCTGGCTTACTATGAGGTCTAAAATCTACGATTTTTGGAATTCCGCATACGGATTCTTAGTTTTCCCAATCGATTTTCACAGCAAACTCCGCAACATCCCACGAAAATCTTGTGGTTCCATTCGGCAATTCTCGCCCACTCACAGCTTTAATATCTAGGTTCTGCAGAACATTTCTTCCTTTATATTCAAAAAGTTCACTTAATCTCAGCCTCACGGGAACAGCTACTCGCTTTCCCTCGGCGCAACTAGGTTCACACATATTCTGCGAGTAGGTGCCACTACCTATGGCCTCCTCTGTGTTCCAGGTTTGCCATTTAATATCGGTGACAGTCATTCCCCCATCGGCACACGTGAGCATTATTTGCTCTGGTCGTTGAACCGGGAATTCACAGTCATAGGTCCAGATACCTTCAACTTTTGCATAGCTCTTAGTTGGTGTGGCTTCGACTTGCTCTGCTTTATTGCTCTCTTGCGTGGAAAAAGAACTGATAAGCGGGCTTACAAGTACGGCCACAATAAGGACCGCACCTGCACCCACTAATGCCTTACTTCTAATCATCTTCATCCTCAAGGATGTCCTTGAGGTTTGCAAGGCGGCGCGTGATCTCATCGGCTTCTGCCACTCGACCCTTAGTAATCAAGATCTTTACTATCTCTTGCTCTACTTCAACTGCTAGATCCCAATCAACATCAGAGGAGCTAGCGTTCATTGAAAGAGCCTCACGCAGTTCCTCTTCGGCTGCATCTAACTCACCGATAAGAACTTTGGCACAGCCCATGCGATAGCGGGCCCATGTTTCAAGGACACGCTTTTGTGCTGTGACCGCAAAATCTAAAGTCTTTTGTGCATAGTTGATTGCTTCAACACTATTGTTAAGTTCGATGTAGCAAACAGTGATGTATTCATCGCAGTAAAAAATACGCTCTGGTTCTTTTGACTTCTTAAAGTAACCACGAGCAGCTAGTAAATGAGGCAGAGCTTCTGCATAGCGCTTGAGCTGAACCAAGGTAGAGCCACAGTTGTATTCATCGCAGCCCATATTCGTATCAGTCATATCTGGGTTGCAATCAGCAATTGCTTTGTTATGGCATTCAAGTGATTTTTCATATTCACCAGCTGCGTAATAGAAGCGGCCAGCATCACGAAACATCTCAGTTGCAGCAAGTGGGTCTTCTTCATTTAAAAGAGCTACAGCATCAAGTGCTACTTGTGCAGCTTCGGCATCTCGATCTAAACGACGTAGTGACCATGTAATACCTTCATAGACATGAAGTAGTTGTGATGTGCCAACATAGGTTGTGAGACCTTCATAAATCTCGCGAGCGCTTTGACACAAAGCAAGTGCTGCTTTGTGATCTCCTCGGTCATA
>Ga0164295_10001660_pt1 | contig 18511 bp, 15 predicted proteins | sample GEODES006metaG_FD_111798 | JGI IMG/M metagenome (GOLD analysis project Ga0164295, IMG submission 111798) | Oligotrophic lake water microbial communities from Sparkling Lake, Wisconsin, USA - GEODES006 metaG | ecosystem: Environmental > Aquatic > Freshwater > Lake | place: USA: Sparkling Lake... | reverse complement strand
TCCTCATCTATTGCACCCAAACCTAAATAAAGTAAAGCTCAGACCTTGGGGTGCCAAAGAATTTGCGATTGCTGACAAACAAGTTGGTATAAGAATCCAACAATGGTAAATAACCAATAATAAGTAGAATTTAGAAGTTGTATTTTGAATAAATAACCAGGGTCATAAAATTCAAGCCCAAAAAAGTTAAAGTCAAATCATCCACCAAACATAAGTTCTGGTTAATTTTGGTCCTATATTTTTTTGTTCCATATCGGATAACAATGCGATTAACCGATGAGTAAAACTTAAATTTTTTATCAATCATAAATCCCGCAATAGTGAAAAGAATAGTTTTTGTTTTATGCCTAGGATTAGCTTTGTTCACTAATCAAGCTTTCTCCCAAAAATCTACAAGTCCTTTAACTGCTAAGTTTTTAATTGAAAGTGGAATTGAATATGGAGGCGATGAAATATTGCAGGTTTTTTTTACCAATGGGGGAAAACAAAACATGCGTGCAGGCCAGGGTGGATTTATTGCATTTGGTGGCCAATTACAATTTGCTAACGTAAAACAACTTATGCTTAGGACTTCCATCGGTATAAAGTATAATACCACCGCAGCAGAAAACGCCAATATCCGTTTAACCCGCCTTCCAATACACCTAACACCTTTTTGGAATATTAAAAATGACTTTAGGTTGGGAATTGGTGTTACAAATCATCTGAGTCCAAGACTAAAAGGCGATGGCTTTGTTCCTGATGTTGATTATACCAGCTCGGTTGGACCACGCTTTGAGTTTGGGTATAAGTCCTTTGCATTAACATACACAGCCATTAAATACGAAGATAAACTCGGTGAATCCTTTTCTGCGAGTTCATTTGGTGCATCGATATATTTTACTTTTCCTAAAAAGTAGGACAAGGTCTTTAATGATTCAACGGCATTTGGTTTTTCAAGTGTTAGACCGAGTGGGGAAATTATATTGTGAAGACAAAGGCGACTGCCTATTTATAAGTGGACAAGTAGAACCTTTTTCATTAGGAAAAGTATGGACCGTATAAAACGATTCCCAACATTATCTTTGTTATTAAGAAAGCATTTTCCCCGAACTTGTATCATCATCTAAAACATAATATTTAACATGGAAAAAATTGGATTTATTGGATTGGGAATCATGGGGAAGCCGATGGCATTGAACCTCATCAAAGCGGGTTATGAAGTGTCTGTCTTGGCATCAAGCAAAGAAGCCCAAGCACTGACAGATGCCGGAGCAACAATTCATGAATCTCCCAAAACGATGGCAGAAGCCAATGATGTTATCATCACCATGTTGCCAGATTCTCCGCAAGTTGAAGACATTGTATTAGGAGCAAATGGTGTCATTGAAGGAATTGATGCAGGAAAATTATATGTTGATATGTCTACCATTGCGCCGTCAACATCAAAAGACATCTATCAAAAAATGAAAGATAAAGGGGTGGAGGCATTGGATGCACCTGTATCGGGCGGACAAGTAGGCGCTGAAACGGCATCATTGTCCATCATGGTTGGCGGAAATCCTGTGGCTTTCGAAAGAGCCTTGCCAATGTTTAAAGCGATGGGTAAGAATATTGTATTGATAGGCGAGCCAGGGGCCGGACAAACAACAAAAGCATGCAATCAAGTGATTGTGGGTATGACGATCCAAGCAGTTGCCGAAGCATTTACCATGGCGAAGGAAGCCGGTGTTGACCTAGAAAAAATGAGGGAGGTATTGTTGGGAGGATTTGCACAAAGCAGGATTTTGGATTTGCATGGTAAACGGATTATTGAAGAAAATTTCAAGCCTGGTTTTAAAATAAAGTTGCATAAGAAGGATTTGGACATCGCCTTAAAGACAGGAGAATCGCTGGGAGTTTCAATGGAGGGAACCGCACAGGTTGCTTCACAAATGACCAAGGCAATAGAACAAGGTAAAGGAGAGTTCGACCATAGTGCCCTTTATTTGATGTTACAAAAATAAAATCTACCATGAAGCTTCAAAAAGGACCACGCATAAAAGAAATCCACATCACTCCCATTGCCATCGTAGATCCACCCTTGTTGAATGCTGCGGGTTTGCATGCACCGTATGCATTACGAACCATTTTGGAAATCGTAACAGACGATCATATTTCTGGCATCAGCGAAATTCCAGGAACCGCAGATATTGATGCGGCTTTGGAGGAGTCAAAGCAGGTTTTGATAGGCAAGGATGTATTTGAATTGAACGACATCAGGCAGTGTTTGGAAAACCGTTTTGGAGTAGATAGTACCAAGGATCGGGGATTGGCGCCATGGGACCAACGAAAGCTGGTGCACATTTTCAGTGCGGTAGAAGTAGCGTGCATGGACATCATGGGAAAGGTGATGGGACGTCCAGTGGTGGATCTTCTCGGCGGTAAGATGCGTGACAGGGTTCCTTTTTCTGCTTATTTGTTTTACAAGTATGAAGGAGCAGGTGGTACGTTTGGTTTTAACACCGATCCAGCAGCAACGGGTTGGTCATTGGCTCGTCAAAAAAGTGCCTTAAACCCGTCGGAAATTGTAGCACAAGCACAAGCGATGTGTGCAGAGTTCGGGTTTCAATCCATCAAATTAAAGGGTGGTGTCTTTGAACCAAGGCAGGAAGTTGATGCAATCATCGCCCTTCGGGAAGCATTTGGTCCGAATGTGCCCTTGCGCATTGACCCCAATGCTTTGTGGGAAGTTGAAACAGCCATACGGTATGGAAAGGAAATGGAACCTATTCTTGAATATTTGGAAGATCCGGTTAGAGGTCAGGAGAATATGGCAATAGTTAGGAAGGCCTTAAAAACGCCGTTAGCAACCAACATGTGCACAACATCATTTGAAGATATTCCAACCAGTATTTCAATAGGATCAGAAGACATCATTTTAAGTGACCATCATTTTTGGGGAGGATTGAGGTCTTCCATGAATTTGGCTGGCTTGTGTAAAACCTTTTCAAGGGGGCTGTCGATGCATTCTAATAGTCATGTTGGCATTTCATTGGCTGCCATGGTGCATTTAGGTGCCGCATTGCCAACAATGCCCTATGCCTTAGATACGCACTATCCATGGCAATCAGATGAAGTAATTGTGGGAGGTAGACTCAAATTTGAAGAAGGGTCTGTTGCCGTTCCTACAGAACCAGGATTGGGGGTAGAGTTGGATAGGGTAGCGTTGGAAAGATTGCATCAGAATTACATAGCATGTGGATTGACCAAAAGGAATGATGAGATTGAAATGCAAAAAGTAGAACCGGGTTGGAAATTCAAGCCGGTTCGTTGGTAAACGCTTTTTGCCAACCTTTTTAAAGCGCCTTTTGTGCAGTCAATTTTTGCAACATGTTGCGCGCGCCTTCCACAACGAAGGTTGCATCAGCACCGCAGGCAATCATTCGAATGCCCATGTCATTGTATTTTTTGTAATCATCTGGATTGAAAATAAGGATGCCGGTGGCTTTACCAGCCTTGTTTGCAGCTGTGATTGTTTTATTCAAGGCATCCAAAAAGAGATGGTGATCAAACTGACCGAAAATACCAAGTGACATCGTAAGATCCGCCGGTCCGATGAATAACACGTCAACCCCATCAATGGCGGCAATTTCATCAACAAAATCCAAAGCTTCCAAACATTCTATTTGAACTACACCCAGGATGTTCTCGTTTGCGGTTTTATGGTAATCATCGAACGACTTTCCAAAGTTGGAAGCACGAACCATTTTTGCAACACCACGAATTCCTTCAGGGGGATAACGCAAACCACTGACCACTTTTTTAGCAATATCATCGTTGTCTACATGAGGAACCATGATGCCTTCAGCGCCAAGGTCTAGGATCCTGTGAATTCTTTGATGCTCGCTGCTTTCAACCCTAACAAGGGCGGCAGAATTTGATGCGTTCAATGCTTGAAGTTGGGCAAGAACATCTTTTTCGTTGCCGGCGCCATGTTCAAGGTCAATCAATACCCAGTCAAATCCAGTTTGTCCAACTATTTCTGCCGTTAAGGCGCTGCCAAGGTTTAACCAGCAACCAAGCACTGATTCACCCTGCTTTATTCTTTTTTTAAGGCCTTTCATGATGTGTATTTTAAGTTTAAATGTTTTCCATGGTTAGAAAACGATTTCGTTAAACAATTAAATTTAGAAACTAATGATGGAATTATCGAAAAAAATAATTCGTACCTTTTCATACTTATAACAAAACTTGTCAAATGAAATCAAAACAAAATTCACGCCGTAAATTCTTACAAAGTACGGCACTGCTTTCTGCGGCATCTACATTTCCGGGAATATGGACAAAAGCCAGTTCTCAATCAGCTGCAACCCCCAAAGTATATAAGGCTGGTGAGAAGGTAAATCTTGCTTGCGTAGGCATTGGTAATCAGGGAGGATCTGATGTGATGTCTTTTGCCAAAACAGGCTTGGCCAATTTTGTGGCTTTTTGTGATGTTGATATGGAGGCGCCACAGACACTTGAAGTGTTGAAGAAGTTTCCTGATGTACCTAGGTTTAAGGATTTCAGGACGATGTTTGATAAAATGGGAAGTCAGATAGAAGCAGTAACGATAGGTGTTCCAGACCATTCACATTTTGCCATAACGATGATGGCATTGGGTTTGGGAAAGCATGTATTTGTGGAGAAGCCAATGGCAAGAACATTCAACGAAGTTGAGTTGATGATGAAATCGGCTAAAAAGCACAGCAATTTGGTTACACAAATGGGAAACCAAGGACACTCTGAAGCAAATTATTTTCAGTTTAAAGCATGGACAGAAGCGGGAATAATCAAGGATGTTACTGCTATTACAGCGCACATGAACAGTGCCCGCCGTTGGCATGCATTCGATCCAAAAATTACTTCACTTCCTGCAAAAGAAGCGATACCAAGTACGTTGGATTGGGATACTTGGCATGGGGTGGTAAAAGAGCATGATTATAACCATGATTATCACAATGGACAATGGCGTTGCTGGTATGATTTTGGAATGGGAGCACTTGGAGATTGGGGAGCGCATTTGATTGATACTGCGCATCAGTTTCTCGACCTCGGATTGCCAACAGAAGTGAGCATGTTGAGGGCAGACTCTCACAATCCATTTTTCTATCCTTATTCATCTACTATTTTATTCAAATTCCCTGAGCGTAAAAACATGCCAGCCTGTGACATCACTTGGTATGATGGATTGAATAACCTTCCTCCATTGCCAGAAGGATACGGGGCAACATCTAAGTTGGATCCAAACATTCCACCTCCAAGCAATGGAAAAATTCAACCTCAGAAATTGAATCCAGGTAAAATCATTTATGGCAAAGACCTAACCTTCAAGGGAGGATCTCATGGCAGCACCTTGTCTATCATTCCAGAAGAAAAAGGGAAAGAAATGGCTTCGAGACTTCCAGAAGTACCGGTAAGTCCATCTAACCACTATGCAAACTTCTTGAAAGCTTGTAAGGGCGAAGAAAAAACACGCTCACCATTCGAAATTGCTGGTCCGTTGAGTCAGGTTTTCTGTCTTGGCGTTTTGTCACAACACCTCAACACCACGTTGAAGTTTGACAGAAAAACGAAGAAAATAACCAACAACAAAATGGCAAATGAAATGCTAATTGGTGCACCTCCACGCAAAGGATGGGAGCAGTATTATAAGATTTAAGGACAGATCTCATTTTTCAATAGCCAGGGGTTATTGAATTTTTTCCATCACCGTCTCCGAAGGGACGGTGATGTTTTTTAGAGCAAGATGTCTCAATAACCTGGGGTTTAAACCCCAGGCTATTGAAATCTGGAGGTTCCTTCTGTTTGCTCTGGTTGAAAATTCAAAACCCTCGGCTTCTCTGTCCCGGTATATTCAATCACCAACATTTCTTTTGACATAACCAGCATATTATCGCTGATAAATTCTTGGTAATCAAAGTCAATTTCAATCACCGTATATCGGTATTTATTGTGGTGAAGCTTTGATTGTTCCAACAGAGAAAACTTTTCCTTTTTATCAAGTTCCTCTACATATTTTGACGCAGGTTTGATTTTCTGGTGCAGATAATAATCTATCGCATGCATTTGTTTCATGATGATATCACCAGCATAATTCTTTTGGATGAATTCATTGGCAAGCCGGTAAACATCACCAATTCCGTAAGAAATCAAACTGCTGTTCTCCTCAAAATATTTCCCCAATCCCAATAAAAAATCAAAAATACTGTAGTGGGTGGTTACATATTTTAAGGTATGTTCAAGTCGTTTCTTGTTCCAATAAATCTCCAATGCGTTTTCTAGTTTGACAATGTCTGCCAATTCCTGTTCTGATAAATAATTGCTTTTGATGATTTGGTAAGGCGCAATCGGATCAAAAACATACCCATGGTTTTGATGCTTGTCTCGAACAGGCGTTCCTTTCAGAAATTTCAGAAATCCCAGCTGCAATTCAGGTGGAAACAATTTAAATACCTCCTCAAAGCTATATTTTATGTCGTTCCAATAGTCTAGTGGCAAGCCTACAATCAGGTCTAGGTGCATTTCTATGTGGTCCTTCAATTCCAAGATAACTCCCTTGGTTTTGTCGAAGTTCTGTTTCCTGCTTACTTCTAGGTTCGCTTTCTGGTTCACCGTTTGTATGCCAATTTCAAAACGAAACATCCCCTTGGGCACTTTGTCTTTGATGAACTGCATGATGGCCGGATGCAAGATATCTGCGGTTATTTCAAACTGAAAAACATTGTCGGGCCTTGCATTGTCTAAAATAAATTGGAAAATATCCAAGGTGAAATCTTTCTTGACATTAAATGTTCTGTCAAGAAATTTAATGACCCGTCCATGCGTCATCAAGTACAATAAATTTTGCTTGATATGATCGATAGGAAGGTAACGCACTCGGTTGTCTAAGCTCGCCAAACAAAACTCGCATTTATATGGACAACCCCTGGATGTTTCAATGTATAAAACCCTGTTGAACAACGTGGCTGGGTCTTCATTTTGATAGGGGTTTGTATGTTCATACGTTGAGAGCTCGAAGCTTTCTTCCTGATTGTGAAAAATCAATTCCCCATCAGCCTTTGAAACAAGATTGGAGATTTTTTCTACTTCAGGGTATGATTTCAAGAATTTCCCAAATGGGATTTCCCCTTCTCCTGTGATGATATAATCAATAAAAGGTGATTGGATGGTTTCCTGCCAATCGTAAGTTACTTCAGGACCTCCAAGCAGAATCTTGGTGTTTGGATTGAGGGTTTTGATTTTTTCTGCAACAGCCATTGTTTGGGTGATGTTCCAAATATAGCAGCTGAAACAAACCACCTCAAACTTGCTGCAATGTGTTGCAACTTCATCCAGGTTTTCCTTGATGGTAAACTCTTTCCACGTTAAACGCTCATCATCCTTATAGAGTTCATACAGCAATCTTATTGCCAAATTCATGTGTATGTATTTGGCATTGAGTGTAGTCAATAAAATAGAACGCTGTTCCATTTTGCAATGGTAATGAATTAGATTAATAGAAGCAGAAAAAAGACTGCTTATATAATCTCAGGCAATAAATAAGGGGCACGATAATCGCGGCTCAACATGGCATTTGCTTCATTTTCGCCTTCTCCAATAAACCTTTCGGCTACTGGATCAAACTCCAGCTGGCGTCCAAGTCTGTATGAAATATTGCCTAAATGTGCCAAAGATGAAGCCAGGTGTCCTGTTTGTACAGGTCCGTGCTGTATGCTCATGTCCTTTGCACGGATGGCATCAAACCAGTTTTGGAAATGCAATCCTAGTTCGCCATTTTCAGACCTGCTCGGACCCTTCTCTCTTTTTTCTCCGAGATAGGTTTCATAAGTGCCATAACCTTTTACAACCATGTATCCCTTTTCGCCATAGAAAATATTTCCTACTCCGGCGCCGTCTTCTAGGTTAGTATTCCAATTGCGAACTTCGAACTGAATGATTTTTTTCTGCTTTGGATAGTGGTAAATAGATGTTTGAATTTCTGGTACTTCCTTGCAGTCATCCCAAAGGAACTTACCGCCCATCGAGGTGATTCTTTCTGGAAGCTGGTCTACTCCTAGTCCCCACATACACAAATCAGTTTCGTGGATACCTTGGTTTCCTACATCACCATTTCCATAGTTCCAATGCCAATGCCAGTTGTAGTGAACCAAGTTCCTTGTAAATGGCCTCATCGGTGCCGGTCCACACCAAAGATCATAATTTAGTCCGGCAGGTATTGGTGAAATTCCTTTGTTTCCGATATCTGGCCTGCGGCGATATACGAGTCCGCGGGACATATAAACCCTGCCGATCAACCCATCTTCTAGGTGTTTAACAGCTTCCCTGATGGCAAGAGAACTGCGCAATTGAACGCCATGTTGAACAATTCGGTTGTATTTATAAGCAGCTTCAATCATCTTTTTACCTTCGTGGATGTTGTGCGTAGCGGGCTTTTCAACATAAACATCTTTCCCGGCCTGACAAGCCCAAATGGTTTGAAGTGCATGCCAGTGATTCGGGGTTGCAAGGGTTACAGCATCAATATTTTTGTTGTCATAGATTTTTCTGAAATCCTGTTCTATAGCAACTTTTTTACCGTATTTTTTTTCAAAAGCAGCGGCTGCTTCATTGAGAATAACCATATCTGGATCGCACAAGGCCACTACTTCAACATTGGATTTCGCAGCTAGATTCATTATTTCTTCAATGTGGTTTTTGCCCCTTCCATTGAGTCCGAGCACGGCAATTCGTATGCGGTCGTTGGCACCTATTATGTTTGATTGGGCATTTTCAACCTTAGGAGTTTCTGCTGATGCAAGCGCAGTTGGAGCAACGGCAGCAATTACAGCCCCATTGGCTGCAGACCTGAGAAAAGATCTTCTAGATTTGTTCGTTTTATTTTCCATAATTAAATATAATTATTTTAAATTCAGTTTATGAAAAAGATGATGTTTACTTTAATTATTTTTCTTGGAGTAATTTCTTTGTCGAATGCCCAAGACCCCAAGCTCAAAAAGATATTCAATGGTAAAAACCTGAAGGGCTGGGTTGCGCCGGAAAATAATACCTGGTGGACGGTAAGTGATGGCTTGTTATTGGTGAAGAGTGGACCAGAAAAAAAGGGAAGCATTTTGTGGACTGAAAAAAAGTATACAAACTTTATTGTGCAAGCTGATTTTTTAATGGGTGATGGAACCGTTGATTCCGGAATTTTTCTAAGGTCTGAGAATGATCAAATTCAGATAGGCATTTCAGGATCATTGAAGCGTGACCTCACCGCATCCCCATATCTTCCAAAATTAAAATATCCTGTTGAAGCACAAGTGAAGGATATCTTGAAACTAAAGGATTGGAATACCATGAAGATTAAGGTGGTAGATAAAACCTATACTGTTTGGTTGAATGGGGTAGAAGTGATGACTTATACTTCTGAATTTATTCCTGCAGAAGGACCAATAGGCATACAACTTCATCCTGGTAATGTAATGTCTATCAGCTATAAAAACATTAAATTGGCAGAGCTGTAAAAGCTTGATTAGATACTAGAGGCAACTTTTTATCCTTAATGGGTGTAAGTTTCTGGCAGACAATTTTAGCTTTGATCAATATTGGTGTTGTTCAGTACCAATCAATTTTACGCTTGTTTTTGTTGATACAATTGGTAATTTCAACGTACTGATTATCAACTTTGAATTAACGAACATCATGAAAATTGTCATACTAGACGGATTTACTTTAAACCCTGGAGATTTAAGCTGGGATGGATTGAAGCAATTTGGAGAACTTGTTGTTTACGACAGAACTCCTGCTGATAAAGTGGTAGAGCGGGCACTAGGTGCAGACATCGTTTTTACAAACAAAACGCCCATTGGAGAAGAAGCCATTGCACTGCTGCCAGACTTGAAGTTCATAGGTGTATTGGCAACAGGTTATAACATCGTAAATACCGAAGCAGCAAAATCCAAAAACATCATTGTTGCCAATGTTCCAGGTTATGGCACCAACTCTGTTGTTCAACTTAATTTTGCTTTGTTGTTGGAACTTTGTTTGCACGTTCAAAGGCACAGCGATGCTGTAATGGAGGGACGTTGGGCAAGTTCTAAGGATTTTTGTTTCTGGGATTTTCCATTGATGGAATTGGCTGGAAAAACAATGGGCATCATTGGCTTCGGGAGCATTGGCCAACAAGTAGCTGATGTAGCAACGGCTTTTGGAATGAACATTGTTGGAAGCAGCAGAACTGTAACTGATCAATCACACAGAAAGAATTTTAGGTGGACAGACATCCCAACTTTATTGAAAGAATCTGATGTGGTGAGCATTCATTGCCCGTTGTTCCCTGAAACAAAGGGACTCATCAACAAGGAAAACCTAGGATTGATGAAACCCTCAGCCTTCTTATTGAATACTTCTAGGGGTCCAATTATAGTTGATCAAGATTTAGCCGATGCCTTGAACAACAATGTGATTGCAGGCGCTGGGATTGACGTGTTGTCAGTGGAACCACCTTCGGCTGACAACCCGTTGTTTAAAGCTAAAAACTGCATCATCACACCACACATCGCTTGGGCAACTAAAGAGGCGAGGATTAGGTTGATGGATGCTACCGTACAAAATCTTGATGCCTTCATCAAAGGCAATCCAATAAATGTGGTTAATAAATAAAACTTTATGCAGAAGATTGCGAGCTTTTTTATGTTGTTGATGTTGATTGGTAACACCCTATTTGCTCAACAGCCAACACTAAAACTATGGTATAAAAATCCAGCCAATGCATCAGTTCCAGATAATTTGAAAACCAGCAAAGACGATGCTGAATGGCTAAAAGCCTTGCCTATAGGAAATGGAAACCTTGGTGCCATGGTATTTGGTGATGTCAATAAAGAGCGGATTCAACTCAATGAAAAAACATTATGGAGTGGAAGCAATGATGACAATGACAATCCAGATGCACCCAAATACATTGATGAAATCCGTGCCTTGTTGTTTGCCGGAAAATTTAAAGAAGCTACTGCGTTAACCAATAAAACCCAGGTTTGTAAAGGTGTTGGTTCAGGTGCAGGTGGAGGTGCAAATGACCCATTTGGTTGTTTTCAAACATTGGGCGATTTGTGGCTTGATTTTGGTAAACAGTCTTCATACACAAATTATTACCGCGATCTAAATTTGAATAATGCCATCGCAAATGTCACTTACCTGCAGGATGGCATCAATTTTAAAAGAGAATATTTCGTTAATACGGCAGACAATTGTTTGGTAATCAGACTAACCGCCGATAAAAAAAATGCAATCAGTTTTTCTGCCATGCTCAACAGGCCGGAGCGTTTCATTACTGCAAACAACAAAGGTGAATTGGTGATGACTGGCACATTGAACAATGGCAAAGGCGGAAATGGAATGGAATATATGGCGAGGCTGAAAGCCATATCCACAGCGGGTAAGCAATCAATTGTTGATAATAAAATTGTGATTGAAAAAGCGGATGAAGTGGTGTTGTATTTAACCGCATCAACCGATTACTTAAATAATTATCCGGTTTACAAGGGAAACGATTATCAAAAAATTACGCGCAACAATTTAGACAAAGCAACTGCAAAAACTTTTAGCATCCTGAAAGCAGGACATGTAAAAGATTATCAATATTATTTCAACAGGGTTTCATTACAATTATCACCCGAAAAATTTGTTGATGACATACCCACTAATGAGCGTTTGGCGAACATCAAAATAAGTAAAAACGACAATTATTTATCTCAATTGTATTTTCAATATGGAAGGTATCTGTTGATTTCATCAACAAGAGAAAATACATTGCCTGCCAATTTACAAGGTATTTGGGCAAACAAAATTCAAACGCCTTGGAATTCAGACTACCATACAGACATCAATGTGCAGATGAATTATTGGTTGGCAGAAAATACAAATTTGAGTGATTTGCATTTATCACTCACCAAATTCATCCAGAGCATTGAAAAGCCTGCAGCAAAATCCGCCGCTGTTCAGTTTGGTTTGCAAGGTTGGGGCATTAATCCGATAGTCAATGTCTGGGGATTTACATCACCCGGAGAGCATCCATCATGGGGCTTAACATTCGGTGCGAGCGGTTGGATTTGTCAGCATTTATGGGAGCATTATGCTTTCACAAAAGACAAAAAATATTTGGCGTCGGTATTTCCAACATTGAAAGGAGCTGCGAAGTTTTACATGGGATGGTTGGTAGCTGACAAAGAAACTGGAAAGTTGGTATCTGGACCATCTTCATCACCGGAAAATAGTTTTGTTGTGCCAAATTCAAATGGTTACAAGAGCAGCATCAGCATGGGTCCATCGCACGACCAGGAAATCATTGAAGAGTTGTTTACTAATATCATCCAAGCAGCTAAAATTTTGAACGACAAAGATCCATTTGTTGATGAATTGAAATTGGCGAAAGCGAAATTGCTAAAACCACAAATAGCGCCAGATGGCAGGGTTCAGGAGTGGTCAAAGCCTTATGAGGAGCCGGAACCAGGGCACAGACATCTTTCGCATTTATATGCATTGTATCCTGGAAATGCGTTCAACAATGTGGAAATGCCAGCTTTTGTTCAAGCATCACAAAAATCATTGGAATATCGATTGAAAAATGGAGGTGCGCATACAGGATGGAGTGCTGCATGGGTTACAAACTTGTGGGCAAGGTTAAAGAATGGCGACAAAGCATTGTATGCATTCAATGAAATTCTCATTAAGAAATCAGCTGAAAATTTATTCGATCTACATCCGCCTTTCCAAATTGATGGCAACTTCGGATCAACAGCAGGCATTGCAGAAATGCTGATTCAAAGTCATGAAGGCAATGTTTCGTTGCTGCCAGCATTGCCAACTGCTTGGCAAGACGGAGAAGTAAAGGGTTTGTGTGCCAGAGGTGGTTATGTTGTTGATATGAAATGGAAAGCAGGTAAGTTGATAACCGCAAAAATATATGCAAAAGTCGGTGGACTTTGTAAGGTGAAATATGGCAATGAATTGATGGAGATAAAAACGCAGGCGGGGAAATGGTATAGCGTTAAATGAAAAATGAAGAATGAAAAATGGCCTTCGACAAGCTCAGGCACCGAAGGGAATGGAACAGCCGGTTATATACTTAGTACTGCACTATTCCTTGCAGTTTACTCATTAGCGCTTTCCAACACATTGCTGACTGCATATAATGGATAAACCCTCACTTTTTCGTATTGTGAAAAATTCTCCAGCGATAACCGGACACCAAGATCAGAATGTTTTTCATCCATAAATAAAAACATACTTTGCATGGTTCCTTTGGTACCTTCTTTTACTTCAATCGGTACTATTTTGTTTTGTAATTGAACTACATAGTCCACTTCTGCCTGGCTATTTTTCGACTCACGATGCCAATAATACAATGGAGTTTTCTCGAAGCAGGATTTTAATTTTAAAAGTTCCAAGCCAACAAATAATTCTGCAATATTTCCTTTATTGACAACTTCAAAATCGTCTTTCATCAAAACTGAAGCAACATCGAGTCCCAGCATTCTTTGAAAAATGCCTGTGTCAAACACCAAATATTTTCTTTTTTTTATATTAGATTCCGCTCCCAATGGTACACCATTACATGATGAGTGAGTGACTGGATGAACCAAGCCTGCCATTTCTAACAAATCAATTACCTGTTTGATTTGAACTGATGTTAAGGATGAATGCTGGTCTGAATAACGGTACTTCATGCCAACTTGTTGCACAATGCTATCAAACACCAGTTTGACCCTTTCTGAGGGTATTCTTTTTTTATATTTGGTAAAATCATCTTGAATAGAGATGATCAAATCATCAAGCAACCGCTGAACCTCTAATAAATTTCTATTAGATATAAACGTTTGCACCACTTCAGGCATTCCGCCAATAATCAAAAATTTCTTCAGGTACATCTTTATTTTATTGTGAACTATTTCATTCAGCGGCTCATTGGCACTTGATTGACGTATTGCATTAACAAGTGCTTTTTCATTCATAGCTCCCAAAAATTCTGTAAAAGAAAGCGGGTAAACGACCATCCTTCCAACTCCAAACGATGGCAATTCAGACAATGCAAATTCCAACAATGATCCTGCTGCAATCACATGCAAGTTGGGTTTTCTTTCATAGAAATATCTTAAAGCTGATATGGCAGGTAAACAAGCTTGAATTTCATCCAAGAACAGCAATGTCTTCCCCTCAATAATATTAGTGTTTGTAATGAGGGATAGTTGTTCTATTGTTTCATCAATTGAAATATTTTCCTTGAACAAACTTGCATATTGTGGTTGTTCGTCGAAATTAATTTCAATGAAAAACTCAAATTTTTCAGCTAAATGTCTAACTGCCGTTGATTTTCCAACCTGCCTAGCTCCTCGAATAAGCAAAGGTTTCCTAGATGTCGCCGTACTCCATTCCAATAAATCTCTATCTATAAGCCGTTCTATGTACATATTCAGGTAGATTACTTAACCCGAAGATAAGAAAAACGAGAAAATACAGGGCAATAATGAATGCTAAAACGAGAAAATCCAAATCAATAATGAGCGCTAAAACGAGAAAATACAAACCAATAATGGTTGGAGCCATTCAATTCACCTATAATCCTGAAGGCCTTTTGACAAAAAAGCGACGCGAAAACAAGTCTACTGACTAAATTAATTCAAATTTGGTCAGTTGACTGACTAAATTCAGCTAAATTTGGTTAATGATTTGAAAGTAATCACATAAATTTGGACAATAAATCACATAGATGTTTATCAAAAGATATATCGAAGATCGAATTTTGCAGTTGCTTGGAAGCAACAAAGTGATACTTATCCTTGGTACAAGAAGGGTTGGTAAAACATTTTTGATAAATAGGATAAAAGAGCATTTCAAGGGAAAAATGCTCATGCTCAACGCTGAAGATTATGATGTACAGGACATTCTTAAAAAACGATCGATTTCCAATTATAATGCTTTAACAGGAGGTGCTGAACTATTGATTATTGATGAAGCACAGGCAATACCTGAAATAGGTTCAGTACTCAAATTGATGATTGATAGCCAAACTCAATTAACGATTATAGCTACTGGCTCATCTTCATTGGATTTAGTGAAAAATACGGGAGAACCATTGACGGGAAGGCAGTTTCCTTTCAATTTATATCCAATCTCACAGATGGAATTAGGCAGAGACTTGATTAATGCGAGATCAAATCTTGATGAGAGATTGATACTAGGCAGCTACCCTGAAATTTTTCAACTCAACACAATCAAAGCGAAAGAAACTTATTTAAAGGAGTTGTCAAGATCATATTTCCTCAAAGATATCCTCTCTTTTGCCGGTATAAAACATTCAAATAAGTTGCTTGACTTGTTAAGGCTAATTGCTTTTCAAGTAGGTGCCGAAGTCTCATTAAATGAGCTGTCGTTGAAATTGGGCATCAATAAAATTACTGTTGAAAATTACCTAGATCTTTTGCAAAAAGTATTTGTACTTTTTAAACTGCCTTCTTATAGTACGAATCAGCGTAAAGAAATATCAAAGGGTTCAAAGTGGTATTTTTTTGACAACGGCATTAGAAATGCAGTAATTCAGGATTTTCGCATACCCTCATTGAGAAACGATTTGGGGATGCTTTGGGAAAATTACATCATCTCAGAACGTTTAAAAAGAAACGTATATAAGGACGAAGACATTCAAATGTTTTTTTGGAGAAATTATGATCAGCAAGAAATTGATTTGATTGAATTGAATCAAGGCAAGATTTCAGCATCCGAAATAAAATTTGGAACAGGTAAGAAGGCGAAAATGCCGAAATCATTTCTCTCGACCTATCCTGAAGCGGAATTCAATCTCATCGATCAGGATAGTTATCTTGATTTCATTTGTTAAAAAAATGGATAACAAAGAACTTTTGCACCCTTAAATTTTCTCAATACGGCGTTTCTCCCACAATATTTCCCGCTGGATAATAGCTTGCTGAAACAATGATTCCGCCATTTTTACAATAGGCTACACTCACTCCAACTTCCTTTGTACTTTTCCAAACCATCTGCGTGTAATGCCCTGTACCTTTCCATTTTGGCTCACCTACTTTATAATTGGCGTATAGCTGTTTTTCTTCATACCATGAATAGGATCCATCTATTACACCGTAAGCGTCAGAAGAACTTCCCCAAAATAAATTTTCTCCAAGTGAAGTGCCGTCTTTGTCAACACACTCGCTGTGCTTAAGCTTACAGTTGTTTGAAGTGGCAAGTTTTTCTGCCCATGCTTGCGCATAAGTTGATAATTTAGCACTCCATTTCAATTCACCGACTCCAACTTGTGCCCTTACTTTGTTGTGATGCGCAAGAAACTTTTTTGCATCTGCTGCATTTACTGCACTTCCTATTATCTGCGGAATTTGTTGTGCTTTTGTGAAATTTGAAATCAAAAGGACGAATAGAAAAATGGATATTCTCATGTATGCATAGGTTATTGGCTAACAACTTAAATTTCAATAACGAAAATAACTTACACTTGAATACCACAATGTTAATGCTTGTCTAAATGAAAATTTTTGTAAAAAAAATCCCCATATTTTTTTGATATGGGGATGAAATAATAATTTATCGTATTATGCGCTGCAAGCTTGATATTTGATTAATTGTCTGCTGAAATGATATTCATTCCAATGATAAAACGCATTGGGCAAGGTTTTGATTTGACTAAGCTTAAATTGATAAAATACTTTCAGGATCAACTTTAACCTTAAGCCAACCTCAGCTTTTCCATCTGGCATGGAAATAATCTGTTTTGCATTTCGAATTATTTCATACAAAGAGGTAATTCCACGCAGTAAATTGTCCATGTCTTTTTCAACAATAGGGATCATCAAATATTTATTTTTACCATAGGTTATGGCCAAATGCAATTGATTGTTTTTGTTGAATAGCCCCGCATAAAATTCATGGTTGCTTTTTTTGAAATACAGGTTGCTAAGCTGGCCTGCTGGTTCAAATCCTACATCGGTGATTACATTGGGTATAAATGTCATGGGGCTGAAATTTAGAATTTAAAAAACGGATAAATACCTCTTTTATTATATTTAAAACTAGATTTTTCATCCTAGCTAAAATATGACTAAAAGTTATCTTGTGGGTGATTAAAATCATAACATCATCATGTGATTATTCTTCTCCTTTTATATTTTTCCCTACTGGAACTGCTCCTTCCAGCAGCTGATTCAAGCGTTTTTTCATGATCATAACCTTGTCGGGATATTTTGCAGCCAAGTTGTTGCTTTCACCCGGATCTTCTGTAAGGTTATACAGTGAAATTGGGTCATATTTTTTTGAAGCCTTGCTGTTGCCTGCATTGACATCACGCTCTATCAACTGTATCAGCTTCCAGTTGTCCATGCTGATTGCTGCAAGTTCTGGTCCTTTTGTTGAAACGGATAAAATAGCATCGTGTGGTGATTTCGCAGATGCTGTTATCATCGGCCAGACATCTTTTCCGTCTATAGGCAGGCTTTGTTTTAATTCACCCCCAGCTAATCCGATTAAAGTCGGATACCAATCTATCACATGCATAGGTTCTGTAACTTTTTTTCCTGCCGCTATTTTACCCGGCCAGCTGGCAAACGCAACGCCTCGAATTCCTCCCTCGTACAAAGTCCCTTTAAAATCACGCAATGGAGAATTATCGCCTGGGGTTGGACCACCATTGTCACTAGAAAAAATGATGAGCGTATTTTCTAGCATCCCCTGTTTTTTAAGCGATTGCACAATTTTACCAATTGCATCATCCACCGCACTGAGCATGCCTGCTAGCTTTTGTCGGTTTTCTGTTAATTGCGGATAGCGTTTTAGGTATTCCTCTGGAGCTTGAAATGGACTGTGAACTCCATTAAAAGGAACATACAAAAACAAGGGTTTTTGCTGGTCGTTATTTTCTATTGTCTTGCACGCTTCATCAGCTATAAGTGCAGTTGAATACCCTTCTTCTTTGATGGCATTTCCATTTCGGTACCAATCAGGTTGGTTGTCTCGCGTATGTGTGAAATAATCAATGTTCCCATAAAAATGTCCGTACTGAAAATCAAACCCCCTGGCATTGGGTTGAAAGGATTTTTCAGATTCACCTAAATGCCATTTCCCGGTAATCGCTGTTTTATACCCTGCATCTCTAAGCGCTTCTGCCAATGTGCGTTCGTTTAAAGGCAATCCCCACTTGGCTCCTGGCGTAATCACGCTATAAACTCCCGTTCGTGTTGGATACCTTCCGGTTAATAGAGCAGCCCTTGTTGGTGAGCAAACTGGCTGCACATAATGATTTTGAAGAATCGTGCCGGATGCAGCCAGTTTGTCGATATGAGGTGTTTGAATGTCTTTTCCTCCATTGAAACCGCAATCTGCAAATCCCAAATCATCTACCAACAAAAAAACAATATTGGGTTTCTTGGTTTGTGCTGAAGATATAAAGTTGAAAATTAAGCAGCAAGTAAAAAGAAGGTAAGAGAATCTGAATTTCAAAGTGTAT
>Ga0164295_10001659_pt1 | contig 18512 bp, 16 predicted proteins | sample GEODES006metaG_FD_111798 | JGI IMG/M metagenome (GOLD analysis project Ga0164295, IMG submission 111798) | Oligotrophic lake water microbial communities from Sparkling Lake, Wisconsin, USA - GEODES006 metaG | ecosystem: Environmental > Aquatic > Freshwater > Lake | place: USA: Sparkling Lake... | reverse complement strand
CGTGAGCCCACCAAGCACCAATACGACTTCGACTGCGCCACCTGCATCAACTTCCTGCGGGCCAATGGACTCGAAAAGCATGTGAAGATGAACATCGAGACCAACCACGCCACGCTCGCCGGCCACGAGATGCAGCACGAACTGGAATATGCCGGCATGCAGGGCTTTCTCGGTTCGATCGATGCCAACACCGGCGACACGCTGGTGGGCTGGGACACCGACCAGTTCCCGACCAGCATCTATCTCACGACGCAGATCATGTATTCGATCCTCAAGTACGGCGGGCTGGCCCCCGGCGGCGTGAACTTCGACGCCAAGGTCCGTCGCGAGAGCTTCGAACCGGTCGACCTCTTCCACGCCCACATCGGGGGCATGGACGCCTTCGCGCGGGGGCTGAAAATCGCCGCGGCGATGCGGGCCGACGGTGCGATCCAGAAGCTCGTCGACGAGCGGTATGCCAGCTGGTCGGGCCCGCTGGGCAAGCGGATCGACGCGGGCAGCGAGAGCTTCAAGACGCTCGAAAAGGAGATGCTGGCCAAGGGCGAGGCCACGGCCTGCACCAGCGGCCGACAGGAACTCTTCGAGAACGTCATCAACACGTATCTATAGAGTTTACTCGACAGATGTCGAATTGCCCAAACCGCCGGGCCCGGTGACCGGAGCGGCAACGCGCTCGAGGGTCTGCCGGATCCGGGCAAGCCGCTCGGGGTCGACCACCTTCCGACCGTCCTCGTCGGTGACGTGGAATGCGTCCACGACCTGGTCGAGATAGGTGCCGATCTTCGCCGACCGCACCGAGAGCCCTTCCTCGTAGATCGCCAGAGCGATCGCGTAGAGCAGGCCCGCAGAATCGTTGGCAAACACCTCCAGAATCGTGGCGTTCGCTGAACTCTCGTTGTCGAACCGCACGCGGGCCGGTGCGGTAGCCCCCGGAGTTGGCAGCGGAGCGAATGGATTCCAACGCCGCGTGAACGACGGGGATCGATCCGCCTTGATGGAGTCGCGGATGGCGGCCGTAATCTCCGCCAACCGCTCGGCCGGCGGCTCGCCCGCATAGTCCGGATCGTGGACGACGAAGTGATCGAGCGCGAGTCCTTGGTCGAGCGTGTGAATGTCGGCCGCCAGGATCTCCAGCCGCTGGCTGGTGAGGGCGCCGGTGAGCCTGTGAAAGATGCCACGGGCAACCGACTCCCGCGCGGCCACCGTGACGGCAACAGTGCCATTCGCTTCCTGCCAGCGGGCGGCCACGAAGAGTCCATCCGCCGCCAGCCGCGAGAGCTTTCCCAGCTCCTCGATCATGCGGCCCGGCTCCGTGTCGTGGAGATAGGCGAGCGGCAGTTGGCGGGCAAGCCGCACGATACGATCGTCGGCATCGCGGTCCGCCAGCAGGCCGTCAAGCCCGCGGCGATGACGCTCCGCCGCCACGGACGGGCTCTCGCCGTCGAGGGTGTCGAGCGTGCGAAAGTAGAGTTCGCCGAGCAAATCAGCCTTCCACCGCGTCCAGACGCCAGGCCCGACCGCGCTGACATCGGCCGCGGTCAAAACGGCGAGCATCCGCAATACCTCCGGCGAGCCGACCTCGCGGGCAAACCGCACCACGAGGCTGTCATCGTCCGTGTTGCGACGGAACGCCTGGTGCGCCATCGCGAGATGTTTGAGCACGAGGACTTCGATGATTTCGGATTCGTCGACCGGCAGGCCGAAGCGGGCCGCCACATCGCGGGCCATCCGCGCCCCCAGCTCACTGTGGTCTTCGACAAACCCTTTGCCGAGGTCGTGAATCAGGAGCGCCAGGAGCAGGGAACGCTTACGGTTCAGCTGCCGCCAGACATCGCCCAGCCAGCCGGTCTCGTCCTGGAGTTCCGCCGCCCGCTCGACGGCCAGGATGCAGTGCTCATCGACGGTGTACTTGTGGTAGTTGTTGAACTGCAACAGATTCCGGGCGTGCGCGAACTCCGGAATGAGGATCTCGAGGGCCCCCACCTCGTGGAGTTTCCGCAGCGCGGCCCCCAGCCGCTGTGGCCGGGCGAAGAGCCCGAGGAATCGCTCTCTGGCGGCGGCCGTCGCTGGCAACTCCGCCGCCTTTTCCCGCACTGCGGCCCAGGTGGCATGGTCGATCGGCAGATCGTAGACCATCGACAGCTCCACAAGCCGCACGATCGAATCGAGGTCTCCCGCCACCCGTGGCAGGCTGCCGGCGACGGCCGCGACATCGTGCGACCCGACACGAAACAGGCCGTCGACCCGGTTGCCCAGAAACCCGTCGACGAAGGTCCGCGCCGGGTGGGGCCTTTGGAAGCCGGCAACGAGCGTCTCGACCACCTGGGCGACCCCCCGCGTGTGCCGGAAGTAGTCTCGCATGAACTGCTCCACGCCCAAGAGTCCGTCCCGCGACTCGATGCCCCGGGCCTCGGCGATGCGGAGCTGCTGATCCCGGGTGAGTTCGTCGGCCGATTTGCCAGCCGCCAGATGCAGGTCGTTGCGGAGCCGGGTCAGAAACTCAGCCGCATTGCGAAGCGTCTCCGCATCGACCCGTGAGAGGTGCCCCGCGAGTGCCAGCGTGTCGAACGCAGACTCACCCCAGAGCACGCGGCCCAGCCAGCGGACCAGTTGGATGTCCCGTAGGCCGCCGGGCGACCGCTTCACGTTCGGCTCCAACAGGGCCACCGTTTCGCCATACTTTACCGACTCCGCGCGGCGAGCAGCCACGAGCGTCCGGGCCAGTCGCAACTGTCCCCTCTGCACAATGCCCCGGAGCCGCGTGTCGAGCCGTGCGACCAGATCGGCATTGCCCGCCAGCGGTCGGCATGCGAACAGGGAGCTAAGAATCGTGGGGTCGGCGGCGGCGAGGCGACAGGCTTCGTCCATGGTCCGCACACTCTGGCCCACCTCGGCACCGGCGTCGAACAGATTCTGGAGCAGCTGCTTGGCGGCGACGGCGACCGGTGCAGCTGCCGCCCGGTCATGGAGCAGCATCAGGTCGATATCGGAGAAGGGTGCCATCTCGCGACGGCCGTAGCCGCCGTGAGCCACGAGCACTGCATGCCGCCGGAGCGTGGCCGCATCGGGAGCGGGCAGATCGGCGAGGACCGCATCCCAGAGCCCGATCACGACCGCATCGCACAACTCGGTGGCGAGTCCGCAGGTCTGGATCCCCGGTGCACCGGCGGCGTGCTGCGCGGCAACCCGCTGTCGGAGCGCGACAAACTCCCCCGCAGCCCGCAGGACGGCGGGGCTGAAGGTGGTCGTTGCAGTGGGGGCGGCACCGTCGGTCGTATCGGTCATGGGGACGGATGCCAGGGATCGTCGGCCACAGACTCCTGACGGTTGGCCACCCGGGCCAGCACGAAGAGCAGGTCGCCCAAACGGTTCAAGTACTCGATCGCATTGGCGGGAACCGTTGTCTCCAGCCGGCTGGCCAGCGTGACCACGCGACGTTCGGCCCGCCGGCAGACGGTCCGGGCGACATGGAGCGCCGCTGCCAGCGGCGTGCCGGTCGGCAGAATGAAGTTCTTCAGCGGCTCGATCAGTGCCTCATGCCGATCGATCTCCGATTCCAGATATTCGACGTGGTCGGTCGTAATCCGCTCGTCAACGGCCCCGGGCGTCGCCAGCTGGGCACCGAGATCGAACAGTTCGCACTGGACGCGGCGGAGGAGCGAGTCGAACGCCGAGGCGGCCGGCAGCGTGCGGACCAGCCCGAGATGACTGTTGAGCTCGTCCACCGTTCCGAAGGCCTCGATCCGCGCGTGGTCCTTCGATACCCGAGGGCCACCAAAGAGGCCCGTCTCTCCCGCATCGCCGGTCTTCGTATAGATTTTCATGCCGTCCACGTCTCCTGCTGGTGTCGTTTCTGATCCTGCTTCCGATCGGCCTCGGCTTCACTTCGCATATACTGGACCTCATGCACAAAACCTTCAATCCATATTTCCTCCGGGCATGTTTCTTTCGGGCATGTTTCATGCAGGCATACGTGGGCTGGTTGGCCTGCGTGCTACCCGTGATGGGAGTCACCGCCGAGCCTGGCCAAGGGACCGCCGCGACCGACGTGCTGGCCGGCACCCTGTCGCCGCTTGAGCACCGGTTTCTATCGGCGCCCGTGCAGCTCACCAGCGGGATGCCGAAGGCAGGTGAAGGCTATTTTGCCCCCGACACTCGGCAGATCTGCTACCAGGCGGTGCCCCCCGACTACCCGTTCTATCAGATCTTCGTGCAGCCCTTCGCCGCGATGGCGCCGCGGCCCGCGACGCCGGTTCGGATCAGCACCGGCCGCGGTCGGACGACCTGCAGCTGGTTCTCCCCCGACGGCACGCGTCTGCTCTTTGCATCGAGTCATCTCGATCCACAGCTCGAAGCCACGGAGTCTACGGCGAGGGCCCAGGCCGAGGAGGATCGGAAAACGGGTCGGCGACGACGATACCAGTGGGACTTCGATCCACAGACCGACATTTTCACGGCCCCGCTCACGGTTGCCTCGGGGGATGGCAGCAATCCGGCAGAGGGCACCCTCGTCCAATTGACGAACGAGCCCGGCTACGACGCCGAGTGTTCCTATTCGCCCGATGGCAGCCAGATCCTGTTCGTGAGCGATCGGGACGGCGATCCAGACATTTATGTGATGGACGCCGACGGCAGCAACGTCCGGCAGCTCACGAACCAGCCCGGCTACGACGGCGGCCCATTCTTTTCCCCCGATGGCCGCTTCATCGCCTACCGGACCGATCGCCTCGAGAAAGACATGCTGCAGATCCACGTCATGCGGGCCGACGGCTCGGACGACATGCCCCTCACCAGTGGGCAGGGGGTGCGTTGGGCCCCCTACTGGCACCCCACGAAGCCGTGGTTGATCTGGACCGGCGCCGATCATTCAGACCCCAGCAAACGCCCAAACTATGATCTCTGGGTGGCCCGATACGTGGCAACCGGCGCCGCCCCGGAAAGAATCGGTTTCCGGATCGGCACACCGCTCCGCATCACCGACCATGAAGGGGCCGACGTGCTGCCCGCATTCTCGCCCGACGGCACGCTGCTCATGTGGACGGCCAGCCGCGGCGGCGACAGCGGCGGCCGGGCGGCGACGAGCCAGCTGTGGGTGAGCCGAATCGATGCCGCCGCGATCGACGCGGCCTTGAATACCGACAGTCTGAACAACGACAGTCTGAACAACGAAGACCCCGGCGAGCCTTCGGGAGCAGGAACAGCACAGCCATGACGCACGCCACACACCCAGAGGGTTCCAGGTCGATCGCCATGATCGGCGGCGGCCAGATGGCGCTGGCGCTTGCCGAGGGATTCTGCCGGGCGAGTCTCGTCACGCCGTCCGACATCACGGTGCACGACCCCGTGCCGGCCGCCAGGGAACGGCTGGCGACGCGGCTGCCGGGGATTCGCTTTGCTGACAGTGGTGCCGAGGCGGCAGCGGCGGCCCGGCTCGTGTTTCTCGCCGTCAAGCCGCAGCAGGCGGCCGTGGCCTGCCGGGAGTTTGCGGCGGCGCTTGCTCCCGATGCGGTCGTCGTCTCGATCGTGGCCGGGCTGACGCTGCACACGCTGGCCGAACTCACGGGCCGGCGAAGCGTTGTCCGCGTGATGCCAAACACTCCCTGCCTGGTTGGTCGGGGTGTCTCGGTGGTCTGCCGCACACCGGAGGTGCCCGCGGCCGCCCTGACCCGCGTGCTGGAGCTGCTATCAGCCGTCGGCCGCGTCCATGAAGCGGACGAGTCGCTCATGGACGCTGTCACCGGTCTGTCGGGCTCGGGACCGGGATTCGTGGCCCTGCTCGTCGAGGCGTTGGCAGACGGGGGCGTGAAGGCCGGCCTGCCGCGGAGCCTCAGCCTGGCGCTCGCGACCGAGACACTCTCGGGAACGGCAGCGCTCCTCGACCAGACGGGCGAACATCCCGCCCAGATCAAAGACCGCGTCTCGAGCCCCGGCGGCACGACGATCGCGGGCCTTGCCGTTTTGGAGCAGCGGGGCGTTCGCGGGGCGCTGATCGACGCGGTGGTGACCGCCGCCGCCCGCGCCCGCGAACTGGGCGGTTAAGCCCGCTTACCGCTTCTTGCCGGCCTTCTTCTTGGCGGCCTTTTTCGCCGTTTTGGGGGCGGCGGCCTTGGCAGCCTTTTTCACTGCAGCAGGCTTCTTGCTGGCAGCGGGCTTGGCGGCCGTTTTCTTGGCTGCCTTCTTCCCGGCCTTCTTGCCTGCGGCCTTGGCCTTGCCCTTCGACGCACCAAACACATCGTCCCAACCTTCTGCATAGCTGCCGTTGCTGCCGACGCGGATGACCGACATTCCAATACCTCTTTGACTTCTCGGGGTAGGTGCTCTGTTACTCAGGCCACGATGCCGTCCCCTGAGCACCATTTCATTCTGCGGTGTTCGTAGCGGTCGCTACCCAACGGTGTCAAGCGTGACACGCGGCTCATGCCGTGGCGGGCCCGCTCGTGCCATCGTCCGCAGGCACGATCTCAAGCGCGACCATGCCGATGGCGGACGGCAACGGGCCGCGACCGTGCGGACCGCGAGCCTGGGCGTGATCGATGGTCGAAGCCACCGCCACCGCGACACGGAGTTCGTTGCGATCCTGGAGCAGCGGCGTGATGTCCTCCGCCCAACGGCTCGCACCGGCGACGAGCGGCGGCAGAGGCACGGCGTTGACCGAGACCTCGCCCGCAACCGACGGCTGGCTGACGACCAGCAGCACCCGATCGCACGGCCCGAGCCCGGCGGGCCGACCAAACCGCCGCGTCCAGACCACCCGATCGTCCGCCGCGGCCGGCGCGGGCGGCTCCCAGGCCGCCCCCAGCTGAATCGCGTGATGCTGGTGGTCGTGCATGAGGGCCTGCTATACTCTGCGGCTCATTGGTCTCTCCTGAAAACGAGTCATACCCGAACCACCGCCGCACACAAAGGAGCACTCACCATGGGCAACGCACTGCAGTTCACCGACGACAATTTTCAGAAAGAAGTGCTCGACTCCCCGGTGCCGGTGCTCGTCGACTTCTGGGCCCCGTGGTGCGGCCCCTGCCGAATGATTGGACCGACGATCGAAGAACTCTCCGCCGAGAACGCCGGCAGCTTCCGCATCGGTAAGGTGAACGTCGACGAGAACAGCCAACTGGCGATGACCTACAACGTCGCGAGTATCCCCACGATCATGATCTTCCAGGGTGGCCGTCTCGTGCAGCAGTTCATGGGCGTGCAGCCGAAGGCGAAGCTCCAGCAGGCCCTCGACGAGGCGAAGTCGGCCTGACCGGCAGCGGTCGGCGTCAAACTGGCAGTGCCCTGGAGGCTGTGCGGTTACGTGCTCACGGCCTCCAGTTCCGACATGTTCACGGCTGTATCGCTTTCTGTATCGCTTTGAATCTGGCGTGCCGCTGTCGAAACGAGTCGGTGTCGCCCGGGTGATGTCGTCTTGAGCAGCGAGAAGGCCTTTTCGTCGACAAAGCCCGAGAGCTGCGCATGCAGGCCGGGCTCGCGAAGCTTTTCCACCGCCTTGGCCTCGATCTGACGAACGCGTTCCCGCGTCACGTCGAAGAGCGAGCCAACTTCCTCGAGCGTGTAGCTGTAGCCGTCGGCCAGGCCGAAACGCAGGCGGAGGATTTCCCGCTCCCGGTAGGAGAGTCCGTCGAGCGCCCTGCCGATCACCGACTTCAGCGCCTGCTGATTGACCGCCTGCAGCGGATCATCCTGCCGCTGATCGCTAACAAACTCGCCCACGGCGCCGTCGTCGCTCTCGCCGAGCGGCTGATCGAGTGAGACCGGCTGCCGCGACATCCTCCAGATGCAGTGGGCGTCTTCGATGGACAGCCCCGTCAGCTCCGCCATTTCTTCAATGTTCGGCTCGCGTCCATGACGCTGGACGAACAGCCGCGAGGCATTGCGGAGCTTCGTGATCATGTCGACCATGTGCACCGGCACCCGGATCGTGCGGCTCTGATCGGCGATCGCGCGGGTGATCGCCTGCCGGATCCACCAGGTGGCATAGGTTGAAAACTTGAAGCCGCGGGCATGCTCGAATTTGTCGACGGCACGCATCAGCCCCGAATTGCCCTCCTGAATGAGATCCAGAAACGAGAGTCCGCGGTGCCGGTAGCGTTTGGCGATCGAGACGACGAGCCGCAGATTGCCGGCGGCGAGTTCGCGTTTGGCCGCGTCATACCGCTGCTGGAAGTCACCGAGTCGACACAGCCGCCGCGTCAGTGTGCGGCGACTCTCCCGCGTGGAAAGCAGCAGCCGGCGGTGCTCCCGCTGCAGCGATTCCCGGTCACCGCCACCGCAGGCAGGCTCGCTGAGTTGCCCGCGAAGATCGTTGATGCGGCCGCCGATCGCACGCAGTTGCTTGAGCAGCGGCGTGAGCCGCTGGATCCGCAGATGCATCTCCTCGACCAGCCGGACTGCCTTGTTCCGCTGCCGCACGAGCCTCCGCCAGGCGGTCCGCCGCTGCTCCAGCGGCGTGCTTCGCGACATGGCGATGCGAAACAGCCGCGACTTCTCCTGTTCGATGAGCCGGAGGGTGGCGAGGTTGGGGCCCAGCCGCTTGAGAAAGCGGGCTTTTTCCTGCGTGTTTGTCACCGCGACCTCGATGGTGCGATCGAGTCGGACCGTGCCCGCCTTCACCCGCTCCAAGAGGTCCATGGCGCCGGCGAGTATGAAGTCGTTGGCCAGCATGGTGTGGCGAAACTTCCGCCGCCAGTGTTCGATCTGCTGGGCACTGGAAACCTCCGTTGCCCTGGTGAGCAGCGGATTGCCACCCATCTGGAGCAGGTAGAGCCGCACGGGATCGTCGATGCGGGCCGTCGACTTCCGCAGCCGCGACGCAGCTGCCGGCGGCCGCCGCACGGCCGGTTTCAGCACGATCGAGCCGGGGAGTGAGGCCTTGGGCAGGGGCTTCGACGGGTGTGGGCCAGCTCGACGCATGGGGGCTCCTGTTTCGATGGGGGGACAGCGACTGCCCCGCATCCAGTTGCACATGCCGCGCCACGGCGTCGAGAAACCCCCTGCGGCTGTCTGCCGAACCCTTTTTTGCCTGAAAAACACCGATTCACCCCGTCGCAACGCCGGTCCGCCGCAGCCGCGAGTGTCGCCCGCCGGCGACAATCGACCGCGACGCGCCGTCCGAAGGCAACGCCGCGGGCCACCGGGCTCAAGATCGGCGGCTCCGTGGCACGAAACAGACCTCGGGGGATCGTGCACAGCGGCCGGTATACTTTGCGCGATCGGGACCGCGGGGCCGCGGGGCTTAGGTTCCGGTTCCCGAGCACGCCGGGGAGAGGTGCCTGCCGACGGGATGGATTGGGAGACCTATCCGGTCTCCGTCAGACTGGCTGCGGTATCGTTAGGGGATTCTGGTCGCTGGGGATTCTGGTTCTCGTTCTGGTTTGATGTGTCCGCGGACGGCCGTCCGCCGTTTCTGGGTGCTGCATGGACATCGTGCTACTGGCCGTGATTGGTCTGGTCTTGCTGCTTGGCCTGGTCGCCATTGGCGTCGGCAATAAGGGCTGGAACTGGGGCACCGTGGCCGCGGCCGTCCTGCTGCTGCTGGCAGCCACGGGCTACCTCTATCTGGCCGCGCGGCTGGCGGAGCGGGAGCGGTCGTGGCGGGCTGTGATCGCCAAGAATCAGGCCGAGATCGAACGCATCACCGGCTCCGGAGGCCCCGGCGGAGCTGCGGCCCCGACATCGCTGGCAGCCCTGCGAAATCAGCGAGACCGGTGGACGCGGGCCTTTGCATTCGTCGACACCTGGCACGGACGGTCGTGGGAAAAGGCTTCTTTGGCCCCGCCTCGTGACGGTCAGGCCGGAACGATTTCGATCGCGATGGCCAGCGCCGAGAGTAATGCGGCCCCGCTCGCCATCGGCGCCGAAGTGGCCGTATTTGACGATGCCAACGTGGCGGACGAGGGACAGTTCCTCGGCCTGTTCCGCGTGCAGGCCGTCAAAGCCAACAAGGGGGACGAATACAGCCAGCTCACGATCGTGCCAGCGTCCACGCCGACGCCCCCGAGCGAGTCCGACACGAAGCTTTGGACACGGAACTACGACGATGTGACTGTCTACGAAAGCCTGCCCGTGGACCGCTGGCTGGCCTTTTACAAGACCACCGACGACGCCGCTGAGGATGCCCTTGGCAACAACGGCAACGCTTCCGGCCGCTGGAGGCCGCAGCCAAAAAAAACTGCCGCCGAAGACCCGCTCAAAAATCTCGAGGCCGAGATGGAGGCCCTCCAACTGCATGGCCAGCAGGTGCCCGAGGATCAGTGGTCACAACTCGGCCAGCAGCTGACTGACCGCGAGATTTTGCCCGGCCGCTACTGGGCCGTGGTCACGTTCACGAAGAATGTTCGGTTCACGAAAAAAGATGCCTTCACGCTCGACGCCTCGGCGCAGGCCGATGCGGGAAGCGGCAACGCCGAGGACGGCAGCACGCCGATCGAGGTGCCCATCGACGACGTGGCCGCCGACGCGGGCGGTGCAGGGGATGACGGCAGCAAGGGTCCGACCGACGCCGATCCCACCGCGGCCGCGATCACAAAGCAGTTCACAGCGAAGCTTTTCAAGGAAGGGGAGACGGCCGAGTTCGACCTCCAGACAGCGCTCGATCTGCAGAATGACAAGCAGTTTGTGCGGATCACGAGCGTGATCGAGCGACGCCCGCTCGCCGATCCCCTCACCGCCATCCGGGGCACCGAGTTCGGGAAGCAGGGTGCCGACGGCAAGCCGCTGCGATCCGAGGGCATCGACGCCATCCGACAGGCGATCCTGGTGGAAAAGGCATCGATCGAACAGGCCATCGCCCGCGTCACCAGCTCCAAGGCCAACGTGCAGGCTCAGTCACAGGCTTTGGCGACGACGAAGCAGCAACTCGACAGCGACCTCACCTCCTGGGAAAAGGACCTGGCCGCGGCCACGGCCACCGCCACCGCCTTCGATGACCGGTTCCGTGCCGCCACGATCGAACTGTCGGGCCTGGAAACATCGATCGTCCGTCTGGGGAAAGAGCTCGGTGAGACCTGGGCCGTTCTGACCGAGACGATCGAACAGGCCTCGAGATAGGCCGATCGACCGCGCCGGCGAGGGTGTAAATCGCCACGCCATCGACGGTTTCGGACCGTCTCGGCTACAATTTTTCCTGCGTCTCCACCCCACGGCCAGGAAGCCCCGCGATGACCAGAACTGCCGCCCGTCCGTCCACCAACGCCCACCTCAAAAAGGCCGTTCACCACCACAAACTCGCCAGCAAGCGGGGCATGCTCGAACGCATGTTCACGATGTGGTTCCGTGGCTTCGTCTACAACCAGATTTGGGAGGATCCGCGGGTCGACGCCGAGGCGCTCCAACTCGGCCCGGAATCGAGCCTGCTGACGATCTCCAGCGGCGGCTGCAACGTCCTCAACTATCTGATCCACAAGCCGAAGCGGATCGTTGCGGTTGACTTGAACCACAACCACATGTGCCTGACGCGGCTGAAGCTCGCGGCCATCCAGCATCTGCCCGACTACGAGTCGTTCTACAACTTCTTCGGCTATGGTCAGCACGCCGACAATGTCGCCAATTACAAGCGATTCATCCGCGACCATCTCGACCCTCAGACGCGGGCGTATTGGGAGTCGAGCGACTGGCCCGGAAAGACGTTCGGCCCGAAGCGGATCGATTATTTCAAGCGCGGCCTCTACAACCAGGCGAAGCTGGGACAGTTTTTCCGGGTCGTGCACGGACTGGCGCGAGGCATGGGCCGCGATCCGGCCCGGCTGCTGAAGGCGAAAACCGTGGCCGAGCAGGAACAGATCTTCGACGAGATTTTCAGCCCGCTCTTCGAGAACAGGATCGTCCGCTGGATGGGTCGCCAGCCGGTGGCGGTTTACAGCCTCGGCATCCCGCCGAGCCAGCACGCGGCGATGCTGGAGGAGCAGGACAACGACGGCAGCAAGCTGTTTGACATGTACAAGCAGCGTGTCCGACGCCTCGCCTGCGGCTTTCCGCTGAATGACAACTACTTCGCCTGGCAGGCGTTCGGCCGCCGCTACGATCACGACGGTCGCCAGGCGCTGCCCGACTATCTCAAGCCCGAGCACTACGAGACGATCAAGGCGATGGCGCCCCGCGTGGAAACCCACATGGCATCGCTCTCCGACCAGCTCAACCTCGAGCAGCCGGGCAGCCTCAACGGTTTTATCCTGCTCGACAGCCAGGACTGGATGCCCCCTGCGGTGATCGACGAACTCTGGGGGCACATCGCCCGGGTCGGTGCCCCTGGCACGCGTGTGATCTTCCGAACGGCGGGAGAAAAGTCGCCGGTAGATGCGGCGCTCTCGCCCGAAACGAAGGACCGATTCGTGGCCCGCGAGGAGCGGGCCCGTGAACTGCATCTCCACGATCGTTCGGCGATCTACGGCATGTTTCATCTCTACGAGATGGTCGATAATCCGACGGAGCGGACCGGATCATGAGCGATCACGACTCCGTGCCGCCGAGCCCCGTGGCTCCGGGCCCAGTCTCCTCTTCCAATAACCGCCGTCCGGGCGGCGTCGACCACGCTGCTGCGATGGACCGCATGTACAAGGTCACTCGGCACGTCTACGACGTCACCCGACGCTACTACCTACTCGGTCGCGACCGACTGCTCGAGCGGGTGGTCACGTCGCGGAACACCGCCACGCTCGAGGTCGGCTGCGGCACGGCCCGCAATCTGATCAAGCTGGCGCAGCGGCCGGAGCCGGGGCGACTCTACGGGCTCGACGCGTCGCACGAGATGCTGGAGACAGCTGCCACGAGCATCGAGAAGACGCTCGGCATGGCCGCAGCGTCGGGTGGGGTGCGACCGGCAGCCGGCAGGGCGGGCCACTCGGCCCCGAACCACGACGGACGGGAGCCGATCGTGCTGCGACAGGGGCTCGCCGAGCAGCTCGATGCCCAACGGATGTTCGGCCGCGACGAGCCGTTCGACACGATCTTCTTTTCGTATTGCCTGTCGATGATCCCCACCTGGCCGGGGGCGATCGACGCGGCGATGGCGAACCTACGTCCGGGTGGACATCTCGTGATCGTCGACTTCTGGGATCAGAAGGATCTGCCGGGAGTGTTTGCGGCGGGGCTGAAGCGGTGGCTGGCGATGTTTCACGTGCACTACCGCCCAGAGGTGCACGACGCGATCGTGGACCTGGGAACGTCGGGGCGTGGAGAGGTGACGTTCGAGTCGGTCGCCCGTCGGTATGCCTACATCGCCAGCATCCATAAGAACTGACGAGAAGAACTGACGAGACGAACTGACGAGACGAACTGACGAGACGAACTGACGAGACGAACTGACGAGACGAACTGACGAGACGAACTGGCGGACTCGGCCATCCTCATGCCTGTGGCTCGGCTCCGCTCACGGCAGCAGAAACACCAGTCCCGTGACCGTGGCAGCCTCCACCGCGAAGCCGCGGCAACTGATCGGCACCGCCGGAACCGTCCACGGAGCGCAGTTGCCGGGTCGGTAGTAGCCCAGCGGATAGACGCACTCCCACGGCAGTTCCACGCCCATCTTGTAGGGCAGCACCGGCAACGTCACGAAGAAGTGAGCCGCTGAAATAATCGGATCGAGAGGACCGTGCGAGTGGCCATACCGCTCCAGGTTCCAATCCTCGAAGTAGAGCGGCTTGTGGCAGTTGCCCGCTGCCTTCCATGTCATCATCGTGGTGGCAAACCGCCGCGGCTGGAATGTTTCCCCCTCCAGCCGGCACTCGCAGGGATAGTCACTTCCTGGTCTCCCGCTCACACGAATGTCGAGCGCGATGGTCTCGATGCCGTCATCTCGCAGCGTCTTCAGCGCCTCCTTGCAGGCCTGCGACTGATCGCCGCAGGCCTTCGCCGCGGAATCCTTGTCTTTCTGTTCTTGCTTATCTTTCTGCTCTTGTTCGACTTTCTGATCCTGCTTGTCTTTCTGGTCTCGCCCGGCCTGCTGCCGGTCTTGTTGCGACTGCGAAGGGAGATCGTCTTTTGCCTTTCCGTCGGCGTCAGCCTGCACCAGCAACTGCTCGGACGTGACGAACTGGATATCTGCGGCCGCCTCCGGTTCTTCGATCGCTCGTTCGTCGTTCGTCGACATCTCAAGGACCACGCCGACGGGCGGCTCCGATGCAAACGGGGGCAGGGGGGGCATCGGCGGCTCGGCCTCCGCCGCCATTGCAGACGCGATCGACAGGACGGCGGCTCCCAGCAGCATCACGCCAGTGGCAAGAGTCACCCGGGGCGGCCGCCTCGTTCCCACCGCCACGTTGAAGGGTGGCGTGCAGAGCTGCCTGCGTGATGGCGATGTTCCGGACATGACGTTTCCCCCACGGTCTCCCTGCCGACGCCACCAGTCCTCCATGGACCGGTCAGCGCCAATGACAGAGTCAACCCATGCGGTACTGATCGACCCGCGACCAACCCCAACTTTGATCGCATCCGCGCCAGCCTTGTTCAGACCGCAACAGTCTGCCCGGCCCGCCACGCTCGCCGGCAACACCCCAGCCCCCCAGCGCCCCTCGCCTGCCGCCTTCAACAGGGGCCTTGCCTCAGTCCCCGCTGCTGCGTTCTACGCTGTAGTTCGGGGCTTCCTGCGTGATCACGATGTCGTGGGCATGACTTTCCCGGACGGTGGCCGCCGACACCTGGATGAACTTCGCATCCCGCCGCAGTTCATCGATCGTCCGCGTGCCGCAGTAGCCCATGCCGGCCCGAAGTCCACCGACGAGCTGATAGACGAACATGCTCAGCGGCCCCTTGAAGGGCACCCGCCCCTCAACGCCCTCCGGCACCAGCTTATCCGCCCCACGCCCCGTCGACCGCTGTCGGTAGCGTTCGCTCGATCCCTGCACCATCGCCCCCAGCGAACCCATGCCCCGATAGCTCTTGAAGGTGCGTCCCTGATAGAGCACGGTCTGGCCGGGACTCTCAGCAACCCCCGCGAGCAACCCACCGATCATCACGCAACTGGCCCCCGCTGCGATCGCCTTGGTGATATCGCCGGAGTAGCGAATGCCTCCGTCGGCGATCACCGGCACGCCAGCGGCGGCCGCCTCCGTTGCCGCTTCCCAGACCGCGGTGATCTGCGGAACACCGACGCCGGAGATGATGCGAGTGGTACAGATCGATCCTGGACCGATCCCCACCTTGATGCCGTCGGCTCCGGCCTTGATCAGATCACGACAGCCCTCGCGGGTGGCGACGTTCCCCGCTACCACCTCGATCCCCCACTGCTTCTTGATCGCCGCCACGGTCTCGATGACGTTTGTTGAATGACCGTGGGCCGAGTCCACGATCAAGACATCGACCCCCTTCGCGATCAGGCTCGCAGCCCGGTCGTAGTCGAACACCCCCACAGCCGCCCCGACCCGCAGCCGCCCCTGCCTGTCTTTGCAGGCATTGGGAAAGCGATTCATCATGTCGATGTCCTTGATCGTGATGAGCCCGGTGAGCAGCCCGCGGTCATCGACCAGCAGGAGCTTCTCGACCTTGTTGGCCATCAGAACTTTCTCGGCCTCATCGAGCGTCACGTTGCCGGTGGCGGTCACCAGCCCGGTGCCCGTCATGATGTCAGCGATCGGGGTCTCGCTGCTCTCCTCGAAGCGGAGGTCGCGGCGGGTGATGATGCCGACGAGCCGGCGGCCCCCCTCCGTGATCGGCACTCCCGAAATGTTGTGTTGATCCATCACCTCGCGGGCCCGCGCCACCGTGGCCGTTGGGGGCAGGGTGACGGGATCCATGATGATCCCGTTGGCGCTCCGCTTGACCTTGTCCACCTCTTCGGACTGACGCTCGACCGAGAGATTCTTGTGGATCACGCCGAGGCCGCCCTCCTGGGCCAGGGCGATCGCCATTTCGCTCTCCGTGACGGTGTCCATCGGGGAGCTGATGATCGGGATCGTCAGCCGGATACCCCGGGTGAGCTGGGTGGCCACGTCCACCTCGGCGGGCACGACGGCGGAATGACGGGGCACCAGCAAGACGTCGTCGAAGGTAATCCCGGTGGCGACGATTTTTCCATCCATGTTGCCGGCCATGACGCGTCCTCTGTCTGGATTAGGGGGGCGGTGAATGCGGTGGGGGGGCGAAATCGGCGGGGCGAAATCTGCGGGAAAGCCTGTGATTATGGGGTTCAGGGGCCCCGTCCGGCAACGACCATCCATTTTTTGCGGGCTGCTCCCCAGGCGGCCGCGGCGCACGGCACGGAAGCGTGTCCTACGTTTGAGGGTCTGACGGCATTCTGGCCCGTCAGCCCTCCTCCAAACGCTTCCCGCTCACTCAGGTTTTTGCCGTCACCATGCGATTCCTCGACGACTACCGCGACACCCTGCAGCCCGCGAACCAGCCCTCCCTCCAAGGCGTTCCCCGCGCCCACGCACCGGAAGGAGCGATTGCCCGTCCGGACAAGGCCACGCTCGAGGCCCATCTCGCCCGCCGACAGTACGGGCCCTTCACGCTCACCGATGCCGTTCGCCCGGGCTGGCAACTCGATGTCGTTCCCCGGGCCGGCTACCGGCACGACGCCTACGTCGATCCCCGTAGCGGCACCCGACTGCCCGCGCTGGTCGCCGCGGTATCCAGCGAGCAACTCTTCGAGACGTTCCTACGGCTACTCGAGCCGCTCGGCGACACGCTCGACGTCGTGCTGGAAACCTCGCACGAACACAAGATCGACCATGACGATTTCACCCGCGAGGGGATCGAGAGGCTGGTCCTGGAGAGCGTGCTCTGGGATTTCGAGGATCTGCTGCTCGACGACGGCTGCACCGGCATCGCCGTGATGCATCCCGAACTCCAGCTGGAAGTTCAGCTCGATGAGCACAAACTGCTGGTCGTCTATGCCCAGCAACGGGCTCCGTTCGAGAAGATTCTGGCGGAGCAGGGGATCGAGCGGAACGACCGGATCCGGTTTATTTCTCAGGCCGAACACCTGCACACATCCCACACCCGGTTTGCCCGTCGCTTCGACGACATGGTGAACCGCCTCGGTGCCGGCCTGTAGCGGCCCTCCCCGTGGCGGCAAGTTTTCAACTTGTCCCAGATTGCTCCTGTGGCGGCAAGTTTCCAACTTGCCAGTGAGCTCCCGTGGCGGCAAGTTTCCAACTTGCCGGGAGTTGACGCTGCTGCTGCGTGCTGTGACCAGCCCGCCGGGCGGACTCCCCGAACACGCTCCGTTCGCGGGGCGGCTCGGCGAACACGTCGGGGACAATTGTGAGTCTTCTCCGCCGAGGCGCCCTAATGCTCACTTCGGTGTCCGGGGAGCCCGCCCTCGTCGAACGGCATGGCATCCTGGCATGCAAGTATCTCGCTGCAATCCGGGAGCCGGGGGTCGGGGGAAGCCGGAGCGAGTAGGGCTATCCTGCTCCGAGTCGGAGCCACTCCGCCGCCGGGGCGGCGGACGCAGTCTAGCCACCGCCCCCGGTGGTTTGGGCCGCTCGATGTGTGTCGAATGTGCTCTCGCCAGCCTGCTGTAGAGCCCGCACTCGTCGATCGGCATGGCACGGTGTCGTATTTTTCGTGACGCGTATTGGCCTTGAGCCGGACGGGGGGATTCTCGACAGTCTGCGGCGTTCCAGATCCCGGCAGTCCGGGGCCGCCCCGTGGAAGCAGCCATGGCTCGTCTGTTCCTCCTCATCCTGCTGACAACCGTCGCATGTGCCGCGGCGGCAGCTCAGGCCCAGGAAATCCTGCCCGCGCCGCCCGTTGCGCAGCCCAATCCGTTCTCGCCGCTCCCCGAAGGCACCGTCATCGGCCCAGGAGGCCCGATCGTGCCCGGCCCGCCCCCGCTGCCGAAAAACTCGGCGGTCATTCCGCCGCTGGATGCCGAGACCGTCTGGATGCAAATGGTCGACGTGGTTGATGACTACTTCAAGATCGCGGCGGAGAACCGCGTGGTGTTTTCCAACGGCGTGCCTGCCGAGGGCCGGATCGACACCTTTCCGCAGACCGGCTCGACGCTTCTCGAGCCGTGGCGGGGCGACTCCATTGGATTTCGAGAGCGGCTCGAGTCGACGCTGCAGTCAATCCGCCGGATCGGAACGATGCGGCTGATTCCCGACCCGGGTGGCTGGCGGATCGAGGCGGTGGTGCTCAAAGAACTGGAAAACATGCCCCGGCCGATGATGGCCACCACGGGTGGCGCCTCGTTTCGCAATGACGACTCGCTCTACCGCTACGGCACGCCACTTCCCACGCTCGGCCAGCAGGTGGGCGACCAGCCACGGCCGGTCGCCGCTCCCACGCCGAACCTCGGCTGGATTCCGCTCGGTCGCGATCCCCTTCTGGAACAACGCCTCCTGTCGAGTGTGCTCGCCAAATTGGGCGTGGCCGCCGTGCCACAGTCGGAGCCCGCCAACCAGTCACCGCAGGGTCTGGCTGGCGGCATCGGCATGCCGGCAGCCGCGCCACCCCGCACACCGATATTCGGCGCTCCGATCCCACCGGAGCAACTGCCCCCTGGCGCCGTCATCGCGCCGGGGCCACCCGTGCCGGTCGAGTCACTGCCACTGCCGAAGTGACGCGGT
>Ga0164295_10001657_pt1 | contig 18521 bp, 30 predicted proteins | sample GEODES006metaG_FD_111798 | JGI IMG/M metagenome (GOLD analysis project Ga0164295, IMG submission 111798) | Oligotrophic lake water microbial communities from Sparkling Lake, Wisconsin, USA - GEODES006 metaG | ecosystem: Environmental > Aquatic > Freshwater > Lake | place: USA: Sparkling Lake... | reverse complement strand
TTCTTGCGCAGGCTGCGCAAGAATTGGACTTTCGGCCTCAAAGGCGAGGTAGAAGGCTCTCATGCGCCAGACGTTGTTGGCGGAAAATCCTTCGATGCCGGGGAAGGTTGCCTGAATGTCAGATGCCAATTTTTCGATGACCGAGCGGCCCCATCCTTCCCGTTTCTGCCGCTCCACGATGTCCCTGCCGATCTGCCAGTACAGCAGATTGAGTTCCCTGCAGATGGCGGCGTGGGCACGCACCTGTGCCTTGGAGACGCGCTCCTTGATGGCAGCGAAAAGTTCGACGTAACCGCTAGTTGTGGCGGATCGCTTCGAAGGTTTTTTCTGGCGTTCAGGTTTCATGTTTCATTCGGGGCCAGTGATGCCGGATTGGATTTTATGGGCCATAGGTGGCGACGCGGAGAATGGATTAACGAATGAGGAATGACGATTTTTGAATGTTGATTTTAGCTGGAAGCGGGTCGAGATCAGGCGATCAGCTTTTGACACCGCCACTTCAGCCCCTCCGCATCGGGGTTGAAAGCTAAGTCTTGCGGGAGCAACAAGGATTGCCCTGATAGTTCGAGCAATTCTTTTTCCCCATTTGAACGCCGAGGATCGAGGATCTTAGAAACGTGCCAGTGGTGATCCGGGCAAGGGGCGATGAGGTTGCGGTCCATCACTTCAGGCGTTTCACGCTGCTGGCGGAAAGGAGGGTGCGCATCTGGGTGATGGCGATTTCGTTCAGCTTGCGCAGGCGTTCAGGCTGGGGCAGGCCTTGTCGGATGAGGACGGAGTTGAGGCTTTCGAGATTGGTAAGCACGACCAGTTGCTCCAATGGCGCGTGATCGCGGATGTTGCCCTCGGCGTCAGGGTGAGCGTCGCGCCATTGCTTCGCGGTCTGGCCGAAGAGGGCGACGTTGAGCAGGTCGGCCTCGTCCGGATAGATGAAGGCGGCCTGCTTTTGGCTCACGGTGACAGGAATGAGCGTCTCCTTGATGGCATCGGTGTGGATGCGGTAGTTGATCTTGGCGAGGGTGCGCTGGAGGCTCCACCCGAGCTTGAGGCGGTCGTTTTCGTCATCTTTGAGACGCTGGAATTCTTTGATGAGGTAGAGCTTGAACTCGGATGAAATCCAGGAGGCGAATTCAAAGGCGATATCTCTGTGCGCATAGGTGCCGCCGTAACGACCGGATTTCGATGTGATTCCAATGGCTTGGGTGCTCTCGATCCAGCGCTGCGGCGAGAGGACAAAGTAGTTACTGCCCGCCTCATTTTTAAACCTCTCGAATTCGAGAGGTTTAAAATCAGGATTACACAGTTTCTCCCAAAGCCCGAGGAACTCGATGGTGCTCCGGCTACGCATCCAGTTGTTAATGACCGCAAAAGGCTCTTGTGCGTTCCTAAACCGGGCGATGTCGGTCAGGGAGAGATAATCCTGTTGATTCCGATGCAGGACAGCGATGGCCAGGCCTTGGACTGAGATGATGGTTTTGCTCATTGGAGTGGGTTTATGGTTGAGGTACGCCAAAATCCATCGCACTCGAGGGATATAGCATCTGGTTGGCATCCCGCAACATTCGTGTAGCTGATGATGTATTCCGCGTAATGGGGAGAGCTCATGCGGTGCGATGGGTGGTAACGGTACGAATGGCGCGGAGCGTGTGGCCCGCCGCGATGGCTTCCTCGATGAAGGCGAGAAAGCCTCCCGCTGGGTGGCAGGGAATGACATCGAAGGGCACCAGCACGTCCTCTGCGGCGCGGACGAGGTTTTTGTCATGGGCATCGAAGACCCCGAGATTGTCTTCCGCGCGGTAGTAGGCTGCGGCGGTGATTTTCACAAACCCGAGCGAGGCGAACCACGCGTCGATTTCCCCAGTATCTACCGGCACGATGTCGAAGCGGGGCTGGGAGGTGACGATGGCCATCTCATCGCCCGGCTGGACGATCAGCCCTTCGAAGACATTGAGTCCTGGCACAAGCAGGTTCTGTAGGTAGAGACGCTCCAGATATTCGATGGGCGAGGCTTCCCAGAGGTGGAAGCGGCGGGCGTCCTGCGCGGATGAAACAAGCGCGAGCTCGATCCCCGGACTGAGGCCGAAGACGCCGTTGCGGGTGATTTTGAAATAGCGGTCGGTAACCTCGTCGTGAAACAGTTCGTGCTCTTGGCCGCCACGAACGACTTTAGCGGGAAGATCTGAGGAACTCAGCAGGAGACCCAGACGATCTGCCCATTGACGGAGGTCTTCCTTCTGCCGGGTGAGAGTGGGCGGCCCACATGGGCGGACATCTGCCGGTATGCCTCCTCGGAGGAAATCGAGCGCCGCGAGGACAAGATCAGCTCCATGCGTTCCGCGCTGATTAGCGGGCGGACGGGAACTTGGACTGGCGGGATCGCTTTCACGGCTCATGGAAATAACCGAAGGAGGGATGTGGAACAAGTGGAGTTTTTTGCGGAAGCGGGCGTTCGCTCAGCCATCGTCGCAGTGCGCTTCCCAATTTCCTAGCACCTCGCCGAGGACGACGGTGTAGGTGAGGTTGCCGTGGGCGAGGTCCACATCGGGCAGGAACTCGTCGTCGAGCGCGGAGAGCAACGGCTCGATGTTTGATGCGTCGAGGCCCGAGCCTTTGAGGATGATCACCGTGCCGGCGACCGTTCCATTGGCGAGGTAGTGAAGATCCACAGCGGCAAGGTCCTTGCCATCGCGGAGGGCGAGAAAGCGCTCGGACGATGCCGTGCGGAGGGTGCGTTTCCAGGTGAGGTTCATGAGTGAGAGGTGAAGATCCAGTGAGTGAATGCCAACAAGGCAGGGATGGCGGCGAGCAGGGCGATGGTGTTGCCGTTTTCCAGATCGATCGCTCCGAGCTGGAGGGTGGTTTTGACTTTTTCTTGAGAGGCGGTGATCGGTTGAGGAGTCGAAAACAACTTCAAGGTTCCATCCGGAAACAGCGAGTGCAGGAGGCTCTGCCATTCGTCGCGCGGGTAAGGCTGACGGAGACGGCTTTGAAGGGATGGAGTGGTGGACATGAAAAAGAAGGAATCAAAAAAGGTTTAAGAAGATCCGAGGTGGGAGCGTCCTGCCGGGGTGATCCGGTATTTCTGGAGTCTGCTGTTGGGTTTATCCGGAAGGGTCATTTCCACGAGACCCGCCTCAAGCAGGGGCCTGAGAATCTGGTTGCGGAACTTGGTGCGATCCCGGCGCTCTGCGATGGCCATCAGCTCGCCGATGGCGGTTTCTGTTTGGCACTGGCGGAGGATTTCGACTTGGTGCTGACTGAGTGCCGACTTGGTGCCGGAGAACTCAGCCGCAGCGGCCTCGCGCAGAGCCGTGAGAAGGGCGGCAAGCAGGAACTCGATGAAAGCGGAGGAATCGCCCGTCTTGTCGCAGGTGCCCAGCACTTTGTAATATTCCGCCTGGCGCTCCCGGATCACGGATTCCACCGGCAGGTAGGAGAAGAGTGGATTCCACCGGCTGAGAATGAGGGTCTGCCACAGGCGGCCCATGCGGCCGTTGCCATCGGTGAAGGGGTGGATGAATTCCAGTTCATAGTGGAATACGCAACCCGCGACGAGCGGGTGCACCTTCCCGGTGCGAAGCCAGCCCAGCAAGTCCTTCACCAGAGCAGGAACACGCCCAGCGGGCGGTGCCAAATGAACGATGCGTTTCCCTTGGGCAATGCCGACCGAAGCCGAACGGAACCGACCCGCATCTGCGGCGAGTCCGTGCATCAGGATGCGATGTGCGGCCAACAGATCCTTGGAGGATGATGGGTTCCATGAGGCCATTGCTTCGTAGGCTGCGAACGCGTTCTTCACCTCTTGGATCTCGGACGGCGGGCCCAACACCCGTTTCCCAGAGATCACTGCGGTAACCTGTTCCAGAGTGAGTGTGTTGTTCTCGATGGCCAGCGAAGCATGGATGCTGCGGATGCGATTTTCACGGCGGAGTCTGGGCACATTGTCGGAACTGCTCAACGCGCCCATTCGCCCCACTTCGCCCGCGATCTCAGCCACCAAGGAGAGTGCCGCCGAGGTGACCGTGAATGGAGGTGTGTAAGGAGCGGGCATCGGGAATAGTCAGGATACGAGAAGGACTCGGAGAGGATGATCACCGGCTCAAGCTCGGTGGTAGAGAGCACTCGGAGGATGCGGTGCGGAGGGTGCGTTTCCAGGTGAGGTTCATGATAGAGAGGTGAAGATCCAGTGAGTGAATGCCAGCGAGGCAGGGATGGCGGCAAGCAGTATGAGGCAGCCGCTGCCCCGATAGCCCACGCCCGTGCCGGGAATGCTGAAGGCGGAGTATTTGCGACCGTTGCCGCTCTTGCCCACTCTGAAGCCGCGGCCGCCGACCGAATAGCCGACGCCGGACTTGCTCAGGTTGACCCGGAACGGCCCAAAGTTGACGGATTTGCGGTAGAAAAAGCCCATGGAGGATAAAGCTGAAATTGGGAAAGCGGAGGTCGGAGGTCGGAGGTCGGAGGTCGGAGGTCGGAGGTCGGAGGTCGGAGGTCGGAGGTCGGAGGTCGGAGGTCGGAATTTGCTTACTTCTATCAGACGGGGTGGGACAAATAGGGGGATACGCTTAAAAAATCTGAAAAAAGTTTCACTTTTGGATAATTTTAGACCCTGTGTCCTTTGATCGTTCACTTTTGAGCAGCTGCCTCAAGGAAAATTCTAACTTTCATGAGTGGATCTGGGGTTGGATCTGGCTGGGGATTTCTCGCTTCCACGAGGTGGTCGCAGGGATAGCTCGGGCGGCAGATGGGGCCGGTGCGACGCCGGCGGGGGGGTGCGGAGGCCTCAATGGTGGTTACGAAGGCTTGAGTGTCGATTACGGAGGTGGTGGTCCAAAAATCTAGCTCACCTCAGGTGGCTGAATCGTTAACCGGAGGTGAAATGATTTCCCATGGAGAGTTGATTCCAAGGTCTTGTGAGGAATCTAATAGGTAAGAGATTTTACGTTGCGTAAGGCGCATGGTTTATCCCTGCAGCCGACTTTTCTCTTGTCAGGGTGAGGGGCGATCCCTCAGTGTTTTGCTGTTCGTATGATTACCCGTTTGTTTTCAGCTGCTCTTCGTGGGGTCGATGCTCGAGGGACATGAGCAGGGGGAGATTGGAAATGCCGAATGAGGGCGAATTAGGCCGAAATAGCCCGAAATGACAGGGAATCTGGGGCGTTGGACAGGGAAAATCGGTGGTGATGGCAGTCTTGGAAATCTGCAGCCGGAATGGGGCGATTACGCGGACAGTTTAGAAATCTGCCGGAGGGCTGCACGGAGGCTGCAGGGGGAGCGCAGACCGGGGGAATAGATGATGAGCTCACCGTAGAAACGGGTGGGGCCGACGGCTTGATTGCCGGTGCCGTTGGGGGTGCGTAGGAACTCCACGTCGAATCCGGCCCAGAATCCTGCGGGAAATGATCAGAATGGATCGTCCATTTAGCCGGGGTCGGCGGGCTTGGGGTAGGTGCGTTTTGCGCGCAGATCGGGGTTGGAGCGGCCCTCGCGGAGGGAGATGTGATTGCGGAGGTGAGAGAGCAGGCCGCAGAGGGTTTCGGGGTCGAGGCGCTCGGCGAGGGTGGCCATGGTGAGGGTGGGTTTGCCCGTGCGCTGCCGTGCGGCGGCGAGGAACCAGCCCGCGTTGAGGTGGCCCTTGGCGTGCGTCACGGGGATGGCGGCGTGGTCGGCGAGATTGGTTTGAATTTGGGCGACGTAGGTTTCGGCAGTTTCCCAGGTATCCTCGGCAGTCGCGGGGCGGTAGGTTTTGAGGCCGGTGGTTTGGAGCAGGGCGAATGCCTCATCCTCGCGGCCCGAGAGTGCGAGAAAATGGGCTTTGACGGTGCGCCAGTGGGAGCGGTTGAGCTTGCTGGTTCCGGCGATGCCGACGGCGTCCATGACCTGCTCCCGGCGGAAATCATCGCAGGATTGGCCGGGTTCGATGCGCCCGAGCTGGAGTTGGTATGCGTAGGCGTCCTTGGCTTGGAGGACGAGGTTTTGAACCTCGGATTTGGTCAAGGTTCCCTGTTGGCCAGGGGTGCCCGAGCGGCGGGCGGGCGAGGGCTTTGCAGAGGATTTGCGGGTGGTGGGCTTAGTGGTCATGGAGGGTAGATAAAAAAAGGGCAAGGAGTGTCGGGCTGTCCCGATCTGGCTCCCTGCCCGATGGTTTTGGGATGTGGTTAGGCGTGGGCGAGGTCGAGGGGTTTGGCGTTTTCCCAGGCGATAATGGTGCGCGATTTTGGGATGCCGTTTTTGTCGCGTTGGAGGCTTGCGGCGATGAATTGAGGAGCACCGGGGCCAATGATTTCGCGGGCGGCCTTGCGGTAGGTTTGGCCGTCTTTTTGTACGCGGTCGAACTTGGAAACGGGCTGCCAGAATTTGGAAAAATGGCCGCATGAGTGGCGCTCCAACTCTCGGAAAACATCGGTGTCCGGTTGGATGCTGGCGATGACTTGGTCTGACTCAAAAACGACGGGCACGATCACGCCGAGCTTGGGGCTGCGGGCGAGGAATTGGCGGCCCTCGCGGTCTGCCTCTTGGAGCGGGATTTGCTCGCCCTCTAGGCCCGCTTGTTCGAGGCGTTTTTCGATGGATTTTAGCTCGGCTGTAGAGGATTTGATGGAGGCACGGAGTTCGAGACCGCGCTCGATATCCTGGCTAATTTGCTGTGGGGTCATGGGTAGAATTTGAGATTAGAGATTAGAGATTTGAGAGGGTTAGAGGCGGGCTTCGAGGATGGCGATGCGACGGGTGATATGGGTGGTGAGGCTAGACTCGGACTTTTCTAAACGGGCGAGTTTCAACTTACTTTTGCGCTGAATTTCGGTTTGGACTTTACGCGCGCGTCTGCAATCTGAGGCAACCTTTCGGAGGGCCTTCTGGAGGGTGGTGAGTTCGGCTTTGATGACGCGCTTTTCAGCGGTGGCGAGGGTGGTTTCCTTACTGGGCATTGGTGTGTTTGGTTGGGGTGGTGTTAGAGAAGAATGGTGGCGAGCTTGTCGAGGTGATAGAGTTTAATTTGGTTGGCGGCGGCGGCGTGGTGTTCGTGGATTTGCACTCGGTGCGGGGCGGTGTTGAGGGAGCGGTAACCGCTCGCGGCGGAGGCGTGGATTTGTTCGAGGTCCTCGGCCATGTGGACGGCGTTGAGGTGGAGCTCGACCAGTGGGTCGGTGTTGTGTTGCGGAAGGGCGAGGTTGCGGATTCGCACCTCGTTTTTGCGGAGGTATTGCTCGCGAGAATGGGTGACGAGGAGTGGGATTTCGGTGGTGGTTTGGCTCATGGTTTGGCGGCGAGGGTTGGGGTGTTTTTGTTCGTGCGGCAGAGGATGCGGCCTGACGCGGTGAGCCGCCAGACGGTGAGGTTTTGGATGCGGATGTTCTCGACATTTCCGGCGAGTTCGCTGCGGAGGAGAATGGCGGTCACGTGGTCGGTGGAGGCGTTCACGCGGGGCGCGATGGAGTCTGCGGTGGACTGGCTGATGAGGAGATCGCGGAGGATGGAATCGGCGAGCATGGTTAGGCGGGCAGTGTGAGGTGGAGAGCGGCGGCAAAGGCGCGATATTCGCCGTTTTCGGCGATGAGTCTTTGGTGGTTGCGGAGGGCGTTTATTGCTGAGCCGCGATCTTTGCGCACGTGGGCGGCGATGTCGGCGACGGCCCACCAGCCGAACGCCTGACGCAGCGCGGCGATGGCGAGATAGCGGGCGTGGAGGACGGCGGGGGTGCGACGGCGACCGAGGATCGCGGGGGCGGGGATGCCGGTGATTTCGGCGACGTCTCCGATGATGGATTCTGGGGATGACATGTTAGCGGATGATGGAGTGGGCGAGGTTGCGGAGGAGGATGGAGCGGCGGAGCATGGAGCGAGCTTGGGAGCGGAGGGTGTCGGCGATGTGGGCGAGTTTTTCCGTGGGGCAGTGGTGGAGGTGGCAGTAGCCAGGGGAGCCGGGCCCGGAGACGATCTGGCCTGCAGAGGCCTCGGCGAGTTGGCGGATTTTGCGGTCGGATAGATCGAGGGCGGCGGTGAGTTGGCGGGCGGTGTGGAAGCCGGGATTTTTGAGGAGGAAGGCGACGAGAATTTCGACCTCACCGGGGGGCGGCGGAGGCGGTGCGGTGAAATCGAATGACGCCTGCTGCTCCATTTATCTGCTGAGAGATTGCAGGTCGGCGTGGGCATCCACGACGTGTTGCCAGGCGGTTTGCTCGCCGCGTTTATTGGCGTAGGCTTGGCCGTCGCGGAGGTGTTGGGTTAGTTTCCGGAGGCCGTTGGAGGCGATGATGTCATTGAGGAGTTGGAGGGCGTCGCCCTCGGGGAATTCCAGTCCGTAGTGACGCAAGAATGAAATGATGTCGGCCTTGGTTGGCTTGGGCTTGAGCTGGATCTGGACGGTGCCTCGGTCGACTAACTGGCCGAGGACTTCCTTGTGGGAACCTTGGAAAAACTGGTTGTAGAGTTTATCCGTCCCGACGAGGGCGAGGCCGCAGTCGGAGACGTCTGCCAGCTCGCGCAGGAACTCGCAGACTTGGATGATGGTGCGGTTGGCGCAGGTGAGAAAAATCTCGTGCAGCTCGTCGATGATGAGCAGGCGGCTGCCTTTCGATAGATAGGCAATGATGCTCCGGCGGAGTTCATAGGTCGTGCGGGCGGTGCCTGAGATATGCATGGAGTCCGCCACGTGGCGGATGAACTGGCCGATGGTGCAGCCGCTGCCCATGCAGCGGACGTAGAATGTGTGGCCGTGGTTGTTGGCCCGTGTGTACTCTAACATCACCGTTGTTTTGCCGATGCCTTTGACCCCCCACATGATCGTCACGTTGCGCAGGGCGCGGGTTTTATCGAACGCCGTGAACATGATTTTTGCCAGCGAGGTGGAGATGAATTCAGGGTTCTCGACCGCATGGGAAAATGTCTCGCGGGCTTTGGTTAGGCGGGCGACTACGGAGGCGACATCCGCCTCGTAAATGCCGCGATAGACGCGGGTGAGCGTGGTGGTGGATACCCCGGTCTGGCGGTCAAATTCCCGGAGCGACCAGCCCTTGTCCTTGGCGACGTGCCACCAGAAATTGAGGATCTCTTGTTGGGCGGGAGTGTAGCGGGTGAGGTCGAGGTTTTCGGTGGCGATGCCGAACCCTTTGGCCTCCCTCATGTGAGCGGAGGGTGCGGGAATGGACAGGGCGGTGGTAGGTGTGGTCATGGATCGTTTTTGGATATTTTGGAGGTGGAGGATTAGAATGCGTCGGGTGTGGAAAAGTCGTCATCCAGCGAATCGAATGCACTGGGGGCGTCGGGGCGTGTGGGGAGAGGAGCGGCGTCCCAGTCGATGGCGTTGCCGCGTTGCTGCTGGCGGTTTGCAGCGGCGGTGCGCTGGCCCTGCTGGCCTGCTGCAACGTGCCGTTCGTGCTCGGTGGTCGGTGCACCGGCGGCCTCGCGGCGGGCCTTTTCGATGAGGTCGTCGTTGAGGCGTTTCACCACGTCGCGGCGGTTCGCTTGTCCCTGGGCAGCGCGGCGGACGGGCGCGTCGTAGGCGGTCTGGATGCGGGCGCGTTGTTTGAAGAGCTCCTCAATCTGGTCCGAGTTGCGGCCAAGGGGCACGTTGCGGGTGAGCGTGCCGATGGGTTTTAATTGCTCGTCATAGGCGAGGATGGTGTCCGGCATGAGCGGGTTGAGCAGGATCATGACTTTGTCGCCGTGGCGGAGGAACTCGGTGCGGCCGCTGAGGGTGGTGAGTTCCGGGAGGTATTGCAGATCCATGCCGGGAAGGAGTTCCTCGGTGAGTTCGATGAAATTGCGGGAGTTGAATTTCGCGGGCTTGAGCCACGAGGTCGGAACCAGATGGATGGCGTCGAACAGGGAGAGCTTGGCGATGGCGGGATCATTCTGGCAGGACTGTTTGGCCGTTTCTGGCGACCACGAATGCATGGAGGTGAGCAGTGGATTGCTCCGCTGCTGATCGAGTGCGTGCTCCCGCAAATGCTGGGGCAGGTTGGCCAGCTCCGAGCGGCTCCGCCACATGCCGACCTCATCCTCTGCCCAGCGCCAGACGGGATTGACAAATCCGTTTTCGTACCAGCCCTCGAATTTATGATCATCCCGTCCGGCGAGTGCTAGGCGGATCAGCTCGGCCACGGAGCCGAACTCGACGCCGGTTAGGTAGTTAGAAAGCAGGCTCTCGCGGATGTGCTCGGGCAGGGTCTCGGCGATTTTGAGGATCTTGCGCTCATACTTGGCAATGCCATAGTTCTCCTCGGGTGCCATCTCGATGTTGCGCCCGGTCTGGCCGATGAGGTGCTGGGAGTACACGCGCCAGAGGTGGAACGAGGATTCGATGGGGGCCTTGAAGCGCGGGTTACCGGACGACTGCGGGCCGTAGAGTTGCTCGGCGAATGCGGGCTTGTTGAAGAGGCCAGAGTCATCTAACCGCACGCCGGGGTTACCATCGCGAGCGGTGAGGGCGCGGATGGCATCCTCAAATGAGTGGTAACCATCCGGCGTGACGAGCTTCTCATTTTTCCAGAGCTTGGCGGTGCCGTGCTCTTGAATGTAGGTGGTGCCGACGGAGTCGGTGCGGTAGCCCTCGGTGCAGAGTAGAAAAATGACATACCAGACAAACTCTTTCTGGGTGAGGTGCTTGTGGGTCTGCGTGTCGGTATCGTACCAGCGCAGGCGGATGTGGGGGCGGAATGGGTAGCGGGTGAGCCTCTCCAGGGCGTGGAAACAGAGCGGCACCATGGGCCGGTCATAGCCAAGCACGCGCACGTTCACGTCGGGCTTTTCGTCGTCGAAAAACACATACTCCATGTAGCGCGTGCCGACGGAGGTGGAGAGGATGGAGGGGAGCGAGCGGTAGCTGGCGATGGTGCCCTGGGCGGCGAGCGTTTTCTGATAGTTATCCGGGGCGCAGCGGCGGAAATTTTCGACCGAGAATCCGGCCGGGAAACCCTTGCCAGCATCCGGCGGGGGAGAGATGAATCCGGGGAGTGCCCACTGCGGATCACCCGTGCGCCGCCACTTGGTCCATTGGGCGATGGTCATGCGGTGCACCTCCGCGACGGCGTCCCGGCGTTGGCAGTTGAGGATCTGGTCTTTGATCCACTGCGCGGTGACATCCGGCAATGAGGCGCGGCCCTTGGCAGCTCCTTTGCGGCCATCGATCAGGGCGCGGAATCCGTGTTTGTTGTAGAGGCCAAGCCAACCGTTGATGGCCTGCGCGGAGACGCGGAGGGTTTTGGCCTGCGTTTTCACGACCTGCTGCTTGGTGCCGTATGCCGCGCTGTTGACGAGCTGGACGGCCCCGAGTTTGGCAAACAGGTCGCTCTTTTGGTTCGGGGAGAGGTGCCGCAGATCCTGCAAACCACCTTCCCGGACAATGAGGTCGAGTAGTGAGGAGGGCGCGGTGGTGAGTGTTTGCATGAGGGTAGAGATGAGAGGCGAGAGAGGGGCTCAGGGCCGATTGGCCTTTAGGGTTTCGATGGTGATTTGGATGGAGTGCGGCAGTTCCATTTCCTGATTTTTTTCCCGGATGGATTGGACGAGTTGCTCGGTTAAATCATAGATGTCCTCGTTGCCGTTCTCGGATGATACGGTGCCGGACATGTGGGCGGAGTAGGGTTTGCCGTTGAGGCTTTTCCGACCGCAGACGACGACTTTCCACGCGGAGCCGATGAGATTGGTACGCATAGGAGTTAGGCTTCGATGACTTTTCCCTTGACAGGCTTGGCTTGCTTGGCGGCGGCTTGCTTGGCGTCTTCGATGTCGGCGAGGGCGGCGCGGAACTCGGCCTCCAGCGTGGCGAGAGAAAGCGGGTGCTCGCTGTCGCTGTAGAGCGGCATGGCGTAGAGGAGTTTTTTGTAGTCAGGATTGGTGCGGGCATTGATGAGCGGCGCGGCCATCGCCTCGAAAAACATGAATGCGAGCTGGCCTGCGGTTTCCTCGTTGGGGGTTTCCGGAGAGTCGGGGGTGCGGCCCTTGGGCATGGGCTTGGGCTTTGCGATCAGGCTGAGTTCCTGCATGAGGCTGGACTGGGTCTCGCCGGTGGTGAGCGAGCCGATCAACGCGTCCACGTGGAGCCATTGATCCTCGGTGAGGGTGAGGGCGGATTCGCCCTGGAATAGAATGATGGCATCCTGCGCTCCGGCGGGGAGTTGGAGGGTGTTGGACTTTTTGAGTTTGGCTTTGCTGGCCTCAAACAGGCGGATGAATTCGTCGCCGGATTGGCGGGAGAATCCGGTTTCCTGTTTCACGATGGTGGCCCATGGCAAGTATTCGCCAGATTCTGGCGAATTCTTTTTGGGCTGGCCGCGATGGACGCCGTGAGCCTTTTTGAGCTCGCTCAGCAGCATGCCGAGTTTGACTTGGCCGCGCAGGTAGAGGCGACCGGCCAGCGTGATTTGCGAGACGGTTTCGCGGACGGAATCCCACTCGGGGCGGCGTGGGGATGACTCGGTGGTGAGGGTGGTGGACATTTGAGGTGTGAGGTTTGGGATTAGGAGAGTTTGATGATGTACTGAGATTTAATGGCGAGCTGGTAGGTGGAGGTGCCGGTCTGGATGAGGCAGCAACGTTCTGGGCTGCGGCCTTGGCAGAGGCTTCGGAGGATGCCGGACTCAAGGTTCAGCGAGGTGTCGTGGGTGAGACTGGTGTAGCCCTGTTCCGTGGCCTCCGTGCGGCTCAGGACGGGCAGGCCGAAGAGCTCGCATGGGGTTACGTTAGGCGCGCGGTTTGCGGCGGTAGAGGCTCGGGCCAATGCGGCGCTGTGCGCGGCGGCCTCGCGGGCGGGTGAGATTTGCAGGGTGGACATTGGATTTGGGATGGTGGAGATGATTAGATCCGGCGGGAGTGTGGGTTGTATTTGCGCTCGTAATAGAGGGCGGCGCTGGCCCACTCGGATTTGCGGATGCGGCGGTAGCTGCCCTCGCGGCGGAGGGCACCGACGGCGAATCCGATGAGGAACACGCCGAGGGTGAGAATGGCGATGAGGATGGGTGATGGAATCATGATTTAGGGATGGCGGAGATGGATGGATGGAGGCGGATTTTGGTGATGGCGGTGGAGATGATGCGGGCGATTTTTTGGCGGGAGACCGGCACGCCGATCTCGATGCTGATGCGCTCCATGGCCAGTGGCGTGAGCGGTGCGTTGGCAGCGAGCTCACCGCGTAGCCGCCGCTCGTTGATGGCGAGCATCAGGAGGTCTAGTTTGGCATGGTCGGTGGAGGTCATGGGCATTGGAATTGACGGGCTGGAGTCGGTGGTGTGGAGTTGGTAGATGAGAAAGCGGAACCCGTGGACATTGCTGAGGAATCGGCTCAAGCCATTGACTGAAGTGCTGCACGCAGCTGCCCCTTGGCGGATCGAAGCCCCTCTGACGATGGAGCAGTGGGTGAAGGCCCAGACGTGGGAGGAACTATGGATTGCGGACGAATTCTGCCGCTGGCAGCTGTGTGGAGAGCCTCCAAGGCTATCAGGAATCCTTGCCGATCTGCTGGCAGCATCAGAGGCAGAAGATGCATCAGCCGAGCTGAAACAACGGATAACGGTGCAGGTGATGCACCGGATGATTTTTTCAATGGATCTTTCCCGAGCGATGTCAGCCGCTTGGCGGCGGGAGTTCCCTTTGACAGGTGACTTTGTTTCTGACTCGCGTCTGATCCTGATCGACGCATGGAGGACGAATGCGGTGCTGGTGTGGGCAAACCAGTGTGGCCACCTTTACGTGGGCCAGCCTGAGGAGTGATGGGTGATGTTTTTTTCATAGGATTAGAGGTCATGGTCGGTGGAGGTCATGGGCATTTTAGCGGGCAGCACGCAGCTTGGTGTGACCTGCACGCAGAGCAGGGAGTTGCCGCTCGACCGCCATGCGGATGATCGCGGATGTGGAGATTTTATTCGCGTGAGCGACGGCCAACACTTCTTCGCGCATCGCGGAATCCATGCGGATGAGAACTGACTTGCTGAGATTTTTACGAGGGGTCATGGCGCTTAGTTGGTTTATTTGTATAGCAATGATTTACAGTTGGCAAGAAAAAATTGTATAACGTTTGCTTTTTGTGCTACACTCTAAGTGTGGCGAAGAACTCTCAGGTCAACATCCGCTTTGACGACAGCACAGCAGCTCAGCTTGAGCAGACGGCGGCGGGCCTTGGTATCAGCACATCTGCGCTGGTCAGGCATCTCACCCGCACGTTTTTGGACGATGTGAAAAAAACAGGATCGGTACAGATCAAACCGCAGTGGACCCGTATGCTTAATGCAGCGGACGCACGAAGTGGTTGGGGAGACCGCAAAACAGCTTCTGCAGATGCTGCCCCGGTCCAAGCGCCTCATCTAAATGACGAGCCTGCTGAACGGGAGGCGAAAAAAGCTGAGGCACCCACCAAATACCCCAAAGGCGGGGCTCGCGGAGGAGCATCCTCACTCAGAGATTGAGTGGGTTTATTCAACCTGGGGTATGTGGAGACAAATCACGAAATGCGACTAACTAACAAAAAAAACAGAAAACGATAATATGGAATTTTTAATTATAGCAGTGCTGAGCGGTATTATTTTCGGATTGGTCGGCATGGCCATCGGAGATTTAGGAGGTAAGAAGAATGGGCGCACGGGCTTTGTGCTAGGGCTGCTACTCGGGCCGTTTGGTTGCGTCATCGCGGCGGTGATTCCTGCGTCTGCCAGCTCGGAGAAGGTCCAGAAAGAAGAGGCGGAAAAGACGCGGCTCGCGAAGTTGGAAAGTGAACTTGCGGCACTGAAGGCCAAGCCAGCGGCGGCGGCCCCTAAGCGGGTCATCCCTGCGAGAGAGGATGATGGGCAGATCCCGGTTTATCGGCTGGATTAAAATTTCCGGACAGATCGAAATTGGATCTGTTATGATGCGCGCATGTCTGAGCAACTCGCGTTATTTTGGGAGTCTGAGGTGATTAAAAATCCGAATGGATCGGTGACGCTCACGGCGACTCGGCCACTGAGCCACATGAGCCGGAAACAGGCGGCGCGGGCGATCGGTTGCTCGGAGTGGGATGTCTCGCGGTTGTTCCGGCTGGGCTACCTGCGGGGGTACAAACCGGGGGCATTCCGCCGTCGGGCGGATGGCCGGGCGAGCAATGCTAAACTGCGGTTAGACTCTGAGAGCGTGCTGCGGTACAAACAGGCGCGGGAGCGGGAGGCGCGGGAATGGCAGGAGGGGCAGTGGCAGGAGGGGCAGTGGTGAGTGGCGCATGCCCTGCGCGTGGCTTAGGGACGGAAAAACCCGCTCCGAGTTCGGAGCGGGCTTGAGACGGGGGCGATCTCTGTTAGCTATTTGCTCGCCTGCGTAACCATTCGGACAGTTTCAATCCTTCGCGGCGGGCCTTGGCAGTCCACTCGCCTTTCTCGGCGAGATCGCAGCGGACCTTGACAATGGCCAGCTTTGCCTCGCCCGTCTCTCCGGGTGGGCGGCCTCTCTTGGGCTGCTCTTCCGGCTTCACGCCAGGTCAAGGAGTTCGTGGACGGCTAGCTCAAGCGTGGCGCGGGCCGTCTCAGCATTTGGCGGATCTATAGCGACGAGTAACGAGCATCCGTTGACTTGTTGCTCGTTATCGCTGGCAAGCGGCGTCTGCCCGCTCTGGTTGACGATGACGCAGTGATTGCCGTTGGCGTCGTCAAAATGATGCCAGACGGTGTTCTTCCCGGCTGGGATCGCCGGGAAAGAAAACCCTGCAGCCGTGTAGGCAGCGAGGGCTTGGGAGTGGTCGATGATGGTTCCGATTTTCATGAGGCAAAGAGGCCCGGCTCGTGAGAGCCGGGCTTGGGGATTGGATTAGCTGTTATAAAGCTCGTTAGAGTTGACGGATAGCGGACCGGATGGGCGCGGATTGAACGTGCTGCTGTAGTAGTAGCGGCGGGCGTGGATGTAAAAATGCCTGCCGCCACGAACTTTGCGGACGGTGTAGTCTGGCCGCTCATACTCGCCGTGAGCAAGTAGGTAGGTGGCGGAGTCAAGACCGGCAACGATGACAAGGGCTTCGGCGCGGGTGGCAAATGTGGCGGTATCAGTAGCATTCATTTTTCTGTCTTTCTTTTTTGACGTTCCGGGCTTCCCCCGGAGGGAGTCGGAGGGCTTTCCCTGCCGACGAGAAGAACCTAGCACACACCTTTATTTGTGGCAACAATTATTTTGCGCTGGAGCGATTTTTTTTCGCCCACTTAGCATCTTGGCGTTGAAAACCTCCGCCCTGTTAGAACCTGTCTGTGGGATTTCGGGGATGTGTGCAGGCGGTCTGCGGGGCGGGTGCATGGTGGTTGCAGCGACACGAAATCACTGACCACCCCACCCCATGAACACTCTACGTAGCCACCTCCGCCACTACCTAACTTTTCTCGCTGGCATCGGCGGGATGTTGCTCTCGCAAAACGTCATCACTCCCGAGGAGGTGAGTCAAGCCAATGCGGCGGGAGCGCAGTTGATCGAGCCGGTGATGGTGATCCTCGGTCTGGTGGCGGCGGGGGTGGCTCGCCTGGCACTCTCGGCAGCGAGCAAATTTTTCGAGTCGATCCGCTCAAAAAGATTCTGGGAATTGCCCCCAGTTGCCATGATAGGAGGGTTAGCCATGGGGGCAGGGTTTATTGGATTTTCCCTGCCCTCATGCACCGCTCCGGATCTCGCCGCACTGCGGCAGGTGCCCACGAAATTTTGTCTAACCAGTGACCGAGGCGCGGTGTGCTACTCTAGCAAATCCGGGCTCAGCGCGGAGGTGGATGCCACCTCTAGCAAATAATTTTTAGCCGCGTGAGCTAGGGCGGGCGGGGCAACCCCTCGCAACCCAACAGGGCGACCCCAGACGCCGCGCGGCTAACCTAATCTATCAAACGTAAATGACACGACCCACCATCGCCGAGGGCATTGCCAGGGCAGCGGAGAGCCAGCGCGGGAAACGCGAGAGCACCGCTAACCGGGGCCGTGATCTCCAGCCGTTTTTCGACGCGGACAACTACGACCCAAACGGCCCGAAACCGGGTGATGACGGTTATGCGTGGTGCGCGGCATTTGTCTGCTGGGCAGTCTATCAGGCGGTCAAGGATCGGAAACTCACCTGGCAGCGGCCAGTGACGCCGGGAGCGTGGAAATACGAGGCATGGGCGCGGGCGCAGAATGAATGTGTGGAGCTGAAAAAACCCCACGATGGCGACATCCAGCGCGGTGACATTTTGGTGTTTGGGATCTCCCACATCGGCATTGCGACCGGCCCACCGGATGCCGCCGGGCGAGTGGCGACGATCGAGGGGAACACCAGCGGAACGAGCGATGGAAATCAGCGCGAGGGCGATGGAGTTTTTGCAAAATCCCGGCCTCTGAGCGCGATCCGCAGCCGCATCCGAATCTATGAGGAGGGCTCTGAATTATGAATCCTGGCAGAGATCTATTTTTAGCGGCCTGCGCAGCGCCAGACCTCACGGACCATTTGCACCGTCTGGGTGGCGGAGGGCTGCATGAGCTGCACTCCTACCTCGCAGACAAGACCGCCCAAACCAGCATCACCGGGCAGATGCTTGGGCTGGTGATGTTGGAGTGCGCGGAGCGCTATCTGAGGGAGGTGACGCCATGATGTTGCCGCTGCTCGCTGAGGCCGCGACCGCGCCGCCAAATGACATGGTTTCGCTGGGGGCTTTGGGGACGTTCATCCTCGGGATCGGCTCGATCATCCTCACCTATTTCAGGCGCGAGGGCATCAAGGCGCAGGGCCGCAAGGAGGAGTCTGAGCGGACGGTGTCGCTCAAAACGCCGGTGCCTCAGCTCGACGTGACGACCCGCGAGCACCCGGAATTTGTCACGCACCACCAGCTCGACGGGCATCTGCAGCGGATCGAGGCAACGTTTTCGGAAATCAAAGAAGCCCTCGACGGCGAGCGAGGAATCGCCCGCACGGCGAATGGAAAAATCCACCAGCGCATTGATGCACTGAGCGAGCGTTTCGGCGACCGGCTCTCCAAGCTCGAAGGCGTGTCCCAAGCGGTGAAGGAAACTACCGACAAACTGTTAGACCTTGCCCTTGGCAAAACCAAACCCCCAGCCCGCTGATGAATTTAGAACGCACCATCCTCACCAACCTCGATCGCGGCCACCACGGCATGATGGCCACCGGCACTCTCTGGAGTGAGGTGGGTCTCGATGTGCCGGGCAGCACGTACACGGATTTTAAGAAGTCTCTGCGTGAGCTGGAGATGAAAGAGCAGGTCATCGTGATCCCCGGCGAGGACCGGCAAAAAGCCAAAATCACTGACTTGGGCCGTGCCCGTCTCTTGGAATCCTAACAACTGGAAAATGAATGGCCACACAAACGAAAACCCGCAAACCGCGCGGCGATTCCAAACTGGACTCGCTGCCACCGGCCCAGCTCACCGAGCTGGTGCAGGGCCTGCTCTGCGGCTGGACCTATGCCGAGGCACTGGACTGGTTGCAGGTGGAGTGCGGCGTTTCGGTCTCATTGTCCTCGCTTACGCCGTTTTACTCGCGGCATGTGGAGCCCATCCTGGTGGAGCGCAAGAAATTCGCGGCCCTCTCTGCAAAAACGTT
>Ga0164295_10001656_pt1 | contig 18526 bp, 11 predicted proteins | sample GEODES006metaG_FD_111798 | JGI IMG/M metagenome (GOLD analysis project Ga0164295, IMG submission 111798) | Oligotrophic lake water microbial communities from Sparkling Lake, Wisconsin, USA - GEODES006 metaG | ecosystem: Environmental > Aquatic > Freshwater > Lake | place: USA: Sparkling Lake... | reverse complement strand
CGTGCAGGCGGGGGGCATGCTCATGCACGGCCCGCTCATCGGCGCGCTGACCGATCGCGAGCGCAAGCGCGCGTTCGAGCTGCGGCTCGCGCGCGACAGCTTGGCCGAGACGAACGCGCGCCTCGTCGAGGCCCAAAGCCAGCGGATTCAGCAAGAGAAGCTCTCCTCGCTCGGGCTCCTCGCGGCGGGCGTCGCCCACGAGATCAACAACCCGCTCTCTGGTGTCATCGGGTGCGTCAAGGCGCTGCGCGGCGAGCAGGTGCCCATAGACCGCCGCGAGGTCTACTTCGACACGGTCGATGAGGGACTCGAGCGGATTCGGCAGACCGTGCGCGGGCTGCTCGACTACGCGCGTCAGCGACCCACGAACCCCGGCCCCGTCGATGTGCACGAGGTCGCGACGGCCGCCGCGCGCTTAGTTCAGCCCGCGCTCAGGGCGCGTCAGCTCGTCTGCGAGGTCGAAGCGGAGCCGGGCGACTTTCGGGCGCACGCCGACCGCGCGCAGGTCATGCAGGTCCTCGTCAACCTGCTGCTCAACGCCTGCGATGCGTCTCCGGTCGGGTCGCGGGTCCTCATCGACTGCGCGCGCGGCTCGCCCGGCTTCATCGACATCGCCGTGCGCGACCAGGGCCTGGGCATCGCGCCCGAGATCCTCGATCGAGTGTGCGACCCCTTCTTTACGACGAAGCCCGAAGGCCAGGGTACCGGCCTCGGGCTGAGTGTTTCGCTCGGCATCGTGCGCGGGCACGGGGGCACGCTGAGCTTCGCTGACACCCTCGGCGGCGGCGCGACCGTCGTCGTTCGACTCCCAGAGGCCTCCGATGCTTGACCTCTTGCTCGTCGACGACGAGCCCACAATCCGGCTCGTTGTCGGTGACACGCTCCGCGAGGCGGGGCATCGCGTGACCATCGTCGAGGACGGCGCCGCCGCTCAGCGGCTGCTTTCCGAGCACCGCTACGACGTGCTCGTGACCGATGTGCGCATGCCTCATGTGGACGGGCTCACACTGCTTCACTTGGCGCGTCAGAACCATGCTGACACGGACGTCATCCTGATCACGGCCTATGGCGCAGTGAGCGACGCCGTCGACGCCCTCAAGGAGGGCGCACTCGACTACCTGACCAAGCCCTTTGACCCCGACGAGCTGGTGGTGCGGCTCGCGCGCGTCGCTGAGCGCCACACGCTCCGACGTGAGCTGGCGAGCGCGCGGGCGGCGCTCGCGGCGCGCCGCTCAGACGACGACATCGTGGGCAGGTCGCCGATCATGGAGCGGCTGCTCGACCGCATCGGCACCATCGCCGAGAGCGATGCCCCGGTCCTGATCGCGGGCGACAGCGGCACGGGCAAGGAGCTGGTCGCGCGTCGGCTGCACGACCTGAGCGGGCGGCGCGCCGGGCCCTTCGTCGCGGTCAACTGCGCGGCGTTTCCGGAGACGCTGCTCGAGGCGGAGCTCTTCGGGCACGACAAGGGCGCGTTCACCGGCGCGATCAAGAAGCGCGACGGGCGCTTCAAGGCGGCGCACGGCGGCACGCTGTTCCTCGACGAGGTCGCGGAGATCCCGCTCATGGCGCAAGCGAAGCTGCTGCGCGTGCTGCAGAGCGGTTCATTCGAGCCGCTGGGCACGAACGTCCCCGTGAAGGTCGACGTGCGCGTGATCTCGGCGACGCACCGCAACCTGCGTCAGCTCATCGCCGAGGGACGCTTCCGCGAGGACCTGTACTATCGACTGAACGTGCTGGGCGTCGCGATCCCGCCGCTGCGGGACCGCCGCAGCGACCTGCCCCTGCTCGTCGAGCACTTCCTGCAGACGTACTCGCCGCCGGGGCAGCCCCTGCCGATGATCGCGCCGCGGGCCTGGGCCGTGCTCTCGGCGCACGACTTTCCGGGGAATGTGCGCGAGCTCCAGCACGCGGTGCACCACGCGGTCGTGCTGGCGCGGGGCCGCGAGATCGACCTGGAGCATCTGCCGCCAGAGCTGGTCGGCGACGCGCGCGCCCACGCGCCGAACGGCATGGACACCGACGCGCACCTGCAGCCGCTCGGCCCCGCGATGCGGGCGTTCGAGCGGGAGTACCTGCTGCGCGCCCTGCGCCTGAGCAGCGGCAAGCGGCAGGTCGCGGCGGACGCGCTGGGGATCTCGCGCAAGAACTTGTGGGAGAAGCTGCGCGCGCACGGCATCACAGACGCGAACGACATGGAAGAATAGGCGCAGCGCAGCTAAACTGCCGCGCCATGGACATCACCGTCGACTCGAAGATCAACCACCCCCGCGCCGTCGTCTATGCGGCGATGCGGGACCAAATGGCCAGCTTGGCGCCCTATCTGCCGAACGTGGAGCGCATCGAGGTGCGCGAGCGCAAAGACACCACACCGGGCGTCGTGGAGCTCGTGAACTTCTGGAAGGCGGCGGCTACGGAGATCCCCGCGGTGGCTCGGCCGTTCATTGACCCGAGCAAGTTGTCGTGGATCGACCGCGCGCGGTGGGTGGACGCCGACCAGACCTGCCACTGGTCGCTCGAGGTCAGCTTCATGCCCGAGCGCGTCAAGTGCAGCGGCACGACGACCTACTTGGAGGACGGCCCCAACCGCACGGCCATCCGGATGCGCGGCAAGCTCGAGCTCGACCTCAAGGGCCTGCTGCCTGGACTGATCGCGCGCACCGCGACGCCGAGCGTCGAGCAGTTCGTCGTCAAGATGATCCAGCCCAACCTTGAGAAGACCGTCGAGGCGCTCGGCCGATTCCTGGACACGGGCGGACGCGCCGGGTGAACGCCCGTTCGCGGCGGCGCAGAGCGCGGGCGACGCTCGCCCTGACGCTCGCGCTCGCGTTGAGCGGCTGCCCCACGATGCCGGGGCTCGCCCCGCTCTCACCTGACGAGGCAGCCGAGACGCAGGCGATGCAGCGGCTCAGCCAACGCGGGCTGAGCGCGCCACGCTGCCTCGGCTTCGACGACGGGCGAACGCCCACGGGCCTCTTCGTGTTCGCCCTGCGCGCGTCGAACCCCGTGGCGCAGGCGACCGCGCCGACTGTGGAGGAGCGCGTGGTGCTGCAAGGCGTCGCGCGCCTGTGCATCGATAACGACACGCTGAGCGGCGACGCCGTCGTGTGCTCGCTCGCGCGCACGCGGCTGCCGGAAGCCGACGGCGCCTGTTCGACGCTATTGCCCAGCGTGGCGCTGCTCGCCGCCGCGCCCGCACTGACGATTCAGGGGTCTCGCGCGCCGAACGATCCCGAGGGAGGCTTCGACGCGACGCTCACGCTCGACTGGGGGAGCGTGCCGGGCGCAGCGCTGCCCGCCCCCTGGGCTGGGGCGGGTGACGCGGGGCCGATGGACACCCCAAACGAAGCGCTCGACCTCGATGACGATGGCGCACCGGGCGTTACCCTGCGGCCCGACGGCGACGCGACTCGACCCGTTCAGGCGGCGCGTCGGCTCACCGCGAGGATGACCCTGGCCCCCATCTCGGGGGGGCAGCTTGCAGGGCCAGCCGTGGTGGAGACGGACGAGGTCGTGCTGGGGGGCGACGCGGCCGCGGCGTTCGCTGGGCGTTCCTATGCCGCTTCGACGAGCGCGGACGTGGCGTTTGTCCCGCTGGCTCCACGCGTTACTGGCCTCACCTGCGGTGACGCGACCGACGCTTGGGCGGCCCTGCCCCCGCTGCTCGCGGACGCCTGCCGCTGAGCCGGACGCTCAGAGCCGAACGCGCCGCGTATCTCCAAACCGACCGCGGATATCTTGCCGCAGCAGCACCGCCGCACACACGGCGGCGACGACCGCGAAGGCGAAGACGCCGGAGGACGGCATCCAGGTCTTCGGGCCGCGGGCGGCGAACCAGAACAAGTAAGCGACGTCCAACGCCAGCGCGCCCAGCGAGACGATGAACCCCCAGCGACGATCGGCCAGCAGGCCCACGCCGCCGACCGCGACGAGCGCGCCGAGCAACATGAAGAGCGTGCCGAGCGAGATGCCCGCGACGCACTGCGTCAGCCCGCCAAGGCCCGCGACCACGGCCACGGTGCTCAAGGTCACCGGCGCGGGCGGTAGCGGCGTCGGCAGGTCAATGGAGAGCAACGTCGCCGGCGCCTCGAAGGGGCTGCTCGCGACCCGCGGTGTGAAGCTCTGCGAGGGCGCGTCGGTCGGCCGCTGCGGTCGGGGCGCGGGCGTGCCGAGCGGCGCAAAGGCATCGAGCGATGACCGCGCGACCAAAGGCCTCGGCGTTGGCGTCGGCGTCGGCGGGGGCGCCAGCGCAGGCGCGGGCGACGCTGATGTCCTCGACTCGGCCAGCGCGCGCGCATGGGCCCAGTCCCACGAGTCCCCGACCTCGTCGTCCGCGTCCGCCTGCGGAGTCGCCAGAGCAGCCGCGGTCACGCGGTTCGACGCTGTCGTGGGCGCCGGCGCCCCGAGCAGCGTGCCGCGGGCCTTAGAGGGCCGGTCCAAGGGCGACGCCGGCGCAGCGGGTGGAGGCGCCGAAGCGAGCGCTGCGGCGACCGCGGCCCCCGCAGGCCGCTCGGTCGCCCGCTGCACATCCGCGCAGAAGTTCTCGGACAACAACCGCAGGACCCGCGCGCCCGCTTCTTCGCCGGCGTCCATGGCCTCGGCGGCCTGCGTAAGCAGGGCCTCGTAGGCCTCGAAGGTCGCGTCGAAGTCAAAGCCGCCGCGCGCGCGGAGCGTCTTCAGGACAGCGAGGGCAAAGTACTCTTCGATCTCCGGGAGCCCCGGAGCGCGCGACAACCGCGCACGGGCGCCGACGACGACCTGAGAGAGCGTCGACTCACACTCGCCGAGGCGCAGATATCCGGCGGCTCCAAGCGCGTGGACGAGGCTCGACACCACGCTGTCGTCGCTCGCGCGGATCGCGCACAGCGCCTTGACTGCGTTGCTGGCAGCGGCGCGGATGCGCTCGTTGAAGCGCACGGGCTCGGCCTCAAGGCCGCCGAGAAGGCTTGAGGCGGCGCCCGACTCCGCCGCGTGCGAGACGAAGGCGATGAAGTCGCTCGCGGGGTCTGGGGGGCTCGCCGCGGGCGGGCTCCGCAGCGACACAACGTTCGTCACGGCGTGGTCGGGCAGCGAGACGTCATCAAGGAGCGTCCTCACCGTCACAGGCTCGAGCGTTCGCCGCGGATCAGTCGCCGCCTCGTCGAGCGGATTCGGCCCATCGAGGAGCGTCTCCGCTGGCGCTGAGCGCGTCACCGCCGTGTCGTGCGACGCGTCCGTGATGGGACGCTCCGCCGTCTGGACCAGCCCGGCCTCGGGCAAGAGGGCGAGCGCGCGCTCCGCAGCGCCTTCGTCCGGGAAGGACAGCGCGCTCACGACCGAGACACCGGGCCCGAACGTGACGACGTCTGCCGCGACCCGCGTCTCGAGGTCAATGCGGCGGAGGGTCGCGCCGTCATCTGCCGTCGTCGACACCCACAAGGTCCGCCCGTCGTCATCGAAGAGCAGGCCTCGGTGGCTGCAGGTGGCGTCCCCGCCGAGCAGCGGTATGACCTCACAGGAGTCCACGTCACCGAGCCAGACTTGGCCGTCCGCGGCGTAGACCACAGTCTCGCCGTCCGGCGCGACCGCGAGCTCTTCGATACGCAGGTGCTCCCGTCCAAGGTCGACGATGCCGCCGCCATCCAGCGGCGTCCAGCGCACGCGCTGCCGCGTCCGCCCGCGCGCGTGCGCGGCGTAGAAGACTCGCCCTCGACGCCCATTGACCGCGATACCGGTCTCAGGGATCGCGTGCGCGCCGTCGGTGAGGCGCTCATCGGCCACGCTGGGCGCGCGCCCCCCCATCGACGCGGCCGAGTCGCCCGAACGCTCGAGATCGAGGGCGTGGACCTCCCAGGCGCCGTCCGGCCGAGCGTTCTGCAGGTAGACCAACCCCGTCCCCCCGGGAAGGAAGCGCGGCGACGCCGCCCCCAGCCCAGCGTGTTGAGCGGCACCAGCGACGACGGTCTCATGCAGGCCAGCGCCGTCGAGCTTCACGTCGTAGACATAGAGTTCGGTGAGCGGCGCGCCCCCGTAGGCCCCCTCGACGCAGAGACGCTCGCCGCGATCATCGAAGACGGCGCCACCGATGCGCCATCGCGGGTCGAGCGACTGCCGCAGCCAGCTCATGGAGCCGGTCTCGAGATTCAGGACCCCGACCCGCGCCCGGTACTCCCCACGCAGGACGTTCCGCGAGACCGCGTCGAGGGCGACGCGAGTGCCGCTCGCGTGCACCGACGGTCGCAGCGGAAATGGATGCTCCGACCGAAAGAGGACCCACCGCTCGCCCGTCGAGGGGCGGAGTGCGACGAGGCGCGCGGCCCCCTCATCGACCTCTTCGAGCAAAAGCAAGCGAGCCATTGAATCCCCCAGAGAGCACGGTCCCCAACGGCGCAGACTTTGGCACGTCGGCCGACACGAATCCATCGGCGCGGACCCTCAGTGGGTCGCGTGGCAGGCCTCAAGCAGGTCTAGGCGAGCCTCCAGCGGGAGCAGGATCGCGTCGTCGCCGCCCGCCTCGATGTAGGCCCGCAGACGCTCCCGCGCAGCCCCCCCCTGGAGCTCGAGCAGCGCGAGCGCGAGCCCCCGCATTGCCGGATGCCGCTCATACGCGCGCAGGAACAGAGAGACATCCGACGGCGCCCCATAGAGCGCGTAGTACTGCAAAGCAGGCGCGAGGAGCCCGCGGCCCGGCTGCTCGATGGCCTCGTCGAGCGCCGCTCGCACGGCCTCCCCCCCCGCCGCAAGCGTGGCCGCAATCGCGAACTCGGCGCGCGCTCCCTGCGCGGCCTCGAGCGACCGCAACAAGGTCGGAACGATGGGCGCGAGTGGCAGGGCGCGCAGCATCGACAGGAGCACTTCGGCCCGCGGGCCGGTCTCTCCACGCAGACGGCGCGCAATCGGCGCGGCGGCCGAATCGCCGACCAAGCTGACCGCCCGACGGAGCGCGAGCGCAGCGGCTTGCGACATGCCGGGGCGAACGGGCCGCGGCGCGAGCTCGCCCGCCTGAGGGTCGCCGCCGCGCGCCAGGGCGAGGATCGCGTGCGCGGCCAGCTCGGCATCGCGTCCCTCGACGGCGCGCGTCAGTCGCTCGCGTGCCCGCGGGTCCCCCCCGACGGCGGGCGCCAGCAGCGCACAGCTCAGGCGCTGCACGTCACGCGATTCGTCATCGAGCGCTGCGAGCACGGGCTCAAGCTGCCCACGCCGCGCGGCGTCCACCAACGCCCATCCAGGGTCGGCGTCTGCCCCTCGCTCGAGGGCCTGCGCGACCTCGCCCCGCCGCATCAGCAGCGCGGCGCTGGCGGCCAGCGCGACCCGCTCCTCGGAGTCACCGCAGAGCGCGGCCAGGAGCGGCGTATCCCGCGGCTCGGCCCAGTCAGCGAGCGCGTCGACGAGCGCGGTCCGGACCGTGCCCTGAGGGTCAAGGAGGCGTGAGGTCGGATCGAGCAGCGCGTGGACGACCGCGTCACGGACGTCCTCGGGGGGGAGGCCCTGTGCGAGGCGAGCCGCCCACAGGCGAACGCTCGCGGCGCTCGACGCGAGACCCTCGGTGACCAGGCTGGGGACCGCCAACGGCCGCCAGTCGGCGAGCCACGCAAGCAGCGTCGCGCGGCCGCGATCATCCCAGGACGTCCACAGGTCCGAGATGACGCCGGGGTGCGCCGCAATCAAGCCGGCGAGCGCGTCGAGCGCAGCCCGCTGCCGCGCCGCCGGCGTCGTGACCAGGACACGCCGCAGCAAGGAGCGTGCATCGCGTGACGGCGCATCGATGCGAAACCTGGGCAAGTACGCGCCCAACTCCGGCGTCACGACGAGCCGCTCGAGTGCCTGCGCCGCGCCGGCTGGACCCAGGCGGTCGAGCACGCGGAGCAGGCTTGCGCCTTGGGGGCTTGTGGGCGCGACGCGCGCGAGCTGCGACAAGACAGGCTCCAGGCTCGAGAGGCCGAAGTCGGCCAAGGTCTCTTCGAGCCGCGCGAGCACGGAGGGCGCCACGGCCTCGGGCTGACGAAGGCGGTCGGTCAGCGCGCGGAGGAGCGCGGGGATCGCGGGCGGCCCAAGCGCGAGCAGCCGATTCTGCAAGGCGCGGTCGATCTCCGGCCGGCCCGTCAGAGCGCCTGCCAAGTCTTGAACTCGGAGCGCGACACCCGGCACACGGGGGTCGAAGTCCCCGTCAAGGTCTTCGTCCTCGTCTGGCTGAGTCAGCGCGCGGACCAAGACGATGGCTGCGACCGCGAGGAGGACGACGACCACGGCATCCAAAGCTAGCCCTCGTGGCGCCCGCGGGAGATATCGCCCAGGGTCAGATCTCCCGCGTCCGAGAAGCCGCGCACCAGCGCGGCGTCCCCGGAGACCGACTCCAGCACAGCCGCGGCGTCGGCGGCTCGCAGGCGCCGCAGGCAGGTGACGGCGAAGACGCGCGCAGTCGTGTGCGTCCCACCAATGACCCGAGCGAGGGGCGCGTCAATACGGGCCCCAAGCGGCGCGAGCGACTGGTCACAATAGGCCCAGACCGCGTCTCGGAAGGTTGTGCCACTGTCTGGCCATCCCGTGGCGTCGGGCAGGCTCTCCAGGGTCTCGACGAGCTCCTCGGGCTGCACGAGTCCGGTCAGGCGCTGCAAAACAGCCCACCGCAGGACGTTGCCATTGAGGGGGTCTTCGACGGCCAAGAGGCGCTCCAACCCGCCGATCGCGCGCTCGCCGAGCTGGTCCGCGGCCACGTCGATGACCTGCGCGCGTACGGCGACCGGCGCCGCAGGGTCGCGCGCTGCGTCGAGCAGAAACCTGAGCGGCGTCTCGTTGCCGTTCACCGCGACCGAATCCACCAAATGCTCAGGCAAGTTGGGCCAGTATCGCCGGCATCGCTCAAGTAAGATTGCGGCGACGCGCTGCTTCGCGCCCTCGTCCCGCCACTTGGACACGAGCGTGACCAACGCGAGGACCTGCTTGGGGTCATCCACGGCTGTCAGCGACTCCGCAAAGATCGGGGCCACATCGCTCGGGGCCACCAAGCCGGCCGCCAGCGCGACGGTCTCGACCGACCGCCCCTCGCGTGGGTCGCGGCGGGCGCCCTTCGCTGCCTCGACGGGCGCGACCGCCAGGACGCTGGTCGCCCACTGCGAGAAGGTCACGAGGGTGGGCTCCACGAGCTCGTCCCCGAAGTCGTTGACGAAGGGCAGCAGCGCGTAGAGCAGGTCTTTCGCCGCCATGGGGATGCTCGGGTCATCCTCACTCAGTGGCGGCTGAAAGCTCCGACGCAGCCACGCGAACGTCGCCGCCCCGACGAGCGCGCGGTCCTCGGGGCTCGCCCGCTCGATGACGGCGACGATCAGCCCCGGCGACTTCATCTCGAAGAGCGAGCGCGCCGCGCGGACCCGCAGGTCGAGGTCACGCGACGGATCGGCCATGAAGCCCGCGAGGCGCCGGTCGCCGCCGCTGACTGTCTTCCATTTCTCAAGGTCCGCCTCGCCGACCGAGCAGCCCGAGAGCAGCGCGAGGCACAGAGAGAAAACCGCCGCGCTCACGCGCCGTCGAACGGGCAGGTCACGCACGACATCCCTCTGAAATCACGGGTATTTCGTTCAAGCGCTCACACTAGCCGCGGGGCGCGCCGAGGGTCAACTTTAGACGCCGACGTTGCGTTGGGGCGGGTTTTCGAGTTCTAGATCACCGCATGGCAGAGGGCCCCATCGACACGCGCATCACCGAGCTCGAGCACCGCCTCGATAGGCTCCGCGTGGCGTTCGAGCAGCACTTCTTGGGCAATGAGCGGCTCCCACCCGTCGCAGAACGGGACAAGTTCATGCGTGACCTGCGCGCGATCGATCCGACCAAGGTTTCGGCCGTGCCGCGCTTTCGACTCGCGAATCTGACCGCGCGCGTGTCGACCTATGACACGCACTGGCAGAAGACGCTGCGCGCGATCGAAGAGGGCACGTACGCGCGCGACAAGTTCAAGGCGGACCTGCACGCCCGCCACCGCGCGGCGGCTCCGCCCGCGCAGTCGCCCGCTCCGCCCGAGCAGTCGCCCGCTCCGCCCGCACAGCTGCCCGCGCCCGAAACCAGCGCGCCTCAAGTCACCGCGCGCGCGCGGGCGGCCGAGGTCGCCGACGAAGCGACCGCGTTCCTCGCTTCGCTGCGCGGCGCCCCGCTCGCGCCGCTGCCCATGCGCGGCGCGCCCGTCGCGCCTCGACCCCCTGCCGCCCCGCCTGCGGTCCCGATGCGCGGCGCGCCGGTTGCGCCGCCCCCAGCGGGCAAGCCGCCGGGTGAGTCCCGATAGACACACAATAAAACCCTGATTTAGATCCGGCCGAATGAGAGACAACCACTCAATCCGCCATCAGAACGGGGTATGCGATGCAGATGTCTCTCCTCCAAAGGTTCGCCGTGATTCCCGTCCTCCTGGCCGGCGTCGGCGGCGGCGTGAGCGTCATCACGTGGCGGGCGCTCGACGCCACGACGAAGAACCTGACGGACGCTCACCGCGTCGAGGCGCTCGCGATCGAGGCCCGGTACCATGTCTCCGCGATGTCGGATGCCATGAAGAGCGTCGTGCTCGACCCGAGCAACCGGGCCGAGGCGTCGCGCAAGGCTGCGGCGGACGAGGGCTACAATCGCACGCTGGAGAAGCTGGCCGCCCTGACGACGGACGTGGAGGTCCTCGCGGGTGTGAAGGCGGTCTCGGACTTCGACGAGGTGCACCTGCACCCGAACGAAGAGAAGGCGATGCAGTGGGTCGCCGAGGGCAATTCGGCCGAGGCCCAAGCTCTCCTGAACAAGACCTACATCCCGCTCCTGGGAGAGTTTAACGGCCGCGTGGACGCGCTGAACGCGAGCGCTCAGCGCCTGGTCGCTCGAGAAACGGTCGCGGTCGAGGCGAGCAACAGCACGAGCATTCAGCGCATCATCGGGAGCCTGCTGGTGGGCCTGGGCTTCGTAGCGGCGCTTCTGCTGCACTTCGCGGTGGGCTTTGGCCGGCGTATCCGAGGGCTGAACGACGCGCTCGCGGACACGGCCGGCGACGTGGCGAGCGCGAGCCGGGAGCTTACGACCGCCGGCGGTGAGGTCGCGCAGGCGGCCTCCGAGGGCGCCGCGTGTGTGCAGGACGTCGCCGCAGCGATCGAAGAGGTCACGAGCATGACGCAGGCAAACGCCGAGAACTCACGCAAGGCCTCCGCTTTGGCGACGGAGAGCAGCCGCGATGCGGAGCGCGGCGAGGCGGAGATCACTCGCCTGCTGACGGCGATGGGCGAGATCTCGACGAGCTCGCGCCGAATCCAGGAGATCACGTCGGTCATCGACGACATCGCTTTCCAGACGAACCTGCTCGCGCTCAACGCGGCGGTCGAGGCGGCGCGTGCGGGAGAGCAAGGCGCCGGCTTCGCCGTGGTCGCAGACGCCGTTCGCTCACTCGCGGGCCGGAGCGCGTCGGCCGCCAAGGACATCAGCGACTTGATTCGTGAGTGTGTCGAGCGAATCGACCACGGCCGTGCCATCGCCGATGCGAGCGGTCGCGTGCTCAAGGACATCGTCGACTCGACACGTCAGACCGCTGAGCTCAACCAGCACATCGCCGCAGCGAGCGCGGACCAGAGCATCGGCATCCAGCAGATCTCCGCCTCGATCAACCAGCTCGACGCAGCGGGTCATCAGAACGCCGCCGTCGCCGAGGAGATGGCCGCGTCGGCCCAGAGCCTCGCGGAGCAAGTCGGCGCGATGCACATGGTCGTCGACCGCCTCCGTGGCCTGGTCGAGGGTGAGCCAAACGGCGACTCCAACCACGCCGCCTTCGAGCCAGCCCAGCGCGAGGCGCGTGAGGACAACGACGCCCGCGCTCGCCTGCAGCAGGCCCTGCCCTTGCCCGCCTCTCGGGGCGCGAAGGTCCAGCGCGTCGGCGGCGGCGGCCGCGGTCCGAGTCGGCGCAGCGCGCCAAAGGCGAACGCGGGCCGGTCGCGGCTCGCTCCACAGACGACGATTCACTGACCCGCTGCGCGTCTCCAGTAGCCCCAGTGCGGCGGCTCCAGGCCATCGACCCGCTCAGTCACCCACGTGTAGCCCTTGCGTGCCCAAGCCTGCCGAGCCGCTGCGGACTGTTCCGTTGGCCGCTCGGTGATGGTCGGGTGGTAGACGAGGTAGTCGATCTGCTTCTGCAGGACGTAGGACTCTGGCGCGACGCGCGTATGCCCGGGGCGGTTGCCGTGGGGGGGTACGTTGTGCGCGATCCACGCGTCGTTGAGGCCGAGTACGTCGAGCGTGTAAAGCCTCGAATAAAAAGGGATTATCCCCGCTGCGGTGGTCGCGAGGCTCGCGTCCGACGGCGCCGTTTGGGCCAAGTGCTTGCCGATAGCCGTGCACTGACCCTGAAAGAGCTTGAGCCAGCCGATGCGGTCAACGCCGCCCTCGCTGCCCACTGTCATCGCCCAGCGGTCGACTTGGACAGTGCGGACGCTCAGCGCAACCACGAGCGCGACCGCGACACTCCAGCGTGCCCAGCGCGGCGTGCTCACCCAACGAGGCCGCGACGCAGACGCCTCGACGCCGCGAACGAGGATGATCGCGAGGAGCGGCATGAGCGGCACGAGAAAGCGGCCTAAGGCCATGAAGTCGCCGCCGACGCGGGTCACGTGGAGCGTTACACCGCCCACGACGAGGAGCGTGGTCCAGACGAGCCGACGCTCAGCGCGCGCAGCGAAGAAGAGCGCCGGCCATGCCCACAGGTGGTGGTCGCGCACGAAGCTCCACACATACAGCAGGCCCGGGCGCCAGAACGAGTCGGCGCCCGTCTTGACGTAGTAGGTGTTCGGGAAGGGCCAGCCGTAGTAGCTGAAGCGCCACGCGAAGTAGGGCGCGAAGACCAAGACGAAGCCCGCGCCCCAGACCCACTCGTGTCGCGCGGGCAGGCGCCGCGCTGCGAGCCAGCCGCGCCCCAGCTCAAGGACGCGCGCGAGGCCGCACAAGCCGAAGAGCAGCATGCCCTCAGGTCGAGCGAGCGCCGAGAGCGCGAGCGCGGCGCCGCTCCACGGCCAGCGCGTCGGCTGCCCTGCGGCGGCATCGCGGCCCTCGAGGAGCGCTTGGGTGAGGCCGAGCGTGGCGAAGAAGGTGAACTGCTGCGTCTCCAAGCCGCCGGTCGACCAACAGGCGTAGCCGGGCGCGGCGGCGAGCCAGAGGGCGCCGAGCGCGTCTACTGGGCGCGGATCGGGCGCCTGACCCGCACCGGCGCGCCAACGCGCCAAAAAACGCGCGACGACGAGGAGCGTCCCTAGGCCAAAAGCGATCCCGAGCGCGTGGCTCCACGGCACAGGGTCACCGCCAAGCGCAATGACCCCCGCGATCGTCACCGTCCAGAGAAAGTTCGTGTAGCCCTCGACCCGCTCGCCGGGGTTGTAGGTCAGCTCGCCGTGTCGCACGAGGTTGTCGGCGTAGCGAAAGCTGATGAAGGCGTCGTCGTTGACGAACTCGAAGTAGCTGGCGTGCGCGACGAGCAGCAGCGCGGCGACGAGCAGCAGCGCACGACGGACGGACGAGGAAGCGAGCACGGCGGGCCCCTGACCGGCGAGAAAGGCGCGCGAGTATAGCCACGCGGCCCGCGTCGCAAACTGGTACCGTGTCACCATGAAGGTCCACGGCAACCTGACGGGGCTCAAGCCAAGCCAGCGCGACCGGCTCGAGAAGCTCTACGACCGCAAGGTGCCCAAGGAGCGCATCATCTCAGGGCCGCTCGCCCAGAGCATCGCGGAGCTGTCGTTCGAGACGGGTCGACAAGTCGGGCTCACGCTCGACCGCGCGGGCCGCGTAGTGCACGTCATCGTCGGCGAAGCGGAGAAGCTCTTTCTGCCCGACCTCGGCCGTGCGCGTGCGGGCCGCAGCCGCTTTCGCGGCATTCGGCTCGTGCACACGCACCTGCGCGGCGAGGGCCTCACGCGCGACGACCTGACCGACCTCTCTCGCCTGCAGCTCGACCTGATCGCCGCGGTGCTTGTCTCGTCCGACGGACGCCCCGAGCACCTTGAGCACACACACCTGCTGCCCATCGGCAACGACCCTGCGTGGGCGCGCCCGACCCGCACGCGGCTCCACGAGGACACCCTCGACTTCGATGCCTTCATCGCGGGTCTAGAGGACGAGTTCGCGCGCAGCACGGTCGGCGCGATCGAGACGCAGGGGCAGATTCGCGCGTTGGCGGTGCACGTCACGACCAAGAGCAAGGCCGACGCAGAGGAGAGCCTGCGTGAGCTGGGCGAGCTCGCGAACACCGCGGGCGTGCTGATCGTCGACCGCGTCGTGCAGCGACGCCCGCAGCTCGACCCCAAGTTCGTGATCGGTCGCGGCAAGCTCGACGAGCTGCTGCTGCGCTCGATGCAGCTCGACTGCGAGCTCATCGTGTTCGACCAAGACCTGTCGCCCGCGCAGGTCCGCGCCATCGGCGACGCAACGGACGCCAAGGTCATCGACCGCAGCCAGCTCATCTTGGACATCTTCGCGCGGCGCGCGCACACCCGCGAGGGCAAGCTGCAAGTCGAGCTCGCGCAGTTGCGCTACGCCCTGCCTCGCCTGGCCCACAAGACGACGGCGCTCTCAAGGCTCATGGGCGGCGTGGGGGGTCGCGGGCCGGGTGAGACAAAGCTCGAGCTCGACCGCCGGCGTGCGCGTGACCGGATTCATCGGCTCGAGCGCGAGATCGAGGACCTCGAGACGCACCGCGCCACGCTGCGCGCGCGGCGGTCGTCGCGCGAGGTGCCCGTCGTGTCCATCGTCGGGTATACGAATGCGGGCAAGAGCACGCTCTTCAACGCCATCACTCAGAGCGCGGTGCTCGCCGAGGACAAGCTCTTCGCGACACTCGATACCACGACGCGGCGCCTGCGCTTCCCCGCCGAGCGCGAGCTCGTGATGACCGACACGGTCGGGTTCATTCGCGACCTGCCCAAGGACCTGGTCGCGGCCTTCAAGGCGACGCTCGAGGAGCTGCACGAGGCCGATTTGCTGCTGCACATCGTCGACTGCGCCGATCCGCGCCACCCGCAGCAGATCGAGGCCGTCGAACGGGTGCTCGCCGACTTGGATCTGCTCGACCGACCGCGTCTGCGCGTCTTTAACAAGACCGACCGCCTCGACCCCGAGCTCGCCGAGAACCTGTGCGCGGGCGCGGGTGCGCTCGGGGTGTCGGCGTTGCGGCGGGACACCCTACGCCCCCTGCTCGCCGAGGTGGAAGCGCGCGTCTGGCGCGGTCCGCCGACCACCGAGCGAGCAGCCGACTGGATGCCCGAGGTCCTCGCGGACGACACGCCGTCTCAGCCGGGGCCGGCGTCGAGCCCGTAGCCGCGTAGCTTGCGCTGGAGCGTTCGGCGGTTGATGCCGAGGATCTCCGCGACCCGCGTGACGTTTCGATGCCTCAGAAGCAGGCGCTCAATGTGGCGCCGCTCGAGATCGTCCAGCGTCAGCTCCTCGTCGAGCGCCTCCGCGCGCTCCCCCTCGGACACCCGAGAGACAGGCGCCGCGCTGCTCGCGCGGGCGCCGAACGGGTTCGCATCGAGCATGCGCCGCACCAAATCAGCGTCTGCATGACCCTCCGTCGTGAACAGGACGAGGCGCCGCGCCAAGTTGACCAGCTCGCGCACGTTCCCCGGCCACGTGTGAGCACGCAGCATTTCGATGGCGGCCGCGTCGAGTATCAACGGTCGACCACCGAGCTGCATCGTCCAATGGTCAAAGATCGGTAGAACGTCCTCGGGGCGCTCGCGCAGCGGCGGCAGCTCTAGAGGGAGAACCTGGAGCCGATAGTAGAGGTCCTCGCGAAAGCGCCCTGCGCGCACCTCGTCGGCCAGGTGGCGGTGCGTCGCTGCCACGACGCGCGCGCCGAGTGGGCGCTCACGGGCCTCACCCACCGACCGGAACTGGCGTGTCTCCAGCATCCGCAGAAGCTTCGGCTGGTGCTCAAGCGGCAACTCCGCGATCTCGTCGAGAAAGACTGTGCCCTCACCCGCCTCTTCGAAGAGGCCGGGCTTTCGACCCACAGCACCCGTGAACGCGCCGCGGGTGTGCCCAAAGAGCTCGCTCTCGACCAGATCCCTCGGCAGACACGACATATTGATCGCCACGAACGGGTGTGCGGCGCGGCGCGAGCTGCGGTGGAGCGCGCGGGCAGCGACCTCTTTGCCGGTCCCCGTCTCACCCGTGAGCAGAACGTGCTCGTCGGCTTGGGCGAGTCGGTCAATCACGGCGCGCAGGCGCCGCACGGCCTCGGACGTCCCCATCAGAGCGTCTGTCGCCCGACCGACCCCCTCGGCGGCCTGCCGAAGCGTCGGCTCAAGGGAGTCCGCGTCGACGGGCTTCATCAGGAACGTGTGCGCGCCAAGACGCATCGCCTCGACGGCGTCGGGCACTGTCCCGTGGCCGGTGAGCACAACGACCGGCGCGCGCCGCCCGGGGGTCAAGCGCAACACATCGAGCCCGCCCAGCTCGGGCATCCGCAGGTCGAGGACGACCACGTCGGGCTGGACGACGCCGTCTTCGGGCTCGTGATCGGCGCGCAGGCGCGCGACCGCAACGCGCGGATCACCGAGCGCCTCAACGACATGCCCTTTGCGACGCAGCGCCTTGGCCAGCGCGAGCCGAAAGCTCTCGTCGTCGTCGACGACCAAGACACTCAGGGGCCCTTGCGCGGACATCATGCCGAGCCCCCCATCGCCAGGCCGCGCGCACGCGCGATGGCCGCGTTCTCGGCGACCTCGCTCAAGAAAGCTGTACGGAGCGCGGGGTTGCGGAGGTTGCCCGCTCGACGCTCCAACGCTTTTACGGCCAGGGCCGAGCGCTGAAGCACGTCACCCGTGCGCTCGAGCGCACGGAGAACCTCAAGCTCGACCGCCCACAGCAGAAGCTCACCCTCGCCCGCGCCCCCGTGCGCCTCAAGCCACGCAAAGCCCCGCCGCGTCGATGCCAGCGCGACCTCGGCCCGACCGAGGGCCAAGTGCGCCTCCGCTTCGGTCGCCACGGCGAGCACCTGCATTGACGCCGCTCTCGCCTCGAGCACGGGCAGCGCCCGAGCCACTTCGGTCAGCGCCTGATGAGGCCGCCCGTCGGCGGTGTGCACACGCGCCAGATAGAGCCTGCTCGCCGCGCTCCACACCTCGTCGCCGTGCGCCTCGAAGAATCGCAGCGCCATCGTCTCGACCTCGAGCGCCTCGTCTAAGCGACCCAACCGCAGCAGCGCGTGGCCCAAGTTGTGCCACGCGCTCGCCTCGAGCCGAATCAAGCCCAGCGCCGCCGCCTCACGCGCGGTCTCGCTCAGCTCGCCACACGCGCGCTCGTAGAGCCCGACCTCGACGCAGACAGCGCCCAGATTGCCGCGCACCCCGCTCGCGTGGCGCGTCAGGCCTGCGGCCCGAAAACCGTCGAGCGCAATGACCAGCGCCTCGATGCAGTCGCCGAAGTCGCCGCGGCGCCACGCCCGCGCTGCGCGAGTCCGCGCGATGTGCGCGTCTGCGGGGCTCGGCAGCGGCTCGACCTCGGACATCTCCACAGCCGCGGCAAACAGGGTGTCGCCCTCGGCATCTCGAGCGTCGTCCCATGCGAGGGTCGCGGCTCGGCAAAGCGCCGTGACCGCCGCGCCTCGGGCCCCCGGCGACTCCGCCGCGCGCGCATGACTCTCGAGCGCCGCGGCCCACGCCTGCCCCTCGACGTCGGGGACTCGGTGGGCGGAGAGCATGTCAGCCGCGGCGCGAAACCACGCCGCGGTGCCCACCTCAAGTTGCGTGAGCGCCGCCGCGAGCCGCGTGGCGCCTTGGCCCGACTGCCCCATCCAGCACAGCGCGTGCCCCAGCGTGGCCAACAGGCTGCCCTCAGCCGCTGTTTCGATGTGGCTCTGCCCCTCAATGGCCGAGAGGGCGCGCACAGCGACGCGATGCGCGCCCACGAGGTCATTGCTCTCCAAGCGCTCATCGGCGGCGCGCGCCCACCACGGCGCAGCATGCGCGACCTCGCGGGCGAGCGCCCAGTGCTCAGCGATCTCGAGCGCATCCGGCACAGGCTGCACGGCGAGCCAGCGGGCCGCGCGCGCGTGGGCCATCGGCCGGTCCTCCGGCGTCCATGTCTCCGACGCAGCATCTCGAACGAGGTCGCTCACGAAGTGCCACTGCCCATTGAACTCTGTGATGAACTCGGCCCGGCGCAGGCCGTCGAGGGCGACCTGCAGGTCTTGCCGTGCCATCTCGCCGAGCATGGCCCGCAAGCCATGGGTCGAGAACTGTCGCCCGATCAGGCTCGCGCCGCGGAGCACGCGCTTCTCCGCGCCCGTGAGACGATCGAAGCGCGATTGAACCATGGCAAGGATCGTCGTCGGGAGTGAGCGACCACCGCCGGTCTGCGTGAGCGTTCTGAGGAGCTCTTCGAGGTAGTAGGGGTTGCCCTCGGCCCGCTCGACGAGCTGCGGCGGCACAGTCGGCGTGTCGATAATCGCGCTCGCGACCTGTAGCATCGCCTCGGTCGGCAGAGGCGGCAGTGGCAGCGAGACCGCGTGTTTCGGGAGGGGCGATGCGCTCTCGCCGCGCTGCGGACG
>Ga0164295_10001655_pt1 | contig 18529 bp, 16 predicted proteins | sample GEODES006metaG_FD_111798 | JGI IMG/M metagenome (GOLD analysis project Ga0164295, IMG submission 111798) | Oligotrophic lake water microbial communities from Sparkling Lake, Wisconsin, USA - GEODES006 metaG | ecosystem: Environmental > Aquatic > Freshwater > Lake | place: USA: Sparkling Lake... | reverse complement strand
TTCATGAAAAATCGTCCCTTTGCCATGCCGGTTTTGTATCAACAGTTTTTCAATGTAAATTTTAATCTTGAAATATTCAGGGAAGACAATGAACAATTAATAAGAGAAGAATCAATCAAAAGATATGTCTATTCAACCAGTCCAAATATATTATACAACACGGTTGTTTCTATGATTGAAACTTTGAAATCAAACAATCCAAAATATAAAATATTGTGTATTCATAAAAATTTCCCTAAAAACAAATTAGTGGAAATCATGAGACCGTATTTACATTTATATTATTTATCAAAATTTTATGTTGTTGGCACTGAAAAAATAACAAATTCATATGAAATCTTGGTGAAAAAGTTTGATTTGTTTGTTCGGTTCAATCCATATTTTGGGAGAAAACTATTTAAAAAAGATAATAAAAACAAAATATTAGTTGATAATTATGACGATAATCATATGAACTTTTATAAAAAGTATGACAAAAGTGTATTTAAAAAACTTCCAAGTATTAACTATGACGAAATGTTTGGATATAATGGAGATTTTGATACAGATGATTCTATTGGCGCAACCATTCGTAATAATGTGACAGCATCATTACATAACGCAGTAGAGTATATTCGGTTTCACGGTGTAGAGAATTCTGATGATGTTGATGATGACAATGGGTCAGATGGTGAAATTGTTGAAAACACAAGTGATTTTGTAATGGAAAATGATACAGATGATACAAATAGTGACGACGAATTATAATAATTTATAATAAAACAAATATAAACAAAAGGCATTATTATAAATACTATGAAAGTTTTACTTATTGGATTCGGTTTTGTTGGAAAAGCCACCTATTTATTAAAAAACGCGGATATTGAATTTTTCATATACGATTGCGTTCCGGAGTTATGTTCACCGCCTAATTTAGATTTGGATGAAATTGTCAAAATCGTAGATTTGGTTTTTATTTCATTGCCAACACCGACAAATATAGATGGGTCGTGTTATACAAATTTAATTGACATGTATGTAAAACGTTTGAAACATGATTATATTATTGTTCGTTCTACCGTTCCAATTGGATATTGCGATTCACATAAAGTATTTTTTATGCCTGAATTTTTAACCGAGCAAAACTGGAAAGACGATTTTACGACGAATAAACATTGGTTGTTTGGAATTTATGAAAATTGTTCGTTTGACAAAGAAATGCAGTATCGAGTTTTGATTCGTCAGTTAATTGATAGTGCTTTCAAACACAAAAGTATAAAATATGACAATATTCATTTTGGAACCAATAAAGAAATGGAAATGAATAAATTAATCAGAAACACATTTTTATCCACCAAAGTGGGTTATTTTAACGAGATTTATGATTTGGCAGAAAGATTAGGTATTAATTATAATAGTGTGATCAATTATGTGAAATTAGATGACCGTATTGGTGCGAGTCATATGACTTGTCCTGGATATAATTATAAAAGAGGATATGGCGGCACTTGTTTCCCTAAAGACACGAATTCAATGTACAGTCAATTAATACAAAATGGTATTCCTTCTTATATATTACAGGCAAATTTAGATAGAAATGAAAATTATGACAGACCGGAAAGAGATTGGTTACATGATATAAATCGCACAAATGTCAAGGATAATAAATCGTCTTATATATTAGTCACAGGTGGTGCTGGATTTTTAGGTCGTCATATTTGTAAAAGACTATTGGAAAATGCTGGAAACAAAGTGATTTGTATGGATAATTTAATCACTGGTAAAATGGGTAATATTGAGGAATTTGTAGGAAACTCTAATTTCAAATTTGTTAATTTTGACATTACAAATAAAATATTCTTGCCTAAAGTAGATGAAATATATCATTTAGCATGTATCGCCAGTCCAGATAAATACAAGGCAAATTCGATTGAAACACTTATGACTTCTTTTGTGGGAACCAAGAATATCTTGGATTTGGCAAAAAAACATGGCGCAAAAGTGTTATTTACTTCTACATCCGAAGTTTATGGAGACCCATTAGTTCATCCACAACCTGAAGGATATTATGGAAATGTAAATACCGTTGGTGAAAGAAGTTGTTACGATGAGGGAAAGCGTGTAGCAGAGACATTACTTTACGAATATCGTAAAAAGTTTGATATGAATGTGAAAATTGTTCGTTTATTCAATACCTATGGTCCGTACATGGATTTAAATGATGGACGCGTGATAACAAATTTCATGAATCAAATCATGAAGAATGAAAATCTCAAAATATATGGCGATGGTTATCAAACCCGTAGTTTTTGTTATGTAGATGATATGATTGAAGGGTTGGTTTCCATGATGGCAAGTGATGAATATGGACCAGTCAATCTTGGTAATCCAAATTGTGAATTTACCTTGAATGAATTGGTCAAGATTTTTGAGAAAGTAAGTGGCACATGTGAATTAAAAGTGGATTATTTGCCATCTACTGAAAATGATCCAAAACAAAGAAAACCAGATATTCGATTGGCGTGGGAAAAACTAGGATTCAAACCAGTTATTGACTTGGAAACGGGTATTCAAAAGACAATGGAATATTTTATGGAAACGTAAAAAATTGCTGTAAATATAATATATATAAATAACCTATTCTATATATTATAATTCATTTTCATTCTCGCTGTCTTCTTCAATTACTAATTTCACCTTTGGTTTTTCTGCACCCTTGTTTTTCAAAGAATATTCTTTTTTATTGAATATATTTAAAAACTCGCTCATTGTTTGTTTGTTGTCAAGTGCCTCATCTACCTTGTCGAGACCCTCGCCACGAAGAACACTTTTCTCAATAAATATTTTGCGATCATTATTTTGAACCAATTTATATGTCGATGTTTTTTCACCACGTGTCAATGGCGATGTTACGATGAAACAAAACTTGTCGTTTGTTTCGCCGTATATTACATACGCATTGTTGGTATATTTATTCTGACATATTGGTTTGGTAGAAATAAAAAACGAAGGGATTTTATATTTTTGTAAAATCAAACAAATATCCAAATTGGAAATGAAATAATCCCCGTTATAAATAAAATTAGTAAATGTAATTAATTTTTCTCGTACCTGTTGAACAAGTAATTTTTTTCCTTCCAATGCCAATACATCTAATATTTTGGTTTCATAATCACCGTTTTGTTTAAAATATGACGCGTATTCATGTAATAAATCAAGTCTAATTTGATTTGTTGTCAAATTTTGTGATGTTGCTTTTTTAATGATATCTATCAATAAATAAAATCCGTTATCATAACTCAACTCGCTATATGAAGATGGGAATGATTTTTTCCACACCCCCGATGTTATTTTATCTTTCATTTTTGGCACATATTCAACCAATTCGTTATCCACATCATTATTTATATTTGTGTCATTTAATTGTACTCTATTATCATATACTTGCGTCATTTGCGGTTCAACGGTATCATAATTATTATATTTTACATATTTATTCAAAACCGCTGGAACAAGAGTATCAAAATATTCACTAGTTAATAATGATTGTATCATTACTACTTCATTGTCGGTTAAATTATATCCTAAATTATTGAATGACAAATAGGTTTGCGGTTCAAACATGAATGATTTTATTCTATTGTAACGAATAATTTCATCTGCCATTTTATCATAATAATACTCTTCATTATTATTGGAATTACTTATTAAATTATATTTGGGAATAACCAGTTGGCATATATTATTATCAGGATTGGTTTTACATGAATTTTTTATTAAACATTTATTAGCAGCATTCATCATACAAGCGGATATATCCGAATTTTTATTTATTTTACCAATATCATAATCTTGAGTAAATATTACTTTGTCGCCAACAAGTTTTCTCAATTGATCGGAAATACTATCCAGCTGATCATTATACAAGGCATATGGCGAATTTGTCTCTTTTTCTATTTTCTCTCTTTGTTTGATATTTTTAAAATCATTTAACAAGATTCTTATTGTATTTCTAAAAGAATTATATAGATTTGTCTCCATTTTAATACGTTGTATAGTTTCTATTCTATCCTCATCTACTTTTTCCGTTAATATTGTTTTGTTATCAATATCATATTGATCACTACCTTCGATAATAGTTAATGAATCGTCGGCACTATCATCTAAAGAAACATATTTATTTATTCCGACAAAATTATTTGTTTCGGTTAATACACCAACTACCATTTTATTTTTATCAACTACTTTATAAAGCGGATTACACAAAATTACTTTTTTACTAGACTTGTATACTTCTTTCAAAAAACGAATCGTATTTTTGTAATCGGTAAATGTATCTTTACTCACTAAAGCAAATTCATAGTTATTGTTAATCGATGATGGATGACATGGGACAAAACCGGCAGAATCATCATTATACGCAGCAACGCCAATTACTTTGCCTTGATAATTTATAATTTGTTTCAATATAGTATATTTTATTTTTTGTAAATTTGTGATTACATTATTTGCTAGATTTGCCCTTGAAAATTTATATTTTAAAGGCATACTATTCAAAGGCTTACACATTGTATGAATGTATGGTTTTATTATTTTTTTGAACAAGTTTCGAATGTTGGCTGGTAATTCGGGGTTTAATTCGCTAAATTTTTTAATAATGGTCAGTTTCTTGTTTACATTTTTATATGAATAAATCGGCTCATAATAATTTCCATTTTTTAGAATTAAATATGTATTCTTTCGGTGGTCAAATATTTCAGTTGAATAATGGTTGGTTGGACAAATCAAATTTACAGAATCCGTTTTATCATTCGAATCTACCTCTAGTATTATTAAATTTATTCCTCCTGGTAATAGGTTAGGATTAGGCTTACAAATAATGTCCCACAAATAAGTGTAGTCAATATGTACAGTATTATCCAATAAAAACGCTTTAAAATTTTCAAAAGATGATACAATTTTATGATAAAAGTCCAAATTATATTGAGTCGCTTGATATATTTTAGAATCCATATATTTTTCTACCAAATCTTCTGTTATAACGGTTGGCTCAATATCAAAATCAACATATAAATTTCCGTTTTGATAAGTTAAAAAATCATCAATAGATAATGATGAAATGATAAGTTCCTTCATTTCTTTAATGGTAGGAATACGTTTTGAATCAATATAAAACATTATATCCGCAATACAAGCAATAAATGATTGTGCTTCACTAAATTCGACACCGTGTCTTAATAAACAACTATGGAAATAACGAGCATTTTGTTTATTTTGATTTTGACATTTTGAATTGTCCTCATGTAAAAAATGCTGAATACTTATTGGTAAATATCCCCAACGTCCTTGATCTAATGGAACTTTTTCTTGCCCTTTAATATAAAAATCTTCTTTATCTTTTCCTGGAATACTTTTTATAATTTGTTCTTCAGATACTTGACTTTCTCTATGGCTGGGTATTTTTTCTACTATATTTTTTGTCCTTTCAATAACGTTTTTACTTTCTTCTTCTTTGCCAGTTTCGCTTTCATCGGGTTCTGGCTCAGAATCAGACCCTGGGATGCTTTCTTCAAAGTCAGACTCTTGTTCCATTTGTTTCTCACATTTTGCTTTTTTACCAATGTGTTCTTTTGTGTTCCATTTCTTGAAACAACAAGGAATACATAAATCATTTGGGTGTAGTCCTTCTTTCATAAACCCCGGGTAGTGTTGTATATATTTATCCTGTGTTCCGTGTTCTTGTGGGTCAAAAAACTCATATATATATGCCCCCTTTGGGACTTCTTTGGCGTCTCTTGGAATAACCTCTCCACAAGTAGGATGTTTTTTTACGATTTCACCTCTTTTGTTGCGGACCTCTGTCAGTTCAGACGGATCAATGGGTGTATTTGTTTTCAAACACCAGTAACGAGGACAAATGTAATAATTTGGTTTTTTTGGATCACTTCCATATTTTAAAACGTCTTCGGGTTTTAAAAATCCTGGTTTATTTTTTTTTATTTTTTCAAATTCTTCTTTGGTAAGTAAGACAGGTTGTTTCCTCAAATTAGAAGCACATGTTCGTGAATATGGTTTGAATTTACCCTGTTTTTTTGTTAAAAACAATGTTGGATCATATTGTTGTAATTTTTGTTCAAATACATTCGGATTTTTTAAACTCATTCCATCTAATTCAATTACATTTTTTTCAATATCTTCAATATCATCGTCATCAACGCCCGGATAAAGTGGTTGTCCAATGACAATTTTATTCTGTTTGCCCGGTTCATCCTCAGGTATGTCAAAATCTAAGATTTCGCCTTCTTTAAATGTTGTTTCAGAATTAGAATTACTACTCTTTGAGCTAGTTTGTCCTCCTGAGAATTTTTGTTCTTCGTCTCCTGATTCACTACTATCCCCGTAAAATAAATCAAACGCGGTCTTGATACGTTCTTTCTTTTCTTCGTTTTGTTCTTCATTTTCTTCTTCGTTAAATGCGGTTATAAATGGTTTATATTCTGTTTCATTCTTGGATACAGATGATGATTTTGAGCTGGCTGAGCTTAAATCAAAGATTTTTTGTTGGTCGTTTTCTTCTTTTTCAAAATCTTTGAGAATAATTTCGGTTTTCAATTCACTACCGCTACAATTATTTTTAATTTGTTTTACAGGATAATTGGTTGATTTCATATCTTGAGTTAATCTGATCAATGTATCCAAATATATTGGAATATTATTTAAATATTCAATATTATTAATTCCATCTACAGAAATGGTAATGACACCCGTGTTTTTATTTAGTTCAATTCTTGTTTTAAACCCTGGGTTGATTTTAATTTCTATTTCAGATTTTCTAACACCCTTTACAACTTCCAATTCATTCGCCACTTTTTGTAACAATTCTTTTGCGTCATTTTCAGACATTTTATAATTATCCATCAAACCTTCAATAATTTCAAGAAGGCTATATTTTTGTTTTTGTTTTTCAATAATAAATGCTTCTTGACTATTGGTTTTACTAAAATTGGAGACCCTTTTAAACCGCATTTCAATACCGGTTTTTAAATTGGCGTTTTCAATAACAAATATACTTGAAATACAAGCTTTTAATTTTTCCAAATTAATGGATCGATCAATCTCAATACTGGTCTCATAATTAAGATGTTTAATTTCCACATTCTTATCTGAAAAACCTTCAAAATAATTAATACTGTATCCGCTTTTTTCAATATAGGTCTTCACATCATCTATAATAGGATTTACCATTTTTTTAATCAATGATTCAATATCTGCCATAGTTGTTGCTTTTTCAAACTCGCCTTCTATATAAATGTTTCCATATTCATCAAATTCACACAACATAATATGTTGTTTCTTAGCGATTTTATATTCAATGTATGCAGTTACTGACTTGGTTTTTCCTATACTTTTTATTAACTTAAAAATAGTTGCCCTCGATAAGTATGGTATTTTTCTTCCATCAATACTCGTTTTATCAGTATACAAACGATAAATATTTTCCTGTTTTACCGATGGATTAAACTTTATCAAAGGTTTTGTGATATCAGCATGTATCAATTTAAAAATAACATCTAAACGAATTTTTATCTCATACGTGGGTTTCACCATCACTTTTATATAATGAATCCCCGCTGTCTTATAATTGAAATTCGTTGTTCGTTCTTTATATATATCATAAAACATATCCACATTTTTAAAATTATCAAATACATCATCATCAAATAAATCTTTTGATTTATCAATCAACATTTCCCTTTTTGAATTTAATGTGTCGAGAGAAACAATGGCGTCTTTAAGTAGGTTTGGATAATATATCTTAATCGCCGTTTCCTGGTTTAAACCGCGCGTTTTATTATATTCCAAGACATCATTCGCAAGGCATACATAAATGTTGTTATTGTATATGAATCCGGTATTCATCAATAAAACGGTATTTAAAGACAACATTGATTTTCTTACTTGTTTTTCTATGCTATCATTATATGATTCAACCTGATATGGGTTACCTATATAAGGATACTCGTCAGAAATAAGTAAGTGCGATTGTCCTAAATTCCTAGTTATTAAAAAGGTTTGATCTATTAAATCAAGGGAAAGTATGTCATCATATGTATAACTAGATTTATCAGGTATGTCAAAATCAGCGTTATCCACAATATTCAACAATACCAAATCCAATGTTTGTCTGGTAATTTCTTGTTTTTTACTAGTTAATGCTGAATATATATTCGTTGGATTTAATTTGGTTTGAATAAGTCCAAATAAATATAATTCGCCAATAGAAATTTGGGATTTTTGGTATTTTTCACGGGAAGATGTATTTAATTCATCAGTTATTTTTATTTTTATTGATAAAATATTATCATCTGTATGTATTTGTTGAAATGAAAAATATACTGGAATATTTTCTGATATGATTTTTTTTAACTCATCATTATTAAAAATATAAGATACATTGTCAAAAAATAATTCGTTTTTTGGGTCTTTTTTGAATAATTCTTCTAGATTTACATTATTTTTATATAAATTACCATAAAACACATGAATAGATTCCACTTTATTTTCAATATTTAATATATTTACCTTGTATATAGAATTTTGTTTTGGTGTTGCCATTATATTATATATATAAATAAAGTATTTTTTATTTATATAAAACGACTAATTATTATTCTTATTTTTCATCCTTATTTTCACGATAGATACGACTTTTTATTTTATTTATTTTTTTTCTTATTGTTTCACTAGAATATCCAAGTAAATATCCTATTTCTTTATCAGACCTTATTTTTTGAAAATAAAAATTATACTTATATTTCATTATTTTTTTGTATTCGTCTTCCAAGTGATTAATAATATTCCATAATTCAAGGAATTCCTTGTATTTATTCACAAAGACATAACTATTTTTATGAGTGCTTACATACAAACCATCATAATAATCATAATTACTCATAAACTTTGTGTTGGTCATTTTTTTGTACAAGACTAGATTTTGGGTTCTCCATTTTTTATTGATTCTTTTTGATATCGGTAATAATGTCAATGGATGCATTTCTGACATCCCATAATATAATTCTCCCTTTATATAGATTGACGCATATTTTGAAAATGAACTCGGCATGGTTGTATTATACCGAGAGATAGCATTCAATAATCCTCGTGACGCATAAAGTTTTAATTCATCCAAAGGAATATGCCTGCATTTTTTATAATATGTTGTTTTGAAATCATACGCCATATTGTACGCATAATGTTTATAATGTTGAAATATTATTTGATTACATGTATTTATCATATTGCTTGTACTTTTTGGATGTTTTAAAATGCTTTTTATACTCATCCATTGGTATTGTGTAAGATAATTGATACTTTTTACACTATTCATACAGGAGAACAATAAAAATAATATGAATAACATTAATACACTTTGTCAAATAATATTTATATATGTTCAAAATATACATTACAAATTCCTACGAAGAAAAAATATACAAAAATATACAAAAAATACTAGTATTTTCTAAGAACCTGGTTTATAAAAATTTCAAATTTCAACAAGAGAATATCAGAAAAACCAAAAATGGACATTTTTGGTATGTCCATTTTTGAAATATGGGGGTATTTTGATGAAAATCACTGTTTTTTCGGTCATTTTAAAGCATAAAGCTCTCTTGGATTTTTACTGGAATTTTTCACGAGAGCATAATTTTGTGAGCATAAAATTAAGATTTTTTAAGAAAAAGAATTTAGGGAGTTTTTATTTTATCATAGTATGATAAAAATGGATAAAAATAAAACTCAAAAAAACTCTGAAAAACTCCCATTTTATAAATGTGAACTTTGTCACTTTAGTTGCTGTAAAAAAATAGATTGGGAAAGACATATTGCGAGACCTAAACATATAAAAAATGAAAATGATAACAAAATGATAACAAATGATAACGATTTAACGCCAAAAAACTCCCTATTTAGTTGTAGTTGTGGTAATCTTTATAAATATCAATCTGGATTATCTAGACATAAAAATAAATGTAATCAAAATAATACAGAGCAAATTACTGAAAAAAAGGAACCGGATGAGGAAGACACCAATGAAAATGAAAATATCGTGATTGAAATATCACCTAAAGAAATGGATATGCAATCCACGATTGTTGAATTATTAAAACAAAACCAGGAATTCCAAAAGCAAATTATTGAATTGATGAAGGATAATATGGGGAATACTACAAACAATAATATTATCAACAATACGACAAATAATAAATTCAACCTCAATGTATTCTTGAATGAGACGTGTAAAGATGCGTTGAATCTAAGCGATTTCTTGGAATCGCTCATTTTAACCCTAACCGACTTTGAAAATTTTGGACCTCTTGGTTATTGTGGAGGGATTAGTAATATTTTAGTCAGGGGATTAAATAAATTAGATATAAGCAAACGACCGATTCACTGTAGCGATTTAAAGCGCGAGGTGATTCATATTAAAAACAATGATGCTTGGCATAAAGATGAAGATAATCAGCAAATGATAAAAGCGATCAAGGCTATTGAACACAAGAATGTGAAACAAATGTCTCTTTGGGCAAAAGCCAACCCAGAATACAAAGACCCGAATCATAAAAAGAGTGATTTATATACCAAGCTAATAGACCAGAGCTTAGGAGAAACAGACAAAGAAAAAGCCAGAAAGAACTATAATAAAATAATAAGGACCGTTGCTAAGGAAATTCTGGTGGATAAGGCATAAATTACGATTGATTTACAAGTCATAATAAGGATTATCTGTAATGGTCATTCCACAATATTGTTGAGGCGATTTTTTATAATCAACCGGTTTATAGATTCCAGATTCTTTGGCATTTTCCAATACAAACTTGAAATTCTGCCAAAATTCCTGTTTATGTCCAACTGATGTGGTCATAATATGAGATAATTCGTGAAGCGCAACAAAGGTCAATGTATTTAAATCAATCAATGTGGAGCTATTTTTTGTGCGGTTTAAACAAAATGCCAATTTCTCTCCTTTATTTTCACTATATGCGGTCAATTCACTGGTGGGCAACGTTTCATTTATTTTTTTTGGATTAAAACCTTCCACTAATTTCTTGACTTTTGGGTCATTCGGATATTTGTCTTTCATAAATTTCACTAATTCTTTACATTTATTTGTCACATTTGCTAAAAGATCAGCCGCGTCATTTACTTTTGCTCTTTCTCTTACGCAATATTTATTTCCATCAACGCCTGAAATAATACATTTCAAATTAAAGACATCAGAATCATTATATATTTTTAAACATATAAATAGAATAAAAAATATAATAATGTATAAAAAAATGCTATGTTTGTCTAATCCAAACATTCGTTCGTATATGTAATATATAAATACTTTTTTATAAATTTATGTTTGTGATTATATAATTTTATTTATAATATTTTCTCATCATATTTATTTGTGATATCTTGTCATCAACATCTCTACAACATATTGCGTGATGAAACAATGATTTTTTTTTATCATATATATCTTCTCCAAAAATTACATAATCATTTGGAATAAATCCGTAATTAATATTATTTTTTAATAGATTTATAATACTTTGATCTCCATCAGGCATATTATTTTTGTCAGTTATATCAATTGTATGTAAGACTTCAATAAAAAAATTTATGATGTTTTTAATATTGTTATTATTTTTTATCATAAACAACCCTGAATTTACCTTATCGCTATCACTTTCTCTCATAAAATATATATCTTTATTTTCATTTATAATATAATTTTCAAGGTTATCCCACTCGTGTAAATTTTTTTTGATATAAATAATATCACAATCAGTAAATATAAAATATTGTATATCAGTCAATGTTTCATGTTTATTTAAAACATTAATAAGATGTTTTATTTTATTTCTAACGCAATAATACCATAAATCTGTTTGAAAACCAGTATTTTTAAATAAATCATAATCAGGATTATCTAACATATGGTCAATATTTGTAACATTTATAGAATGTAGTGAATCTAAAAAACGATCAGTTAATTTTGAATAATTTGGCGTGGAATAACATATAAATAACGAATTATTCCGCATATACAATATTTATATAAATTGTATAAATTATATAAATTATATAAATAAAATGTGTAAGATAATGAGAGAAATATTTCTCTCAGTATCTTAATTATATATTAATAATAACCCAGTTTTTATTGCATATTGGTAGCACCAATTTCAAGAGGTGGTCTCATGAAATCAGGTTCAATAGTTGAAAGATTCCATGGTCCAACATATAATTGTGGATTTGGTGGTTCAGATCGGATTTGTAAATTGGCATTTCTTAATGTTTGACCAATAGTATCAATACCAATATGATAACCAGCTTTTAATAAATTAATATTGGCTAATTCACCTTTTCCGGAAGGGTTTAATTGCGCCCATTCACTGTTGGTATCCTTTGGTAATAATTCAGAAGGATTTTGAATACTTTGTTGAGCACATGATGTTGGGACACCAATAGATGGTGTTGGAATACCATTTACAGATGAATACATTTCGTTACTACCTTCTTGTGCTGGAGTTGGACCAGATGGTTGTTGTTGAGGTCGTTCTTTGCCATTACCGTATGCTTTTTTTGGTGAGTCACCAAATTTTTCGGTTCCAGATGATGACTTGGTGGACAAATAGTTGGCAAATAAATTAACAGCATATGCTAATACTATAAGAATGACAATAGCGCCGACACCATGTTTTTTCCAAAATTCGTTCAAAAAAGAAAAAGGATTCTTCATTATATAAAATTAATGATAAAATATTTTTTTAAATACATTTTAATTAGTTAAATTAAAAATTAAAAATGAACATTTGTATAAAATCAATGTTTGTCCTTAATTATTCTTTTTATTTTCATTATTTAAATATTCAATTCATTTTCTTCATTTTCTAAATCAAAATCACTTTCTAAACTATTGTCACTATCACTATCTTCTAAATCATCCAACATATAAGTTTTCTTAATATTCTTTGCTTCTAAATACGCAATCATCATTTCCTTTTTTGCCTGTTTTGCCTTTTCTTTTGCTTTTTTATATATTTCATAATAAAACTCATTTGGTTTTTTAAGTTTGATTGGTTCTAAAGTATCTATATTCAAATTTATATCATTTATTTCCGTTAATTCATCATCATCTGTATAGACATCAGTATCAATCCTTATATCATGAATTCTGTTTTCAATTTCACTTGGAGAGGATGTTTCTTTTTCTTCTATATTTAATTTAATATTTGTATTTTCTTCTATTTTTTTACCATCTTCTTCTAAATCAATATCTTTATTTATTAAATCAACCACATCTTCTTTAATTTCATTTGATTTTTTGTTATTGTCTTTATCATTTTGATAGAGAGGTCTAATAGCTCCATTTTCTTCTAAATATTCATTTTCAATATCTGGTGTAAATTCTTCTAAAGAAGGATCAACTTTTGTATTTATAGGAAAAACGGATTCATTTGTTTCATTCATTATTTCTTCTGTTTTTCGTTCATTAATAGAGGGTTCAACAATATTTGTTTTGTAAATAATTGTATTTTCTTCTAAATTGTTTATCTTGGTTTCAATATCTGGTTTCACACCAGGATTTCTTTTAATCAAACAACTTTCAAACATTTCATAACTATTCAACACCATTGATTGTTTCATTTCTAATTCGATTTGAAAATTTCGACTGGTAAATTTAATACCTTGTATTTCAATAATTGATATAATATTTGTATCGCTCTTAATATCGTCTATGTTTAATGGTACCTCACTTTCGTTGTATATTTTTACTAAAGGAATATTTGTATTATAATTCATTTTTACATTCACACGCATCAAATAATATTTTCCAGATTTATATATGCGAAGAGTAGATGTAAATGCTGTCTCAATATCATTTATTTCTAATTTATTTTGAAACCATTCATCACCTTTTTCATGAATTAATTGTTGGCATTTAGTTTCTAAATTTTCAACCCAGTTGATAAATTCATCATTGGTATTGTCAAACATTAAATCGCAAAACATTTTTTTCCCATTTTTGACAAAGCCCTGTTTTGTTAAAGATTTAGGTGTTTCTATAAAAAATGGTTTGCTATTGTATAATATTTTAGTAAAATAAGCACCTCCTTGAATCGTTGTTGGTTGTCCTAAAGAAATATTTGAAAAGAGAAAATCTTTATTTGGGTCAAATATATTATTTTCCATTATGTTTGTATTAGAAAAAATTACAAAAACTAAAACGAAATGTAAAGAAATAGGAAAAAATTTATTTTTTTTATATGTTAAATATTTATGAAAAATAGTATTATTAAAGAATGTTTAGAAATGTTGAAAAAAGAAAATATTAAATACGAATTGCGAAGTTTTTGTAAACCAATAACGGAATTCATATTATTTGAATTTAAACCCTATATTTATATCATTGTTTCTCTCATCATCCTTATTTTTATAATGATTTTAGTAATATTAATTTTACTATTTTTAATTTTGCGTAATAACAATTTATTATCAAAATAATATCAAAATAATATCAAAATAATTATTATTTTCTTTTTTAAATATATAATGGCATCACGAAGAAGAAGAAGTCACAGAGGAAAACGTCATAATAAAAGCAGAAGAAGCCGCAGAATGTTACATGTTCCATCTAAACCAGGAGCCCGTTCCCAAGCAGGTGGAGCAGTAGCACCTTTAAATCCATCAACTTTCGCCGCAAGTGGTGCTGAAGGAGCCGCACCATATGTTTTATCACAATATGGTGACGGAAATACCCAATGGGATAATGTTTTTAGAGGAACTGGACCATCACCATACGGTAACCAACTTGTAAATTTACAACACCCAGGTGTTACATCCCCAGCAATGGTTCCAAAACCAGAGCCTCCAGCACCGCCAGCTGCAACACAAAAGGGTGGTTCAAGACGAAGAAGAAGAGGAGGATTTATGGGAAGTGTTTTAAGCCAAGCAGCTGTCCCTTTTGGATTATTGGCATTACAACAAAGTTATGGAAGACGAATGAAAAGCCGCAGAATGAGTCGTAAATAAACGCACTAGACATTGACTATATATAAAATAATATAACATGATGTATCGTGTTATATTATAATGCTGTATTTGTATTATTCGTAATCATATTATTTTTATGGTAATAAAAACCTAGAGTTTTTTTTATTCGCGATACGTATTTATTTTTGACATCAAGATTCTCGACTGTATTGTAACGCTTATGGATTCCGCTATCATATTTGCGCTTCCCGCCAGAATCATCCGTGGGTAATTTTATTTTACGATTCATATATGTTTCCTCTGATTGATAGATATGATGCGCAATATAGGCACCGGCATTATAATATTCAATTCGCCATTCATTGAAAAAAGGTTGATTTGTATTGTTTTTTAAATTCAACGTAAGCATTCTTCTAGGAAATACTACAACAAAATAATGTGGATTTGTAACATTCGCTACATATTCGGGGCGAACAAATGTTTTTACATGTTTGTCTAAATACAATTCAGATTTGGTATAATTTTCTAAAATAAGACCACGTGGTTCTTTAATATGATTATTTGTTCCAAACATTAACCAATTTATACTTAAAGAATGCGCAAAATTATAAGTATTTAACAAATGTTTTACTCCCATGAATTTATTAAATACCAGAAACTCATCCGCGTCTAAATATAACATCCAATCATATCCGTGTTGTTTTGCTATCATAACAGCGCGTTTCATTAAAGGCGTTTTCACTGGATTATTCCATGCGCCTCTTTCAATAACAACTCTTTTACTGAAATTATGAAAATCGTTTTTTAATGGGACAATTGATTTATGATCAAAAATGTAAATCATGTCGAAATTTAAAAGTAAATGATGAGCCACCCATTCTTTCATGTTTTTTTCATCTCTCGCGTTTGTAAAAAGAATAACTCGATTTGACTTGTTTTTTTTAGTTGCTAAATGATTGATTGGGGTATAATTCATGCGTTTTGACAATAGCATTTTATTATATTATATAATATATATTATATAAAATTATGACATCAAAAGTAAATTCAACTAATAAAACAAAAGAAAACAACAAAGAGAGTAAATTGAACCGAAGTGGAAGCTTAAATAAGCTTTTTTTCGGAAATGTAGAGAACGAAGAAAAACAAGAAAACGAGAAAGTTAAAAAAAATGATGTTTCTAGTAATGACGTTGAAGAATACGTATCAATTAATATTGAAGAAACCGAATTGCTTTATCATTTTTTAGATGTTTCAAATAATGAAGTCACCTGTTTAGAAAATTCAAATTACTTAAGAGATGAAATGAAATTTTTAAATAGTTTTTCTAAATTTTCAGAAACAATTAATGACGCTTTTATTGGAAAACGTGCGTATAATTCAATTACTCTGGATTTAATTGCCCTTTATTTGAAAGGTCAAAAGATTTTATATGTGGAATCAAAAACATATTGTGAGCAATGTCTTTATTTTATTATGCTTCCTACCATTTTTATATCATCCGCATGTACGGTTTTGAGTATTACTCTGGGATTTTATGAATACGGCTCAACCATTGTCTCCGCATTAACCGCTTTTAATTCTTTTATGCTCGCATTAATCACTTATTTGAAATTGGATGCGAAAGCAGGTGCTCACAAAACATCAGCATATCAGTTTGATAAATTAGAAAGCACTTGTGAATTTTTATCAGGGAAAGTGTTGTTAATGAGGGACGACAAATTAATACAAGAAGTAGGCGAATTTGTAGAATCCGTACAAAAAAAAGTAGAAGAAATTAAAGACACAAATCAGTTTATTATTCCGGAAATAATTCGTAGTCGTTATTCGAATATATATTCACATAATGTATTTGCGATTGTAAAGAAATTTAGAACGAAATTTTTATTGGATAAAAATCGTCTTTTTTTGATTTACCAGGAAATCAACCGGCAACAACCGATGGTGCGAAAAGAATTGATTGAAGAAAAAAATAGAATATTATCCAATTTGATTAAATTCAGGGACATTGCTTTGGAAATAAATCAAAAGGTATATTATGAAATAGAGTATTTTAACAGAGCAAGAAATAGTCGTACAAGTATGTGTATGTGGTTGAAAACTTGATAACTTTGAATTCTTTATAATTTTTTATTGACTTATATAAATAAACATGTCATTTGAACAAAACATACAAAAATGGGTATCTCTGGATAATAAAATTAAAATTTTAAATGATAATTTAAACCAATTGAGAGAACAACGGGCGGAATTATCTAAATCGTTGTATACTTACGCAGAACGAAATAATTTAAACAACGCCAATATTCAAATCAGTGACGGTAAATTAAAATTTGTTACCAGTAAAGTATCGAATCCATTGAGTTTTAAATATGTGGAAAAGACTTTAGGAGAAATCATATCAAGTGAGGAACAAGTAAAAAAAATTGTGAATTATCTAAAAGAACATCGTGAATTTAAGACCGTCCAAGAATTGAAACGATTTTCAAATTCTAATTCTAATTCGAATACTAGTGAAAATTAAATGAAAATCTGATTTTTACTTTAGTTTATTTCGCTAAAGTAAAAATAAAATTATATATACATATTGTATATACAATAATGAATCAATATATAATAACTGGTGGAGGCGATAATAACAATTATGGTGTATTACCACCATTGTTTCATGATCTTGGTGAATATTTTCATTCAATGAAAGGTGGTTCGGTTACTTCAATTGATCATATGGTGGTTCCGATGAGTTTATTTTCGGGTGGATCAACTCATAATAAGAAACGCGATTATGAAGAAATCAATCACGATGAAGTCATTAAAGACGATTTATATGACAAATTATTTGAATTATTACAAGTCAAAAATAACAAAAAAACAAGTAGAAAAAAACGGAAAACAATATCAACCGAAGTGAAAAAACAGAATAACACCCGGAAAAATATATAGATTTATCTCAGTCAGTGTAATCTAGTCCGTTGTTTCATAAAATCCCCTAGCAGATTCCCAGTTTTCACTGATTAACCCCTCACTAGTTAACCGATGTAATATGGATAAATAACTGCGTCCATGTAATTTTGCGATTTGGCGTATCGTTAATTCTTTTATTTCGTATTCATTATGAAGACGATTGATTTCATTCATACTCCATTTTTTGAAATGTCTTGTGATTTGTATTGGTTCGCTTATTATTTGCTCTTGTTTGGCAGTTAGCATATAATGTAAATAACACCGTTTTTCTTTAAATAATATTTTACTAAATAAAATATAAATAGAATATATATTTTATTTTTCGTTAATATCATAATTTACAACTAGGACATTTGTTTATAACTCTGTGTGCGAGTTGTGAAGCCATTTCTTTTTTTAATCAATTTCATAAACACGACAATTAAGGCAATAAATAGTATAAACAAAATTATAAAAACCAAAATTTCAGCACCACTCATGATATATATATTATAATATTTTAATTTTATTAGTAATTCATTCAATTTTTAAC
>Ga0164295_10001653_pt1 | contig 18546 bp, 18 predicted proteins | sample GEODES006metaG_FD_111798 | JGI IMG/M metagenome (GOLD analysis project Ga0164295, IMG submission 111798) | Oligotrophic lake water microbial communities from Sparkling Lake, Wisconsin, USA - GEODES006 metaG | ecosystem: Environmental > Aquatic > Freshwater > Lake | place: USA: Sparkling Lake... | reverse complement strand
GAGCGAACAAACTCGCCCATTTCTTGGAGTTTTGCAAGAACAACCTTGCTCTCCATACCGAGTTGTTTTGCCAACTCATGTACGCGGACCTTTGACACATTTCTCCTGTCTTGGCCCGCATTTCTCAAATGCAAGCCTTAGTTGAACGACCTCATAGTTCTAACGAGCTCATTTGAGTTTCATAACTTTCATATCCATTCGTTTGATAGTTAGTACTGCTGTAGAAATTTCAGAAGTTCCGATACATCGACCGTTTCTGTCTGCGCCTTATTTGTTTTAAAGGCGAAAACAAAAGCATTCCGAGCTATCGCAACTTCTGCACACTTCTTGTGGAGCCAAGCGCCTCGACCTGCTGCGCCACCCTTGAGATCTGGAATTACTTTTCCATCAACCAAGACCACACGAATTAATGCTGAAGGATTTGCCCGCTTGCGGCAGCTAATGCAGCTACGTACAGGAAGGGATGAATCCAACTGGCTCATGGTATCCAATGACTCCTCTTGGTTCCTAATCAGGCTCAGAATTACTGCGCTGCGTCTTCAGCAGGTGTCAGAACCGTGTCTGGGTGGATGTCGATTCGCCACCCAGTTAAGCGCGCAGCCAGGCGAGCATTTTGCCCATCTTTACCAATTGCAAGGGAAAGTTGGTAATCCGGAACTGTCACCTTTGCACTTCGCGTTGCAAGATCTGTTATCTCGACCTTGTTCACCTTTGCGGGTGCTAATGCAGCAGCTACAAACTCTGCAGGATCTTCAGACCAATCGACAATATCTATTTTCTCACCGTGAAGTTCATCCATTACCGCACGCGCACGAGACCCCATTGGACCAATAAGTGAACCTTTAGGACTAACTCCTGCGCGATGGCTTTTCACTGCAAGTTTTGTGCGGTGTCCAGCTTCTCTGGCAACCGCCATGATTTCTACAATTCGGTCATTAATTTCTGGAACTTCAAATGCGAACAATTGTTTAACAAGTGCTGGGTGGGAACGAGACAACATTATCTCTGGCCCCTTCAATCCTTGCTTTACCTCAACAACAAAACATTTAATTCGATCGCCGTGGTTGTAAACCTCGCCAGGAACCTGCTCTTGCGGTGGAATCCGTCCTTCGACGCGACCAAGGTTGACGTTGATCATCTTTGGATCGCGACCCTGCTGAACTACGCCCGAGATAACATCGCCGACAGAAGTTGTGAACTCGCCAACGATTTCTGCATCGTTTGTTTCACGCATTTTTAACTTGATTATCTGTCTGGCCGTAGATGTCGCCATTCTTGAAAAACCATCTGGTGAATCAACTTCTTCTCCGGTGCGCGTTCCATCTTCACCAAAAATTGGAACTAAAATTGAAATTTCGCCGGTTTCGCGATCAAGGTGGGCTCGAGCATGACGCTTGGCGGTGTCTGTTTGATTGTAGGCACCCAAGACCGCAACCTCGATGGCATAGATCAATTCTTCTAATGCAATATCTTTTTCAGTTGTAAGTGCAGCTAAGGCTGACATTTCTACATGCATTAGATCTCATCCTTACGATTGAATTCGATCTCTACATTTGCCTTCTTTATATCGGCAAAAGCGACTTCATGAGTCTTCATGCGACCTTTGATATTTTCAATCAAAATTGCGCGATTGTCATCAAATTCCGTAAGTCGTCCTGAAACTTCTGTTTCATCATTTAGAGTGACTTTTACAATTCGAGTTAAGTTTTTGGTCCAGTGTCGAGGCAAAGTCAGTGGACGTTCAATGCCCGGAGATGTTACTTCTAAGGTAAATGCCTCAGTAAGAAGCGGCGAATCATCCAGAATTGCAGAAATCTCGCGGCTCACCACGGTTACTTCATCAAGGCTCAAAGGCTTCAAGCCATCAACCATGCAGGTAACAATTCGGTGATTTCCAGGATTACTTGTGAAAACTTCTTCTAGAAAGAAGCCCGCGCTTTCTACAGCAGGGCGAATCAAATCGGCAATTGAATCTTTAAGGGCCATGAATCTCATCTTTCTATTAAGTTGTAGGGCAAGTGTAACGCAAATAATTAGAAGGTATCAATTCCTACCTTGACTATCAGCGCCACGGTAACAATCAGGAACACTTTACGGACCAAGGTTGAGCCGCCTTTGATTGCAAGGCGAGAACCCAGAATTGCCCCTGAAATATTGGCCACACCCATAATAATTCCAACTTGCCAAATAACTGCGCCATTGAAACCAAAAATCATTATTGCGCCTACATTGGTTGCAACATTTACTACCTTAGCAATAGCGCTGGCTGTAATAAAGGCGTATCCCAGAGATACAACCAAAATCAACATCAGGAAAGAGCCAGTCCCGGGACCAAAGATTCCATCGTAGAAACCAATAATCGCACCAGCTAAAGCTGCGATCTGAATTCTTTGCTTTGGTAAGTGACGCAGGTTTTCATATTTACCTAAATCTGGTTTAAACCAGGTATAGATCGCAACAATAATTAGTAGCACCAACACCATGGGACGCATGCTGCTGGTGGGAATTTTGGAGGCCAGAACTGCGCCTCCCGCAGAACCAAGCAATGCAGGTATTCCCATTCCCAGCAAAATTTTGGGATCGGGTTTGATTTGCTTTCGATACAGCGCCGCTGCAGTTGTTGTGCCAAAAACTGCAGACAACTTGTTTGTACCTAAGACTTCGGCAGTACCAGATTTAGGTAGACCAATTAGTAGTGCTGGTAATTGGATTAATCCCCCGCCGCCTGCGATGGAATCAACAAAGCCGGCAAAAAATGATGCCGCCAAGAGAAATAGCGCGGTGGCAAGAGTTAATTCGTAAAACACAATTACTTCAGAAGTTCAGCAATGGCAGCAACAGCAGAAGAAAGTGCAACTTCCTTCTTATCTCCGCTCTTACGTACTCGAACTTCGACATTGCCGTCGGCTAAAGCTTTACCAACAACCACAATTATGGGATTACCGATGAGCTCGGCATCTTTGAACTTCACACCCGGGCTTGCATCACGTCGGTCATCTAGCATCACTGAAATTCCTTGTGCTTCTAGATCAGTTCCAAGTTTTAATGCGGTATCAAAGAGCAGATCATCTTTACCTGCAGCAACGATATGCACCTTTACTGGAGCAAGTTCTGCTGGCCAATTAAGCCCGATCTCATCATGAGTCTGTTCTGCAATCGCTGCCACTGCGCGTGTTACACCGATTCCGTAAGAACCCATTGTGACTACTTGTGACTTTCCGTTTTGATCTAAAACAGTCAAGTTAAGCGCATCTGCGTACTTGCGTCCTAACTGGAAGATATGGCCAATTTCAATGGCACGATCAATAACAACAGGCGTTGCACATTCTGGGCACGCATCTCCTGCACGAACTTCTGCAGCTTCAACATATGCATCAGGTGTGAAGTCACGACCATTGACAACATTTCGCGCATGACGATCCTTAGCATTTGCACCGGTCACCCATGAAGTACCCGGAGCAATACGTGGGTCGGCATACACAGTGATTCCAGATTTCTTTGCATCTTGTGGTCCGATGTAACCCTTAACAAGTGCCGGGAACTTTGCAAAATCAGCATCTTCAAAAACGCGCAGTTCATGAATACCGCCAAGATTTTCTTGGAAACGTTTCAGATCTACTTCACGATCACCTGGTACCAATACACAAACAGCTTTGTTGTCGGCCATTAACATGACATTTTTCAATGTTTGCGCGCCGGTGTATCCACCACCAAACTTTGCATTCAAGAGTTCGACAAGGGTGTCGATAGTTGGAGTATTGGGCGAATCGAAAGCTTCGACCGCAGGCACCTTAGAAGAATCCTGAGGATCTACCTTTGTAACCATCGCTTCAACATTTGCGGCAAAGCCACACTGCGGACACAAAACATAAGTGTCTTCACCAGTTGGACATGGTGCCAAAAACTCTTCAGATTTAGATCCACCCATGGCACCTGAAACTGCCTTAACAATGTTGTACTTCATTCCTAGACGATCAAAAGTCTTTACATAAGCATCGCGGTGTTTTTGGTATGAAACCTCTAGGCCTGCTTCATCTAGATCAAATGAGTATGAATCCTTCATGACAAACTCGCGGCCACGGATGATTCCACTGCGTGGTCGAGCTTCATCACGGAATTTTGTTTGGATTTGATAAATGCTGAGGGGAAGATCCTTATAAGAGGAGTACTCGCCCTTAACCATCAGCGTAAACATCTCTTCATGAGTTGGACCTAGTAAGTAATCTCCGCCTTTGCGATCCTGCAAGCGAAATAGTGAAGGTCCGTACTCTTCCCAACGATTAGTTGTTTCATACGCTTCACGGGGTAAAAGTGCAGGGAAATTAACTTCTTGGAAACCTGCGTTATCCATCTCTTCACGAATCACACGTTCGACGTTGCGAAGCGTGATCACACCTAATGGCAGCCATGAGTAAATACCAGCAGCAATTCGGCGGACATATCCAGCTCGCACTAATAGTTTGTGGCTTGCGACCTCGGCATCTGCTGGGTCATCGCGAAGCGTACGCAAAAATAGCGTAGACATTTTCAACATGGCGTAAGCCTATCGAACATCAACTGAAGGTTGCCCTGAAGCAACTCCGGCGGCTTCCATTTCTTCAGCTAAACGCATCGCTTCTTCGATAAGAGTTTCAACAATTTGTGCTTCAGGCACAGTCTTAATGACCTGACCCTTCACAAAAATCTGACCCTTACCATTTCCAGATGCAACACCAAGATCTGCCTCACGTGCTTCACCTGGACCATTTACAACACAACCCATAACCGCTACTCGTAGCGGCACAGTCATGCCTTCTAAGCCAGCCTGAACTTTTTCAGCCAATGTGTACACATCAACTTGTGCGCGGCCACATGATGGGCAAGAAACAATTTCAAGTTTACGTTGGCGCAAATTGAGAGATTCCAGAATTGAAATACCAACCTTGACCTCTTCGACAGGGGGCGCAGAAAGTGAAACTCGAATTGTGTCGCCGATACCTTCTGCTAACAAAATACCAAAAGCAGTTGCAGATTTAATTGTTCCTTGGAAAAGCGGTCCGGCTTCAGTTACGCCTAAGTGCAATGGGTAATCACATTTTCCCGCAAGGATACGATAAGCATTAACCATAGTTACAGGGTCATGATGCTTTACAGAGATTTTGATATCTGAAAAACCATGCTCTTCAAATAATGATGCTTCCCATAATGCAGATTCAGCTAAAGCTTCTGGTGTTGCTTTTCCATACTTTGCAAGCAAGCGTGGATCTAATGAACCAGCGTTGACGCCGATTCGAATTGGAATACCCGCGTCCCCTGCGGCCTTAGCAACCTCTTTTACCTTGTCATCAAATTGCTTGATGTTTCCAGGGTTGACTCGAACCGCAGCACATCCAGCATCAATTGCCGCAAAAATGTATTTCGGTTGAAAGTGAATATCTGCAATGACAGGAATCTGAGATTTCTTAGCAATCTGCGCCAATGCATCGGCATCATCTTGGCTCGGAACTGCAACACGAACAATCTGGCAACCAGAAGCGGTTAGCTCTGCGATTTGCTGCAATGTTGCGTTGACATCTGCCGTCAGCGTCGTACACATAGATTGAACTGATACCTGTGACTCGCTTCCAACACCCACAGCTCCAACTTTTAGCTGACGGGTCTTGCGACGAGGATGCAGCGTTGGAGGTGGTGCGCTTGGAATTCCGAGATCAACCATGGCTTTATTCTGCACTACAAGAGCAAATTCTGCCGAATTAAAGGTTGAGCGTCACTGGATTAATCACATCGGCCACCAAGAGCAAGAGTGTCAGCGTTGCTAAAACAACAAAAACGACCATTGTTATTGGGGTAAGTACTGTCACATCAATCGGTGCAGGACGTGGACGACCACGCAATCGAGCAAAGAAAGCACGAATTGAATCGGCAATAGCAACTGCCATATGGCCACCATCTAGCGGCAAAATTGGCAACAAGTTAAAGACGCCGACAAAAATATTGAGGCTGGCAACGATTAAAACAAATGTTGCTAACCGCTCCATGGGAGTTAGTTTGTCGCTACCTACAGCTTCACCAGATACACGTGCAACACCTACGACTCCTACAAGACCGTTGGCATCGCGCTCTTCTCCGCGAACAGTTGCACCCCACAAGGCAGGGATCTTTTCAGGCAATTTACCTAATGACTTAACGCTTTCAACCAAAAATCCCTTGGTGACCGTTGCTGAATTCTTTATGGAAACAAGCACGCCAGAACGCTCTAATCCCACTTCATTGACGATACCTAAGACATATCTCTTGGTTCCATCAATATCTGTCAGTCTGGCAGCAGTAGTGACTGCGACCTCTTCGCCGTTGCGGTTTAAGACAAGGGTAAGTTCTGCGCCTTGTGATTCACGAATTACTTCGACATCTTTGTACCATTCGGTGACTCGCTTGCCATTAATGGAAATCACTTCATCGCCTGCTTGAATTCCGGCAGCTTGTGCAGCTGAGTTGGGAACTACCTCATTAATAACGGGAAGTACTTGATTGGTTCCAATTCCCGCAAAAAGAGTAAACAAAAGCACAAAGCCCAAAACAAAGTGTAGAAATGATCCGGCACCTAAAACAATTAACTTTTTTCCAGATGATGCTTTGTAGAAAGCTCGCTCTTCTTGGCCTTGTGGCATTTCATCATTAGGTGACATGCCTTCGATTTTGCAGTAGCCACCAGCTGGTATCGCCTTTACTCCGAATTCGGTTTCACCTCGTTGGACCGACCAAATTCGCTTACCAAAACCTACAAAAAACTCTGAAACCCACATTCCATACTTTCGTGCAGTTATGTAATGTCCAAATTCGTGCACCATCACAGAAAAGAGCAGCGCAACAACAAAGGCCAAAATTCCAAGAAGTTCCATTACACACCTAACATGAGAAGTTGTCTCGAAGTATGCACGATAGCGCTGACACCTTAGAAAGCATCACTTATCGATCGAGAAGATTCTGAGTAGGCGAATAAGTAGTGCCATTCCGACGCTTAGCGATCGCACTGAGAGCTTCGAGAACAACACGATTCGCCAAAATTGCGGTGATATCCGCCGAATCAAATGGTGGTGCAACTTCGACCACATCGATTCCAACAATTGGTAACTCGAGGCAAATTCTGCGAACCGCTTCTAATAATTCGCGACTTGTCATTCCGCCTGGTTCAGGGGTTCCGGTTCCTGGTGCCATTCCTGGATCTACAACATCAATATCTACCGATAAGAAAACTCCATCGCAGCCATCGGTCAAAGTTGCAAATGATTCATCTAAAACCGCTTTCATTCCGCGGTGATGAATTTCAGTCATCTCGTAAGAACGCATTCCCTGATCGCGCATCCAGTTAAGGGTTGCATCCTCTGGCCAATAGCCACGCAGTCCTAGTTGCAAGAAACGATCGCCACGAACATATCCATTATTAATCAAATTGCGCATTGGTGTTCCATGGCCAACTAGTGCACCAAATTGATCTTCGCCAGTATCTGCATGCGCATCGAAGTGAATCATTGACACTGAACCCATACCGCGATGTGTTGCAATACCCGCAACATCTGCAGATGCAATCGAATGATCGCCACCAAGAATCACAGGAATGATTCCGGCACGAGAAATTTTTTCAGTTGCCTCTTTCAGCACAGCAAGTGATGCAACAAGATCACCTCCTGGCATCAATAAATCGCCAGCATCAAAAACCTTTAGATCCTTGAGACCATCGGTGCGCAAAGCTAGGTGAGGTCGTGAGCCATCATGAGGTAAGTAATCTCCCCCACGAATTGCTTGCGGACCGAATTTCGCACCAGATCGATGCGAAGTTCCACTATCAATAGGTGCGCCAACAATGATGACATCTGCACCTTTATATGTTGCTGGATCATCCAAATCACACGCTGGAATTCCTAGAAAGGTGAAGCTGGGGCCATACATATTGCCGTGATTGGTCACTTAGAAACCTTCACTTTTTTGCCAACAAATTGCCCGCCTATAACAATTAATAGTGCCAAGATAAACATGGCCGAGCCGATGACATTTGCTTGTGCCGGAATTCCACGAGCGGCGGATGTATACACAAATTCAGGGAAGGTCTTGAGCGTTCCCGAATTGAAATTAGTAATAATGAAATCATCAAATGACAAACTAAAGGCCAGTAACGCAGCTCCGGCAATACCTGGTGCCACCAATGGCAGAGTGACCTTTCTAAAGGTCTCTAGCTCATTGGCGTATAAATCCATCGCGGCTTGTTCCAGACGGGGATCTAATGAAGCAATTCGTGCCTTAACTGTGACTACAACAAATGAAATACAAAACATCACATGCGCGATAACTGTTGGCCAAAATCCTGGATTGATCTGGAACACAAGGAAGAGCGAGAGTAGCGACGCACCTAAAACAATTTCAGGGGTTGCCATTGGTAAGAAGATCAAAAGGTTAGATGATGAACGACCTTTAAAGGCATAACGTCCAATTGCAAAAGCGATCATCGTTCCCAAGATTGTAGAAAAAATGGTTGCAAGTAATCCAATTTTTATTGAGTTGCCCAATGCGGTACAGACTTCTGGGGCTCCGCATGGGTTTTTCCAATTGTCGAAAGTGAAGCCTTTCCATACTAAATTGGATTTACCAGAATCATTAAAGGAAAAAACGAAGGTGTAAGCAACCGGGATAAATAGGTAGGTAAAACCAATTACGGCGTAAATACGAATCAAATTTCGGCCAAACCAACGAGATATTCGGGCATTCAGCGGAATTGTTGGGATGGATGCATCCTTTTGCTTAAGGTGGGAGGTCATACCAGCTCTTCCGTTCCAGCTTTGCGAATGTAGATCGTTACCAAGATCAAAATCGCGGCCATCAAGGTGAAGGAAAGAGCTGCCGCAGTTGGGTAATCAACAATTTTGAAATACCTTGATTCGATGACATTTCCAATCATCTTGGTGTTTGGAGAACCCAAAATTGCCGCATTGACATAGTCACCTGCGGCGGGAATAAAGGTTAAAAGCGTTCCTGCAACAACTCCCGGCATAGATAGGGGCAGGGTTACCTTGCGGAAAGTTGTTAATCCATTGGCATACAGATCACCTGATGCCTCCATTGTTCGCGGATCAATGCGCTCAAGAGATGCATATAGTGGCAAGGTCATGAAAGGCAGGAAGTTGTATGTCATGCCCATTACGACGGCAAATGAAGTTGAGGTCAGGGTCGTGCTTTCGCTGATGATTCCAATTGTGCGAAGGGTTGGAACAACAAAACCTTCTTCGCCAAGAATCTGCTTCCAGGCTACTGTTCTTAGTAAAAATGAAACAAAAAATGGGGCAACAACTAGAACTAACAAAAAGTTCTTTAGTCTGCCAGCTTTAAACGCGATCGCATATGCCAGTGGGTATGCAATTGCTAAAGCTAAAACCGTAGCGCAGAGCGCAAAGATAAATGAGCGAGCAAACTGCTCTTGATTTTCAGTAAATGCATCCACATAGTTTGAGAAACGTAAAGTCTGCTCATTCTGACCTGTGTCTCCCCCAGCTATTGGTGTCTGGGTAGAAGTCTGTGCAAGGTTAACGATCGGCAAAATGAAAAAGGTAAAGAGAAAAAGAAAACCAGGTAGCAACAGTAAATAAGGCAACTTCACCTTAGACAAGGCGTTGCTCATTCTTCTTCTGGTTCCTCAGGGTTTACTTCGAGTCCGGCTTCGACATCTTCATCTCCGCGAAGTGCAAAGGTAAAAGTTGGTTCCCAAGAAATTACAACTTCATCGCCCTTATCAAATGGTGCAACTCCATCATCATTTTGCTCGAAGACCATTACTTCTTGCCCCCACGGCATCATTACCTGATACTGAGTTGAAACTCCGATATAGGAAACTTCTTCGATATGACCACCAGTTAAAGTGTTTCCACGAGTTGGTGTTCCAACCAGAGAAATGCGGAACTTCTCTGGACGAATACCTGCATAGATCGAATTATCGACTGCGTGTGATCGCTTCTTTGGCATCGAAATTTTTTGTCCAAAGAGATCAACAACTAAGTTGTCGCCGTCTGTTCCTTCAATACGACCCTTAATCAAGTTGGATTGACCTAAGAAGTTAGCGACAAATGCGGTCTCTGGATTGTCATAAAGATCTGCAGGTGATCCCATTTGCTCGATTTCACCTTCGTTCATTACCGCGATGGTGTCAGCCATAGTCATGGCCTCTTCCTGATCGTGAGTAACGTGAACGAAAGTAAGTCCTACCTCACGCTGGATCCACTTGAGCTCAATCTGCATCTGACGACGAAGTTTGAGATCAAGTGCACCCAATGGCTCATCCAAAAGCAACAATGCTGGACGGTTAACGATCGCACGCGCTAAAGCAATGCGCTGCTGTTGTCCGCCTGAAAGTTGTGTTGGCTTGCGCTGCGCAAGATGTGGAAGTTCGACAAGCTCTAAGACTTTGTTTACATCTGCATCCACACTTTTGATTCCACGACGACGAAGTCCAAATGCAATGTTCTCAAAAATTGTTAAATGAGGAAACAGTGCATAATTCTGAAAGACAGTATTGATAGGGCGCTGATATGGACGCTTAGTCGTAATATCAGTTGAACCCAAATGAATACTGCCAACAGTTGGCTCTTCCAACCCTGCGATCATTCGCAGAGTCGTTGTCTTGCCGCATCCTGAAGGTCCAAGTAATGCAAAGAATGAACCTTCAGGAATTGTTAATGACAAATCATTAACTGCGGTGAAATCTCCGTAAGTCTTTGTGATTCGAGTAAGACGTAAATCTCCTCGAGTCGCAGATGAAACGTCAGCCACTAGTTGCCGGCGGCCTTCTGGAATGCTTCGCTCCAAGTTGTTTCTTCTGTTGGAGTAAGTGAACGGAAGACGTTGAGCTTTGCTGACATTGCTGCGTCAGGGAAGATGAATGGGCTAGCTGCTAGAGCTGGATCAATCTTCTCCATCTCAGCTTGTGCGCCCTTCACCGGACATACGTAGTTAACGTACGCCGCAACTTCTGCCGCAATTGCTGGGTCATAGTAGAAGTTAATGAGCTTCTCAGCATTTGCCTTACCTTCTGCAGATGCTGTTGAAGGAATCACGAAGTTATCACCTGAAATTGTTCCGCCTGAATCAGGAAGAGCGAAGTCAAACTTGCCTTCATTTTCAGCCTTCAAGATAAACATATCGCCAGACCAGCCAATAACAGCTGTTGCATCACCTGAAGTGAGGTCTTCTGCGTACTCGTTACCCTTAACGCCACGGATCCAGCCATCGCTAATTTTCTTAGCCATGAAATCAACTGCGTTCATGAACTGATCTTCTGTAACTGTCTGAAGACTTACGCCCTGAGACAGCAAGATGATTCCGATGGTGTCGCGCATTTCAGAAAGAACAACAATCTTGCCCTTGTTCTGTGGAGCAAATAGTTCATCGATTGTGCGAATTCCCTTTGGATTCTTTTCAACATTCCAACCAAAACCGCCCATGATTCCTTGCCAGGTCAAAGTCTGCTCACGGTTTGCATCAAATGAAGGTGATGCAAGTGAATCTAGAATGTTTGACTTGTTAGGGATGTTTGCTACATCAAACTTTTGTGTGTAACCAAGACGGATCCAGCGAGCTGCCATCCAGTCAGTAGGTGTTACTACGTCATAACCAATATCTTCGCCAAGCTTGAGTTGCGCTTGAACTTTTCCAAAGAATTCATCGTTGTCGTTGTAATCTTCAAAGTAAGTAGCAGCAATTCCTGTTTGCTCAATGAATTTTTCTAGAGTTGGGTACTTCTTTGTTTCCTCATCATAATCAAGGTACAAAGGCCAGTTGCCCCAGCGAACACTGTTCGCACTATCGGCAGAATCTGATCCGCCACACGCAGCAAGTAATCCTGCTGCACCTAAACCACCTGCGCCTGCAAGTACTGCACGACGTGAAACCATGGCACCGATTATTGATCGAGCTTCCGGTGAGAGTGAACTTTCTTTTGACATACTGATTTACTCCTTAAGGATTAAGCACAAGCTAGTTGTCGGATTACCGAGCCTCAAGCTTTCTGTGGGTTGTGGGTTGATGGACGGGGAAGGTGCTAGAGGATCTAGCAGGGGGAAATACTACGCCCCAAGATTAGTCATCACATGCTTAATCCGCGTGTAATCCTCAAATCCGTACCCTGAGAGATCTTTGCCATAGCCAGAGCGCTTGAAACCACCATGAGGCATTTCGGCCACCAGTGGAATATGGGTATTGATCCAGACGCAACCAAAGTCAAAGGCCTTTGCCATACGCATCGCGGTTCCGTGGTTGGTGGTCCAGACGCTAGAAGCCAAACCGTAATCAACGCCATTGGCCATGGAAACAGCTTGAGCCTCGTCGGTGAACTTCTGAACCGTGATGACAGGCCCAAAGATTTCCTTCTGAATCAGTTCATCATCTTGAGCTAAGCCTGCAACCACCGTTGCCGGGAAGAAAAAGCCTGGGCGATCAAGGGCTGATCCGCCTGTCATAACTTGGGCATGTGCTGGGACCCTCGACAGAAGATCGCTGACTCGTGCCAATTGATTGCTGTTGTTCACTGGCCCCAAGAAAACATCTTCGTCATGGGGTGCACCAATTGCGATCGCTTTAGCTTGCTCGGTCAATAGCGCAACAAATTCTTGATAGACGGAATCCTGAACAATCACACGAGTTGCTGCAGTGCAATCTTGGCCAGCGTTGAAATATCCAGCGATTGCAATCGCTTCAGCTGCTGCAGCTAAATCAGCATCAGCAAATACGACAACTGGTGCCTTTCCACCAAGTTCAAGATGAACACGCTTGACCTGCTTTGCCGCAGATTCTGCGACCTGAATTCCCGCGCCAACAGATCCTGTAATCGACACCATGTCTGGGCGCTTGTGATTTACAAGTGATGCACCAGTTTCGCGCTCGCCACACACAACATTGAAAACACCGGCAGGTAAAAATTCGTCCATTAAATTTGCCATCCAGACAGTTGATGCCGGAGTCGTATCACTTGGCTTTAGTACAACGGTGTTTCCTGCAGCAATAGCAGGTGCCCATTTCCAGACCGCCATCATCATTGGATAGTTCCAAGGAGTCACTTGGCCAATAACGCCAACTGGTTCGCGGCGAATCATGGATGTCATTCCTGGCATGTATTCGCCAGCGGATTTTCCTTCTAAGTTTCGCGCAGCGCCTGCAAAGAATCTAATTTGATCAACCATCGGAGGTACTTCTTCAGATGTCGTTAAAGACACTGGCTTGCCCGTGTTTTCAACTTCGATGGCAATGATTTCATCAGCTCGCGCTTCAATCGCATCTGCAATTTTCAACAATGCACGTTGGCGCTGCGAAGGTGTTGAATCGCGCCAATCTACAAATGCATCACTAGCTGCCTTAAATGCTGCATCAATATCTGCCGCATTTGATTTAGGCGCTGTTGCAAAAGGTTGCCCAGTTGCAGGGTTAACCAGAGTTGTTGTCTCTCCCGAAGTTGATTCGACAGATTTTCCATTAATGAAGTTAGTAAGCTTTTTCATGTTCCAGAGCCTAGCAATTAGGGCTAGAAGTAACTAGTTTAACCGACGGGCTTGCCTTTTTCCGCCGCCGCCAATTGGCCACAGGCACCATCGATTTCACGACCGCGAGTATCGCGGACAGTTACTGGAACTCCGTAACTTTCTAGGATGCGAACAAATTCTGCTTCGTCCTCGCGGCGAGAGGCGGTCCATTTCGAACCTGGGGTTGGGTTCAGCGGAATCAAATTCACATGTGCATTTCGATTTTTCAGTAAACGCCCCAAAAGGTCTGAGCGCCATGATTGATCATTGATATCGCGGATCAAGGCGTACTCGATTGAATAACGACGGCCTGTCTTCTTTTCATAGGCATCGGCTGCAGCAAGTACTTCTCGCACGTTATAGCGATTATTGATCGGAACCAAAGTGTCACGAAGTTCATCATCAGGTGTATGAAGTGAAACCGCCAAAGTGCAACTGATTCCTTCTTCAGTTAGCTTTTCAATTCCGTTGACTAAGCCAACGGTAGAAACCGTTACAGAACGCGCGCTGATGCCCAAGCCATCTGGATTTGGGTCAGTGATGTTGCGAAGGGTTCGAACCACTGCGTTGTAATTTGCTAGTGGTTCTCCCATTCCCATGAAAACAATGTTTGAAAGACGTGTCGGTCCCCCAGGTAATTCACCGTTTGCACAAGCGCGTGCAGCAGCAACAATTTGGTCGGTGATTTCAGCTGCCGAAAGATTACGAGTTAAGCCAGCTTGGCCAGTTGCACAGAAAGGACAGTTCATTCCGCATCCGGCTTGGGATGAAATACATACCGTTACTCGATCGGTGTAACGCATCAAAACACTTTCCACCAATACGCCATCGTGTAGCTTCCACAAATCTTTGCGTGTCATTCCATTATCAGTAGTGCGAGTTGTCACAAGTTCGGTCATTTTTGGGATTAATGCATCAGCTATCACTTGACGTTCAGCGGCCGGAATGTCAGTCCAGTCTTCTGGGTTTGCGGAAAGATGTGAGAAGTAATGATTAGCTACTTGGCTGGCACGGAAAGGTTGGAAACCTAACTCCTTAGCAAATGCCTTTCTATCTACAGGTGCGAAATCTGCAAGGTGCTTGGGGGCTTTCTTGCGCTGAACCGGCTCATCAAAGACCAGGTTTATTTCTGGCACTTTGCCGCTCATAGGAAATGCTTTACAAGTTCAAGGGCCAGCCACAAAGCAGGTGCTGATAAAACTACTGAATCTAAACGGTCCAACATCCCACCATGTCCGGGCAACAATGAGCCCATATCTTTCAAACTCATATCCCGCTTCATCGCACTTTCGATCAAATCACCACAGGTCGCAGTAAAAACAATCATCAGACCAACGATGATGCCGATCCACCAGTGCATATCCATGATGTATTTGAAAGCAAGGCAACCACCAATGACGGTAAAAATGATTGAGCCCGCTAAACCTTCCCACGTTTTCTTAGGAGAAATTTTGGGAACTAATGGATGCTTACCCAGTAAGACTCCAACGATGTAACCGAAGGTGTCATTGCAACCAACTAAAACCATAAAAGTCATAACACGTTGAAAGCCGGTACTTGGACGAGCCAATAAAATCAAAAATCCTGCCAAGAACGGTAAGTACAAAAGTCCAAAAGTTGTCGCTGTCGCTTTTGCAACAAATCCATCTGGACCTTGCAAGAGTGCGCGAATGAGTAACAGTGGAAATGCGATTGCTGTCGCAATTGCTAGACCTGCGACTCCCCCAACCCACGCTGCATAGGACAAACCAATTGCAGCCAATGTCAGTGTGTTGAATGAGATCACAATTCCACGGACGGTGAAAGCGCGCACTAGTTCACGTAAACCAAGGATGACAGCAACCGCAACTACGATGGCAAAAATTTCACGTTGATAGGAAAGCGTGAACCACACCAAAGCGATCAGCGATAAGCCAACGCCAATAGAAGGCAGAAGCTTGCGCCCAGCCTTTTTATTGATCGCTTCGTTGATCGAGTGCAGATCTGACATGTATGAGCCCCTAAACTTCTAGGAGTTCGACCTCTTTGTGCTTGAGTAGTTCATCAATTTTTGCAACATGTTCGGATGTGATTTTCTCAAGCTCTTTTTCGCCGCGAGCTAAATCATCTTTTCCGATATCGCCATCTTTTTCCATCTTTTCCATCGCCTCTTTTGCTGCGCGACGGATATTTCGCATAGAAGTCTTTGAATCCTCAGCCTTGCTTTTTACAACTTTGATGAACTCCTTGCGGCGCTCTTCGGTCAGTTGAGGGAAATTCACACGGATTACTGATCCGTCATTGCCTGGATTTACACCTAAATCTGATTCGCGGATGGCTTTTTCAATCGAAGCCATTGCACCTTTATCAAACGGTGAAATCAGCGCCATGCGCGCTTCTGGAACTTGAATCGTTGCTAGTTGTGAAAGCGCTGTATAGGTGCCGTAGTAATCAACCATTACCTTGTTAAACAGCGATGGATGAGCACGACCTGTGCGGATGGTTGCAAAATCATCTTTGGCAACTTCTACCGCTTTGTTCATTTTGGTTTCAGCGTCCTTTAGGGCGCTTGCTACATCTGCCATTTCTCTGCTCCTCTTACCGCTTCTTACATCTATCTCATCGCTTATGCGACGAGGGTTCCAATTACTTCGCCACGTACTGCGCGGCCGATATTTCCATTTATCATTAAATCAAAGACAACAATGGGCAACTTATTTTCGCGACATAATGCGAAAGCTGCTGCATCTGCAACTGCAAGTGATTTTGATAAAACCTCGTTGTACGTGATTGTGTCGTACTTGGTTGCACTTGGATCCTTCTTGGGATCTGCGCTGTACACACCATCAACACCACTCTTGGCAAGTAGTAAAGCTTCAGCACCAATTTCAAGTGCGCGCTGGGCCGAAACCGTATCTGTTGTAAAAAATGGCATTCCTGCACCTGCGCCAAAAATTACAACGCGGCCTTTTTCTAAGTGACGAATCGCTCGTAGTGGAATGTAAGGCTCTGCAACTTGGCCCATTGTGATCGCAGTTTGAACACGGGTGCCAACGCCCTCTTTTTCCAAGAAATCTTGAAGAGCTAAACAGTTCATTACTGTTCCAAGCATTCCCATGTAGTCAGCTCGTGAGCGATCCATGCCACGCTGTGAAAGTTCGGCGCCACGGAAGTAATTTCCGCCACCAACAACAATTGCGACCTGAACGCCGCTGCGGGCTACATCTGCGATTTGTTTTGCAATATCTTGAACAACATCGGGATCAACGCCGATGCCTTTTTCTCCACCGAAAACTTCTCCAGAAAGTTTAAGGAGCACTCTCCGATACGTTCCTCTTGTACCGGGCATGAGTGCTCCTTAATCTGCTTAATATTTGGCAGTAACTTATTTGGATGTTCTAAGTCTAAGCGATCCGACCTAGTCCTTATTGACCCACGCGGAAGCGATGGAAAGCCTTAACAGCTGTTCCAGCCTCATCGAGGATCTGCTTTACAGTCTTCTTTGCATCCTTAGCAAATGACTGCTCGATCAAGGAAACTTCCTTGACGAAACCAGCCACGCGGCCTTCGATGATCTTTGTAAGAGCAGCCTCTGGCTTACCCTCTTCGCGCGCTGTGTCTTCTGCAATACGGCGCTCGTTTTCAATCAGTTCAGCAGGAACTTGTTCGCGATTAACAAACTGCGGCGCAAATGCTGCAATGTGCTGTGCGATGTCCTTGCCAACTTCAGCTGCATCCTTAACAAGCTCAACCAAAACACCAACCTGTGGTGGAAGATCTGGGCTTGTACGGTGCAAGTAAATTCCAACTGGTGAATCCTTAATTACTGCAATGCGACGAACTTCGATCTTCTCGCCCATTGTTGCATTAGCTTCATCAATAGTTGCCTGAACAGTGCTGCCGTTAGCAGTTGTTGATGCCAAGAATGCTTCTAGCGAATCAGATTGTGCATTTTGTAGGTGAGCAAGTAGCTCATCTGCAAGTGCCACGAAGCGCTCACCCTTTGCAACGAAATCTGTTTCGCAGTTCAGTTCTAGCATCACACCAAGGTTTCCCTCGACCTTTGCTACAACCGCGCCATTTGAAGTCAGACGACCTTCGCGCTTTGTAATGCCCTTAAGGCCCTTTACGCGAATAAGGTCTAGCGCCTTGTTGTAGTCGCCGTCTGCTTCATCAAGTGCCTTCTTGCAATCAAGCATTCCGGCAGCAGTTGCTTCGCGCAGCTTCTTTACATCTTCAGCTGTGTAGTTAGCCAATTTATGCCTCCGGTGTTGTTGTTGCGTCGGCTACTGGTGCATCGAGAATTTCCTTCTCCCAATCAGCCAAAGGCTCACCCGCTGCAACAGCTGCTGGTGCATCTGACTTTGCTTCTTCCTTAACATTTGCAGAACGTGCCTTAAGGCCAGCTGCAATTGCATCGGTGATAACACGTGTGAGCAAGTCGATTGAACGGATTGCATCATCGTTACCAGGAATCTTGTAATCAACCTCATCTGGATCGCAGTTAGTATCCAAGATTGCAATAACAGGAATACCAAGCTTCTTAGCTTCCTGAACCGCTAGGTGCTCCTTCTTTGTATCTACAACCCAGATTGCTGAAGGCAACTTGGTCATGTGACGGATTCCGTCAAGGTTCTTAAATAGTTTTTCGCGTTCGCGACGAAGAACAAGCAGTTCCTTCTTTGTAAGAAGTAGATCGTTCTTCTCTTCTAGAGCTTCTAGCTCCTTGAGGCGCTGAATACGCTTGTAAACAGTTGGGAAGTTAGTAAGCATTCCGCCCAACCAACGCTCAGTCACTGTTGGCATTCCAACGCGTGCTGCGTGATTGATGATTGGCATGTGTGCTTGCTTCTTTGTTCCAACGAACAAAACGTGGCCACCCTTAGCAACAGTGTCCTTAACGAATTCATACGCTGAATCGATAAGTGCAAGTGATTGCTGGATGTCGATGATGTAGATGCCATTGCGCTCTGTGAAAATAAAGCGCTTCATCTTTGGGTTCCATCGACGAGTCTGGTGTCCGAAGTGGACTCCG
>Ga0164295_10001649_pt1 | contig 18580 bp, 18 predicted proteins | sample GEODES006metaG_FD_111798 | JGI IMG/M metagenome (GOLD analysis project Ga0164295, IMG submission 111798) | Oligotrophic lake water microbial communities from Sparkling Lake, Wisconsin, USA - GEODES006 metaG | ecosystem: Environmental > Aquatic > Freshwater > Lake | place: USA: Sparkling Lake... | reverse complement strand
TCAGCCATCGCCGGCAATTGGCTCGTGAGTCTCGAAGTTCTTGCTCAAGCATCTACCGCGCCACCTGTCGATTTCTTCATTGGAGCCAAAATTGCCGATGGAGTTGAAATAGAGGTAGCCCGTGCTGCCGTCAACAAAGTTGCCGAAGAGTTTCCCAGTGCTCTGATTCAAGACCAAGCCGAATTCCAAAAGAGCCAGGAAGACCAACTCAACCAGCTGCTTTTCATTGTGTACTACCTGCTCGTATTCGCCATTGGCATTGCTGTTTTAGGTATCGCAAACACCATGGCACTCTCGGTTTACGAGCGCACTCGCGAGTTCGGACTCTTGCGTGCAGTTGGCATGAGCAAACGACATCTCAAGCGCTCCGTGCGATGGGAAGCCATCATTGTTTCCGTCTTTGGCGCATCACTCGGTATCGCTGTAGGTGTTCCCTTAGGTATTGCAGTTTCCATTGCACTTCCCGAGTCATTTGTTACTGGCATCAGCATTCCAATTAACACCATTATTTTCGTGCTTCTTGCGTCCATTGTTGTTGGCATCATCGCTGCCATTGGTCCTGCACGTCGCGCCGCAAAGCTCGATGTCCTTGAAGCAATTTCGGCTATCTGATGTCACCAGAAAATATCACGCCAGAAATTATTGCGTTCTTAACTGAGCGCCACTTAGCTTCACTTACCACGCTTCGCAAAGATGGCTCGCCACATGTTGTTCCTGTAGGTTTCAGTTTTGATGCATCGCGCAATGAAGTGCTCGTCATTACATTTGCGGGTTCTCAAAAAGTAAAGAATGCTGAACGTGGTGACCGAGCAGTTGTTTCCCAAGTCGATAAGGGCCGCTGGCTTTCACTTGAAGGAACCGCGCGCGTTGCTACCGATGAAGTTTCAGTGGCCCGCGGCGTTGCCGGCTATACAGCGCGCTACCAGGCGCCTAAAGAGCGCGTTGACCGTGTTGTAATTATTATTGCTGTCGACAAAATTCTTGGTCGCGCGTAAGCCTTCAGCTAGCCGCTTGGTCGCCGCTATCGCTAAATAAACCCTTATTTTGCACCATTTCAGAGATATACATTGAACCCGCTGGGTGTGAGTCGGTGAGCCTGGCAATGGGGTCAGAATTGTCTGGCTCTGGTGCTGGTGCACAACCTAATTGGCAACTGGGGCACCAATACAAAAGACGTTCTGGAGAGCCGTGATACTGCACCGCAATGACTCCACTACAACGCTTGCATGGTTGCCCATTGCGACCATAAGCAAAGAGATCTGTGGGTGACTCTGTATTTTGTTGTTGCAACAAAGCTGCTGCAGTGCGCACAATTTCTACACATGTTGATTGTGGCAACAAACCTACTGGCGCAAGTGGATGCACTTCACTAGACCACAAAACTTCACAGCGATAGACATTGCCAATTCCTGTTGCCACATGTTGATCGAGCAGAACATCGGCAATAGCGATTGTTGGATTCTCATATGTCATTAATCGTCGCACACACTCGTTGATGTCTGCATTGGCGTCGTGCAAGTCGGGGCCAAGGCGACCAAAGTTCGGATGGCGAATAAAACTATCGGGGCGATACGTTTCCACATCGCGCGCATTGAAGCACACGGCGACCCAGTCGATTGTTTCTACAACAACTCGCGCCATGCGCTGCGGCTTACGCCATGTTTCACCGCGGCGGTACAACTCCCAACTTCCACGCAAGCCGAGGTTAGTGTGCAAAACAATGTCATCATCCCAACAGATTTCTAAATGGCGACCGTGTGACACTACGTCTTCTACGGTTCTACCGAGTCGCGGCATTGGCCCGCTCAACTTCTCTGCTTCAAAGCCAACAATTTGTTTGCCTACCAGCGCGGTGCGCAGTGCTGCAGCAGCACGATGCACGGCGTTCTTATCTGGCATAACTGAACAATAGACCTTGACACGGCATGCAATTCACCATTCGCAGTACGCTTCAATAATGAGCGAGAGTAACGAGCCAAGCGAAGTCGACGACCTCGCTCCTATCGAGCCCGTGCAATCCGACCTTCAGCGGGTGCGTCGTCAGCACGGCATGGCTGGGGCAATTCTTGCTGGTGGCATGTTTGCCCTCGACCAAGTGCTTGGGCGAAAGCCAAAAGAGCAACCGGCGGCGGTGCAAGAAGTTGCAGGCGAGCCAGGCGACATCGATTCTGCTGGTATCACCATAGACATCGACGAACATACGTCGGTTATTTCTCCCGCGCCACACAATCGCCCTGGTGTTCAGCGCATTGTACGCAAGCGCCGACGCGGCTAATTGCCCCTTAGGGGAGTTGACCTACAGAGGCAAGGGCTAAGCGAATAAGCCTGTCATGTCCGCCCGTCATTTCACGACGAACTTCTTGGCTCACGGCTTCCTCTGGGGTAAACCAAGCCAAGTCGAGTGCTCGTTGCGTTGGGTTGCATTCGCCGGCAACAGGGACAACAAATGCCAAACTCACCGCGTGGTGTCGTGGGTCGTGGAACCCACTGATGTTCGGATCTTGAAAATATTCCACCACGGTAAATGGCGAAGGTTCAGGTGGAAGTCGTGGAAAAGCTAACGGCCCGAGATCTTTTTCAAGGTGTCGCAACAACGCTTCGCGAATGCGTTCATTCAAGAGCACTCGCCCCGAGACCACCATACGGCTAATTGTTCCGTCGGCTGCTTGACGCAAAAGCATGCCCACATGCGTAACACGACCTTCTTCATCAACACGCACTGGCACTGCATCGACGTATACCAACGGCACACGATCGCGGATGTCGTTTAAGACGTCGGGCGATACCCAACCTGTTCTGGTGTCAATTTGATCGCTCACATCACCATCTTGCCAAACCAAAGGGTTCTCGGCGCGGTATGTCCCGCATATCGTGACGCTACGCGCCGAGAAAACTCATCGGAGGGTTATTTGATGGCTGCAAACCCAAGATCGAGGTCGGCCAAGATATCGGCGATGGATTCAAGACCCACCGACAAACGCACGAGACCAGGGTGCACACCGCTCGAGAGCTGCTCTGCTTCAGTGAGTTGGCTATGTGTTGTAGATGCTGGGTGAATGACCAAGCTGCGCACATCGCCAATGTTGGCAACATGGCTGTGCAACTGCAGCGCCTCAACAAACTTCTGACCAGCCTCACGGCCACCCTTTACGTTGAATGCAATGATGGAACCAAAGCCGCGGCCTTCGAAGTATTTCTTCGCACGTGCATGCCATGGGCTCGACGGCAAGCCTGCCCACGAAATGCTCTCAACGCCTGCTTGCTTGCCAAGGTAGTCAGCAACTTTTGCTGCGTTTTCCCAGTGGCGATCCATGCGCAACGAAAGTGTTTCCACACCTTGCAAAATGGACCACGCGTTGAATGGGCTCACTGCTGAACCAAGGTCGCGCAACATTTGTACGCGAGCTTTAATGATGTAGCTACCTGCACCAAGTGCTGGCCAGTATGCAAGACCGTGGTACGAAGGGTCTGGCTCGGTGAAGTTCGGGAAGCGGCCACTTGCCGAGAAGTCGAACTTGCCGCCATCAACAATTGCACCAGCAATGCTGTTGCCGTGTCCGCCCATAAATTTCGTGAGTGAGTGCACAACGATGTCGGCACCCCACTGCAACGGACGAATGCCGTAAGGCGAAGGAACGGTGTTGTCAACAATGAGGGGAACGCCTACATCGTGTGCAACTTTCGATACACCTTCAATGTCGAACACATCGTTTTTAGGGTTAGCAAGAACTTCGCCGTAGAACGCTTTGGTGTTGGGGCGCACTGCGCTCTTCCACTGCTCAAGGTTGTCGGGGTCATCAACGAAAGTAACTTCAATGCCCATCTTGGGAAGTGTGTAGTGCAACAAGTTGTATGTTCCGCCGTAGAGCGAAGGTGAAGCAACAATGTGACTTCCTGCTTCAGCCAGCGTAAGAATTGCCAAAGCTTCTGCAGCCTGACCTGAGCTCACAACCAATGCACCTGGCAAACCCACAGCAGTAGTTGTTGCGCCTTCAAGGTCGGCAACGCGTGCTTCAAGCACTCCTTGTGTGGGGTTCATAATGCGGGTGTAGATGTTGCCAATTTCGGCAAGAGCGAAAAGGTTCTGAGCGTGAGCTGAGTCGCGGAACTGATACGACGTGGTTTGGTAAATAGGAACAGCACGTGAGCCCGTTGCAGAGTCTGGTGTCTGGCCGGCGTGAATTTGGCGGGTATCGAAACCCCAAGATGCATTTGTCATGGGAATGACTCTACCAACCAATTCCCGACCTAACGAGTCAGGTATTGCCATTGGCAAAATATTTTCAGAATTCTTTTAAAAAAGTGTCCAATTTTGAGGGGCTCAAACATCTATATAAGGAAGGTTTCCTCATATTTGAAATCTTCATCCCGCCACCCCTAATGGCGGGAAACGAAAAGGCGCCACCAAACGGTGGCGCCTTTTCACTTTTCATTTTTTCGGCGCGTAGCGTCGCGATTTGCGATACATACGGCGCCGAGAACACTCAGCCGCCGGAGGCGTCGGACACCTTCTGCTTACCAGCCGAGATCCATGGCATCATCGAGCGCAAGCGCTTGCCCACTTCTTCGATCTGGTGATCGGCTCCAGCTTTACGCAGTTCGTTGAACTTCACGCGGCCGCCTTCGCTTTCTGCGATCCATTCTTTGGCGAACTTGCCGCTTTGAATTTCCTTCAGAATTTTCTGCATTTGCTTTTTGGTGCTTGGTGTAACAATGCGTGGTCCACGTGTGACGTCGCCGTACTCGGCAGTGTCGCTGATGCTGTAACGCATTCCAGCAATGCCTTCTTCGTACATGAGGTCAACAATGAGCTTCACTTCGTGCAAGCACTCGAAGTACGCCATCTCTGGCTGGTAGCCAGCTTCAACGAGAGTTTCGAAACCAGCTTGAACCAATGAAGTGACTCCACCGCACAACACCACCTGCTCACCAAACAAGTCGGTCTCAGTTTCTTCGGTAAATGTGGTTTCAATAATTCCGGCACGTGCGCCACCAATTGCTTGTGCATATGACAAAGCAACTGCTTTTGCGTTACCTGTTGCGTCTTGTTCTACTGCAATAAGGCAAGGCACGCCGCCACCTTCGGTGTACGTACGACGCACTAAGTGACCAGGGCCCTTTGGTGCAATCATGATGACGTCAACACCCTTTGGCGGGCGAATGCGCTTGAAGCGAATGTTGAAACCGTGTGCAAACGCAAGTGCTTTGCCTGGCTTCATGTAACGCTTGATGTGATCGTTGTAAGTTGCCTTCTGCTCAGTGTCGGGCATGGTGAGCATGACAAGGTCTGCCCATTTGCATGCATCGGCAATGCTCTTCACAGTGAGACCAGCAGCTGCAGCCTTAGCAGCCGACTTTGAGCCTTCGCGCAAACCAACAACAACTTGCACGCCACTTTCTTTCAAGTTCAACGCATGTGCGTGACCCTGTGAGCCATAACCAATAATGGCCACTTTGCGACCCTTAATGATTGACGGGTCAGTGTCTGCCTCGTAATACAATTTTGCTGCCATCAGCTTGCCTTTCCTTTCAGAGCGCGGGAATGCGCTTCGCGATCGAGTTTTGGTAACGCAATTCGGCCTGTGCGCTGTAATTCCACAATGCCGTATCCACGTAGTAATTCTTCAAAGTCATCGAGTTTTTCGGGTGAACCTTCCAAAGAAAGGGTAAGGGCGTCGACCCCCACTGCCAAAACCTTCGCCTCGAAGATATTGGCTAATTCCACGATTTGCCCCCGATTTTCCCCATCAGTGCGGACGGTAGCCATGAAAAGCTCCCTTTCAACCGATTTTTGGGGGTCAAGTTCAGAGATTCTGACCACTTCAATGAGTTTGAACAGCTGTTTGACGATCTGCTCGAGGGTGGTTCCTTCCACATCAACCACAATGGTGATGCGGCTGAACTGCGGATCTTCGGTAGGGGCAACCGCTAGCGAGAAGATGTTGTACCCACGGCGGGCGAACAAACTTGCCACCCGGGCCAGTACTCCAGCCTTGTTTTGCACCAGCACCGACAAAATGTGGTGACGTTGTTGAGTTGGATATGTGCTCATCGTAGATACTCCCGACGATCGTTTTGCGAAGGAGGCAAGATGATGTCGTCATTGCTTGCACCAGCCGCAACCATTGGAAACACTTTTTCAAATTCTTCAACACGGAAATCAACAACGACGGGTCGGTCGTTAATGCTGTTTGCCCGCTCAATTGCTGGTGCAACTTCTTCAGGTGAATCAACACGAATGCCAACACAGCCCATAGCTTCTGCCCACTTCACGAAGTCGGGAACGCCTCCGCCAAGATCTACTTCGCTGTAACGCTCGCCGTAGAACATCTCTTGCCATTGGCGCACCATGCCGAGGTATGAGTTGTTCAAAATTCCTACCTTGATAGGAATGTTGCTAATGGAAGCGGTGATGAGTTCTTGCGCAGTCATTTGGAAACAACCGTCGCCGTCAATTGCCCACACCGTTTTGTCGGGGCGACCAACTTTTGCACCAATAGCAGCCGGCACCGAGAAGCCCATTGTTCCGAGCCCACCAGAGTTGACCCATGTGTATGGTTCATCGAAGTGCCAGTACTGACTCGACCACATCTGGTGTTGCCCAACACCGGAAACCAAAATGGTTCCTTCCGGAGCGTGGTCACGAATTTGCTCTAAGCAAAACTGTGGCTTCAATGCAGCGCCAGGAGCACTTGGCTCGTACGACAAGGGGAACTGCTCTTGCCATCCGCTGCAACGACTACGCCAAGGCGCAATGTCGGCCTGCACTTCGCCACCATCAAGAAGTTCGCGCAGTGCCTTCAAAATTTCAATGCTGACAAGTTTGCAATCGCCGACAATTGGAACATCGGGACGACGTACTTTGCCTTGTTCTGCTGGGTCAATGTCAACGTGAATAATTTTTGCTTCTTGGGCAAATGCCGAAACTTTTCCAGTTACACGGTCGTCGAAACGAGCGCCCAATGCGATGAGCAAATCGCTTTTCTGCATTGCTGTAACAGCAGCTGCTGTTCCGTGCATACCCGGCATGCCTAAGCACAATGGGTGGCTGTCGGGGAATGCGCCTCGTGCCATGAGTGTTGTAACAACAGGAATGTTCAACAACTCTGCAATTTCACGAACGACTTCTGCCGCACGCGATTTCAAAACGCCACCACCTAAATACAAAACAGGTCGCTCTGCAGCAAGTATTAACTTCGCTGCTTCTTTAATCATCCGTGGATGACCTTTTGTTGTTGGGTGATAACCGGGAAGACTTGCTTGCACTTCTTCATCGGTTGGCCAATGCCACGTCATGCTGTTTTGCAAAACGTCTTTTGGAATGTCAATAAGTACAGGACCAGGTCGACCTGTTGTTGCAATATGAAAAGCTTGGCGAATGGCAAGTGGAAGATCTTCTGCACTCATCACTAGTTCGTTGTGCTTCGTAATGCTGCGCGTAATTCCTACGGTGTCGCATTCCTGAAAAGCATCGGTACCAATAGCAGTGGTAGAAACTTGCCCAGTAATGGCAACCATCGGAATGGAGTCCATGTAGGCGTCGCACAATGGGGTGACCAAGTTGGTAGCAGCAGGGCCGCTCGTCACCATGGCAACTCCGGGACGGCCAGTGACGTGCGCGTACCCTTCGGCCATGTGCCCGGCACCTTGTTCGTGGCGCACCAAAATGTGGCGGATAGATGACTTCAAGAGAGGGTCATAGGCAGGCAAAATGCAGCCGCCCGGATAGCCGAACATGACGTCGACACTTTCCATCTCGAGCGCTTTGATGAGCGCTTCAGCTCCTGTGATTTTCATTTGACTCTCCTGTATCACTCGTTCTTTTAGATTCAATTCAGATAAATCAGACCACTTACTGCGTCTTATTCAGGCGTGTGTTGCGTTTTGAGCAACAAAAAAGCCCCCCATCTGGGAGGCTTACCAGCACGCGTGATATGTGACGCGTGCCTACACGACGACGACCACCACAAGAACGGAAGTTGACGAAATCTGCACGTCCGAAGTCTGCCACATCAAAACCACCTTGACAACCCCCGCCCCAAGATCTTGACGCCAGAGGTATTTGCACTTAGAGTGCAAAAACATTCGCCAATGCACTAGGGGGCACTATGGACATTATCCGCACACCCGACGACCGCTTTTCAGGCCTCACCGCTTGGCCATTCGCCCCGCGCTATACCAACATCGCTCGCGGCGACGGCTCGGGCACATTACGCGTGCACCATATAGATGAGGGTGCGAGCGCTTCTGACCCCGCTACCGAAACCATCTTGTGCATGCATGGCGAGCCCACCTGGATTTACCTCTACCGCAAAATGATTCCGGTCTTCACTGCAGCAGGGCACCGCGTTGTTGCCCCCGACCTTGTGGGTTTTGGCCGCAGCGACAAGCCCACCGCAATGACCGACTACACCTATCAGCGTCACGTTGATTGGATGGCCGAGTGGCTCACCACCAATGAACTCACCAACCTCACCTTGGTATGCCAAGACTGGGGCGGGCTCGTTGGACTGCGCCTCGTTGCACAATTCCCTGAGCGCTTTGCACGCGTCGTTACCGCCAATACTTTTCTTCCCACCGGCGACCGTGACCCTGGTGAAGCATTTCGCGCATGGCGCACCTACAGCCAAACAACACCCGACTTCAACGTGGGCAAAATTGTGCAAGGCGGTTGTGCGCAACGCCCCATTGGCGAAGAACACGTGGCCGCATACGACGCCCCATTCCCCGACGACTCATACAAAGCCGGCGCTCGCATCTTCCCTACTCTTGTTCCTAGCGACCCAAATGACCCATCGGCTCCTGCCAACCGCGCTGCATGGGAAGTGCTCAGTACTTACACAAAACCTTTCCTCACTGCATTTGGCGATAGCGATGCCATTACTGGTGGATCAGAAAAGCATTTCAAAAAAATCATTCCTGGCTGCGAAGGTCAAGCTCACACCATCATCGCTGGTGGTGGACACTTCATTCAAGAAGACAAAGGTGAAGAGCTCGCTACTATTGTCAACACATTTATTGCAGCTAACCCCAGGTAACAATGTCTTCCACAGAAAATAATGTTGCGTCGAGCGATGGGCGCATTGCGCGCGGTGAACGCACGCGGTCCTCTATTGCCGATGCGTTGTATGAACTATTAGTTGAAGGTGCCGAAAACCCGAGCGGACGCGATATTGCCGAGCGGGCAAACGTGTCTTTACGCTCAGTATTTCAACACTTTGACGACATTGAAGCTGTTTATAGCGAGCTCATCACCCGCCAGCATGAACGCGTTGCTCCATTTCTTGAACCCATTAGTAAAGAAATTCCACTCAACGAACGTATTGAAATGTTCATTGAGAACCGCGACTCCATGTTTGCACTTGCAGCACCGCTGCGTCGCAGTATGGGCACATACCGCGGTGTGAAAACTTCACATACCATTCGCCGCGCAATGACCTATCTACACCGCGCTCAACGCGAACACATTGCGCACAGCTTTGCGCCAGAGCTCAACGGTAACGAACAATTGTTATTGCAACTAGAAGTGTGTCTGTCCTTCGAAACGTGGAATCAATTCACCAGCCAACATGGTTTATCGCGCGCGGCCACACGTGGGCACTTGCACAATTTGGTAATGACCATGTTGGCAAGTTCTTAATTACGAAATTTTTACACCCTGTAGCGCTGCTGCTGTCAAAGTATTTTCCAACAAGCATGCAATTGTCATGGGTCCAGTTCCACCTGGCATTGGCGTAATTGCACCCGCAATGTTTTGCACTGCATCAAAATCAATATCGCCAACAATTCCTTTTTCGGTTCGTGAAATTCCTACGTCAATAAGAGTTGCGCCTGGTTTGCAATGATCTTTGCCAATCATTCCGGCCTGGCCACTTGCCCCAATAACAATGTCGGCCGATCGGCATAGTTCGGCCAAATTGCTTGTGCGACTATGAGCAATTGTTGCCGTTGCATCTACACCTTTTCGCGACAACAAAATGGCAAGTGGAGTTCCTACCAAAGTGCTGCGACCAACAATGACCGCATGCTTGCCTGCTGTTGCAATGCCATAGTGCTCGAGTAAGCGCAACACTCCTAGTGGAGTGCACGGCACAAGACCAGGCTCGCCACGCACTAAACGCCCAAGCGACTCTGCCGTGAGACCATCAACATCTTTGTCGGCTGGTAAAAGTGCCAACACCGCATCATTATTGAGATGACTTGGCAGTGGTTGCTGTACCAAGATGCCGTGCACCGTTGGGTCGGCCGCTAGCGATGCCACCAAAGCTTCGGCTTCGCCTTGGGTGCAATTGGCGGGCAAGGTTTCGTTACGGCTCACGAGACCCGCTTTGGCGGCAAACTTGTGCTTGTTGCGCACGTAGGTCTGGCTTGGGCCATCTTCGCCAATGAGCACCGTGGCCAGGCAAACATGCGGGCTCCCAGCGGCAGCCATACGAGCGCCAATTTGCTCCACAATGAGGTCACGCAGGGCGTTCCCGTCCATGAGGACCGGTTTTTGGACTTCCGGCTGGGGGAAGGTGCCAGGAACTGTTGTCATATGAAGATGGTAGGCGACCCTCGGAGGCTCTAGCCTTATCATTCGCGGCTCTCGCCTTGCCTATGAGCCCAAGGAGTACCTATTCATGTCTAACCCCACCCCTTCCCCCAAGAGCGTTGCGCCAGCCGAAGGCAAACTCGGCGTTCTGACCGTTGGCCTTGGCGCAGTTGCCTCCACCCTTATTGCCGGTGTTGAGCTTGCCAAGCGCGGCCAAGGAACACCTATTGGTTCCATGACCCAAATGGGAACCATCCGCCTCGGTAAGCGCACCGAGGGCCGCACGCCTTTGGTCAAAGACTTTGTTCCACTTGCTCGCCTCGAAGACATTGTGTGGGGCGCATGGGACGTATTCCCCGACGACGCATATGTTGCTGCGTCACGTGCTGGAGTTTTAGAGCAGGGCAAGCACATTGAATCGATCTCTGAAGCATTGCGTGATATTCGCCCAATGAAGGCTGCCTTCGAGCGCCGCTTTGCACGCAACCTCGATGGCACGCACACCATGGAGACCATTGATAAGCGTTCCATGCTGAATGCAATTCGTGACGACATCAACCGATTCCGTGATGAGAAAAAAGTAGATCGCGTTGTCATGATCTGGTGCGCAAGCACCGAAATTTATATTGAGCCAGGGCCACAACACGCCACCATTGAAGCATTTGAAAAAGCAATTGATGCCAACGATGAAATGATTGCGCCATCAATGCTTTACGCATACGCAGCATTGCTCGAAGGTGTTCCGTTTGCTAACGGTTCGCCAAACCTCGCAGTCGACATGCCCTGCTTGCGTCAATTCGCAACAGACAAGAACATTCCTATCTCTGGTAAAGACTTCAAGACCGGTCAAACACTTATGAAGACCGTGCTTGCACCAATGTTGAAGGCTCGTCAGTTGGGTCTTGCTGGTTGGTACAGCACCAATATCTTGGGTAACCGCGACGGAGAAGTTCTTGACGCTCCAGAAAACTTCAAAACCAAAGAAGAGTCAAAACTCGGTGTACTTGAAGACATTCTTGACCCAGCAAACAACCCCGAGTTGTACGGCAATGTGTTCCACAAGGTGAGCATTAACTATTACCCACCACGTGGCGACAACAAAGAGGGCTGGGACAACATCGACATTTTCGGCTGGATGGGCTACCCCATGCAGATCAAAGTCGACTTCTTGTGCCGCGACTCTATTCTTGCTGCACCTCTTGCACTCGACCTCATTTTGTACTCCGACCTTGCACAACGTGCAGGCCTTGGCGGTATTCAAGAGTGGTTGTCGTTCTACTACAAGAGCCCACAAACCGCTCCTGGTCTACACGCAGAACACGACTTGTTTGTACAGCTAGAGAAGTTGCACAACACCTTGCGCTGGATCATGAACGAAGACCAAATTACGCACCTCGGTCGCGAATACTACGACCAAGCCTAATTAAGTGTTCTCGGCGCGGTATGTCCCGCGTTACGCGACATTTTGCGCCGAGAAACCTGATTTTTCTTCAGGTGTTTCAACGCTGTCATCGTTCACAGCAAAATCTACTTTTTCGCTTCGAGGCATGAGCGCAAATATTGTGGTGCCGCCTGCGAAGGTGCACGCCGCAACAGAGAGAACTGTGTGCGAGGTAACAAAGGTTGAAGCTGCGAGTCCTGTCACCAAGCCAATGAGAAAGCTCATGTTGTAGGCAAGGTCATAGGCGGCAAAAATTCGCCCACATGAACCTTTTAATGCATTGGCCTGAATGGTTGCATCGGAGCAGACCCGCAGGTTTTGAAAACTAAACGCCATCACTACGACTGCCCCACAACAAACATAAAAATTAGTCACGGTAATTGCAGTTAAAGCGGCCACGCTAGAAAAAGCGAAGGCAAGCAATGTCACCGTTCTGCGTGGCATTTTTTCGTTGATTCTTTCAGCAGTCACTGTTCCAACAAATGCTCCAATTCCTGCAGAGCCCAAAGTGACTGCGTAACCAGAAGCACCGATGTTCACCCGGTTATCTAGCAATAGAGCAATTGCGGAATAACTCACTCCAAGGAGATAGCGATGAGCGCTGGTAGAGGCAATGGCAAAACGAGTTTTTGCCATACGCAGCTGTTGAAATGCTGCCTTCCAAGTCACTTTGTCTACTTCGCTACCACCGCCAAGCCAGGTGCGAACCGAATCGAACACATATGCGGCCACGAAATGCAAAATGGCTCCAGCAAAAAATGCGGCAAAACCAAGATAGCGGTAGAGCAAAGCTCCACTGACAGCGCCAATGCTTCCTGCAATCATGCTGGCCATCAACATCACCGAGTCTGCGGCAACTAGCTCATGTTGACGCACAAGGTGACGCACTGAAGCTGCCCGAGCTGTATACAAAATTCGAGTCACGCACATTGATAAGCCGAACAAAATGTAGAGCATTACTGATGACTGCATGTACGCAGCAAAAAATGCGGCGAGCATGAGCAACGAGCGGACTCCTTGCCCTGTTACCAAAATTTGGCGTCGCTCAAATTTGTCTGCAACAAAACCTGCCAGCGGGCCGGCAAGTACCAGCGGAAACGCAGATGCAATAACAGCTTGAATTAACAAACGCGGCGTGGGCCCATCTTCAGATGCGAACAGTAGTACTTGTGCAAACACCAATGAGGCGAGAGCATCGGCAATTTGTGAAGTTACCTGCCCGGTCACTGCGAGACGAAAGTCGGGGTACTGGAAAAGAGTTCTGCGCGAAATATGCAGCTGAGCACGGCGACGAAAAAGCCTGATTCGTTTCTGGGGGGCAGTGCTGATTGTGCTCACTTACTTATCGTTACTGATTAAACATTGAACAATGAGCGGTTGTGGGAAACCTTTGGCGTACAGAAAATGACGTGCAGGTGAATGATGTTTGCCGCTACGGTGTGCTCATGTCGTCCATTACTTCCACTTCCTCTCTTCGAAAATCCCTTTATGCATTAGTTGCCGACGCGGCTTTCATTTTCCTCTTCATATTTATTGGTACCCGCAATCACGACACCGACACCGACACCGCTGGGGTCTTCTCAACCGCTGCACCATTTCTCATTGCCCTGTTAGTGGGTTGGGGCGCTTTGAGGGTATGGAAAGCTCCTCACAAAGTTTCAAACGGCGTTGGGCTATGGCTCATTACCATTGTCATCGGAATGCTGTTACGCCACTTCGCCTTTGATAAAGGCACTGCAGGGGCATTCGTTGTGGTAGCCACCATTTTCAATGCTTTCACTTTGGTGGGTTGGCGCTTCATTGCCGAGCAGTTAAGTGAACGCAAAGCATCACGGGGTTGACCTCCAATTAATTATGGCTTGTCACCATAAATCTTTAGACAAAGATGCCGTCTTGTTCACCTAAGAGTAGGGAAACTGTCATACGCGTTTCTTAAGGTAACCTTTGTGACAAAACACCACCACATCCCAAAACTCCGCCTCCTGGCAGCGGCAACGGTTCTCGTAGCCGGTTCACTGCTCAGCGCATGCGGTAGCGATAGTTCCACATCCGACTCCGAGACAACAGTTGACACAGCAACTATTGAGAGCACACTCGACACACTGGCTGAAGATTCGACAGAGGTTGCGGCCGATTGCCCAGCCGAAGACATCGTCACTGCAGCTAATGCTGAGGGAAAAGTGAACCTCATTGCTCTTCCTGACAACTGGGCTAACTACAAAGGTATTTTGCAGGCATTCCGCGACAAATACCCTGAAATTGAAAACCCAGTGGCAAACCCAGATGCTTCTTCAGCAGATGAACTCACCGCTGTGAAGACACTTGCTGGACAAGATGATATGCCAGACAATCTCGACGTAAGTCCTGCAATCGCTCAGCAAGTAGCAGATGAAAACCTTTGGGAGCCATACAAGCCATGCTTGTGGGACGAAATTCCAGAGACCCTCAAAGATCCAAACGGCAATTGGGTTGCTGCTTACTACGGCATTATGGCAATTGGTTCAAACTCAAAGATTGTGACCGAGGCACCAACTTCCTTTGCAGACCTGAAGGATCCAAAATTCAAGGGCCAAGTTTCACTCAACGGTGACCCACGTGAATCTGGTGCAGCTTTTGCAGCAGTAGTGGCAGCTGCGTTGGCCAACGGCGGCTCATTCGATGACATTCTTCCCGGCATTGAGTATTTCGCCGAGTTGAAGAAGTCTGGCAACCTCACTGGTACCGACGTGACTGAAGCAACAATCTTGTCTGGCGAAACGCCAATCTGGATTGACTGGACCTACAACTACCCAGGTCTCGCTCCGAAACTGGTTGAGAACGGCATTGAAGCATCAATCAATGTTCCTACAGACGGTGTTTATGGCGGTTACTACGCACAAGGCGTTGTAAAAGCTAGCCCGCACCAGAACTCAGCGAAGTTGTGGATCGACCACATCATTTCCGATGAGGGTGCACTTGGTTACATCCAAGGCGGCGCTGTTCCAGCTCGTTACGACGCACTTGTCAAGGCTGGAAAAGTTACTGACGAGATGAAGAAGAATCTTCCTGCTCCAGAACTCATCGCATCCATTGCATTCCCAACTCAAGATCAAATTGCAAAAGCAAAAGAAGTCTTGACTGCTCAGTGGGGCACACTTGTCGCCAATGGCTGATAAGTAATTACATCTAATGGCCCTAACAGGAATTTTGAGTTTGGGTCAATCAGATCCGAAGGGGGGTTCGCGCACGCGAACCCCCCTTCAACGTTTTCAACTACCAGTGAAATTCAAACCAATCGGGCTCATTCCCTTTTTCGGGTTCGTCGGACTCTTTCTGGTGTGGCCTGCAATTTCATTGTTTCGACTTGCAATTCAACCGACGAAAGATTCTGACATCAGTGCGATGCGTGAAGCAATCACTGGTGACTACCTCGATTCATTCATTTACACCATCAAACTAAGCGTGTTAACCGCACTTCTTGGCGTTCTCTTGGGCTCGCTTCTTGCTGCATCAGTTCTTCGCATTGAACGCCCAAGATGGTTTCGTAATTTCATGACTAGCTTCGCTGGAGTAGCCGCAAACCTTGGTGGCATTCCACTTGCATTCGCCTTCATTGCCGCCCTCGGCGCACAAGGCCTCATCACAAAGATGATTGATTACTTTGGTGTCAATCTGTCTGATGCAGGGTTTCGCATCTCAAACTTTGCAGGCATCACCATTGTGTATTTGTACTTTCAAATTCCATTGATGTTTCTCATTATGGTTCCGGCTTTCAATGGGCTTCGTGCCTCTTGGAGTGAAGCCGCCGCAAGCCTTGGTGCCGCACCTTGGCAATATTGGCGCTATGTAGGGCTCCCACTACTCACTCCCGCTCTACTTGGAGGATTTCTCTTACTCTTTTCCAACGCATTTAGTGCTTACGCCACGGCATACGCGCTCTCTTCTGGTGGAGCTCGCCTCGTACCAGTGCAAATTCGCTTTTTCCTCCAAGGGAACACCATTACTGGGAAAGATAATTTGGGCTATGCACTCGCTGCATGGATGATCATCATCATGCTCATCACCATGACGGGCTACTTGTTCGTTAGGCGCCGCGCAGAAAAGTGGCAGCAATGAAATTCCTGGGCAAAATATGGCCACGGCTCTACATCGCAATAGCAATTGTATTTTTTGTTGCCCCTCTCTTGTCAATGGCCCGCTTTGCCTTCCAACGCATACCCGTGATCTCTCTCGGCAAAGATAATTTGTTCAAACGTTGGACTCTTGACGGACTTCTCACAACATTGCGCGACCCGGAGTTTTCACATTCTCTCTCGGTAAGCCTGAAGGTTGCATTTTTCACAGTCGTGGTACTTCTTTTTCTTATGGTGCCCACAACGCTGTTTGTGCACTTGTCGGCACCACGCTGGCGCGGAGTTGTAGAAACCGTGACAATTCTTCCCTATGTTGTTCCACCTATTGCCTTGGTCGTAGGCGTGAGTGGCACTTACAGGTCTATTGCACCATGGTTTTTGGCGAGTAATTACTCGCTTGTCCCCTTCTATGCAATACTCGCCATGCCATTCACATTCAGGTCGCTTGACGTTGGCATTAAGGCGCTCGACTTACGCACTTTGGTTGATGCCGCGAAGTCGCTTGGTGCATCTTCTAGTCGTGTCATGTGGAACATTCTGCTCCCCAACCTGCGTACCAGTCTCATTAATGCTGCATTCCTAACATTCACGGTAGTGCTCGGCGAATTCACCATCGCATCACTTCTTTTAAAGCGAACGCTTCCGATGTATATGGCTCAAGCACAAGGCAGCGAGCCACAGGGGGCCTTAGGTCTAGGCCTCTTAATTCTCGTTCTCACAACACTTCTGTTCACATTGGTCAGCATCATTCGTAAGAAAGATTCAACAAGTAACAACGTGAAAAATATTAATGTTGGGATGGTTCCATAATGAGTGCTCTCGAATTCGTCAACGTCTCAAAATCCTTCAGCGCCGTGAACGCCCTCAATAACTTCACAATTGCATTGGGACAGGGTGAACTCGTCTCACTCCTCGGGCCAAGTGGTTGCGGAAAAACAACAGCACTTCGCATCGCTGCGGGCTTTGAAACTGCAGATACTGGCTCAATACTTCTTGGCTCAACAAACATCATGTCCCTCCCCGCCCATCAACGCCGCATGGGAATGGTTTTTCAGAGCTACAGCCTGTTTCCCCACCTCAACATTAGAGACAATGTGGCATTCGGGCTCAAAGTACGTGGTGTGCCTGGTGATGTGCGTAAGAAGCGTGCTGAGGAAATGCTCGACCTTGTGCGACTATCCGATTTGGGCCATCGCATGCCACATCAAATTTCAGGCGGCCAGCAACAGCGAGTTGCCCTTGCAAGAGCCCTTGCAACCGAACCCCATGTGCTGTTACTTGATGAACCCTTGAGCGCTCTTGACGCAAAAATAAGAGTTGAAGTACGCGATGAGATTCGCCGGCTCAACAGAGACCTTGGTGTCACCACAATGTTTGTTACACACGACCAAGATGAAGCAATGAGCATCTCTGATCGCATTTGTGTAATGAACAATGGGGTTATTGAACAAATTGGCAGCCCACGCGAGGTATACAACAACCCCGCGACGTCATTTGTGGCCCATTTCGTTGGAAGTATTAACTCGCTTCCCAAGGGAGACACTCGCGTTCTTATTCGACCCGAAAACTTGGTACTTGCAACACATGACGAGAGTGCTCAATGGCGTGGAGCCATATCAGACATCACCTTTGTCGGTGCATTCACTAAGATTTCAGTAGTTTTAGATGATGACAATAGTTCTGTATCTGTACTAGCAATTTCGACACAAATAGACCACAACATTGCAATTGGCAAAAATATTGGAATCAATGAGGAAAGACGATGAATCTCTCTGCAGAACAACTTGAACACTTCAATTACAGAGGCTGGCTTCTCGTCGACACTCTTTCGGCAGCCGAAACTTCTGAAGTTCAAAGCTGGGTAACCGATATTGCCTCATGGCCTGACGACAACGGTGAATGGTTGCATTACAGGGAACTCACTGAATATGGTCCGAAGCTTTGTAGGACCGAAAACTTCACGCCATTTCATTCGGGCATGCATGAATTCCTGCGCGGTGGTCAAATGGTAGCGACCGCATCTGCACTGCTCAACAGCGAGGCCGTGCTCTACAAAGAAAAGATCAACTACAAGCTTGCGGGCGGGGCCGGATACTCCCCGCATCAAGATGCGCCCGCTTACCGCTTTATTGAAACTCACATTTCGTGCATGGTTGCAGTTGATGACGCCACAGAAGAAAATGGTTGCCTCGAAGTGGTCTCTGGTCTGCATCATGAAATTTTGCCAATGGACGCTAAAGGGTGTATCGACCCAACACTTGTTGCCACATTCCATTGGATGACCGTTCCTTTACGGGCTGGCCAAACATTGTGGTTTCACTCGCGCACCCCACACCGCAGCGGGCCAAACCACTCGCAAAATGATCGACGCGCTCTGTACCCAACCTATAACGCCCTCAGCGAAGGTGATCTGCGCAGTCGTTACTACGAGCAAAAACTCAAAGAGTTTGCTGAATCTAAAGAAAATAACGAATCTGTACGTGTATCACTTAT
>Ga0164295_10001648_pt1 | contig 18585 bp, 21 predicted proteins | sample GEODES006metaG_FD_111798 | JGI IMG/M metagenome (GOLD analysis project Ga0164295, IMG submission 111798) | Oligotrophic lake water microbial communities from Sparkling Lake, Wisconsin, USA - GEODES006 metaG | ecosystem: Environmental > Aquatic > Freshwater > Lake | place: USA: Sparkling Lake... | reverse complement strand
TAATTCACGAGCAAACTTCAATTTCTTATCACCTTTCGCTAATCTTTTATTTCTACCCAAAAATGCTTTCTTTTCAGCAACAGTCATAGCAGAGAATCTATTAATAGCTTCAGTCCAACCAAGCTTCTTAGAGTTATGAGCACGAACTCGATTCAGCTCAGTCATAAAAAATTCGCGGCGAGATTCGATTTCATTTGGTCCATAATTCACTTGAAATTCATCCATAAATTTTTCAAAAGTATAATCCTCATAATTCACTGAAACAGCAGTGACAGAGAAGATAGTGGCGATAGCAACGAGAAGAACTAAATTTCTGATCATTTCAATAACTGATTTGAAAGAACAATATTTATTTTTGAGTGATGATGGCAAAGAAATCTTTTAAAATGTCTTGAAACATTTTCAAAACCCATGTGTTTATGCGTCAATATTTTTGATGTGACCAACAACGTCAACTTCGATTGTGACAGTTACGAAACTTAAGTCTTACCGTTATATTTATTTGGATATTTGTGTTGTTCTTGAATAACTTTAATGAAAGGACTGCGAAATATTGCTAGGGCAATCAGTCCTTTTACCTCTTCCAAGTCCAAGGAGAAGTCTGCTGATGACTACAGCTGGGACTTAACCAATATTGACATCGAGGTTCTGATGAGGGACTTCTATACAACTTACAATCCATCTCGTATCGATACTATCAGAACGATTCTAGATGAGTATAAAGGAGAGGAGCTACGTATGTTGCAGCAATTATGTAATCGTTATAAGATTCGCGAAGAGAAAATGCAGGAATATATAGATAATGCTATTATAGTGAAGCCTTTACCCGTGATTACTCAACCTGTGCGAAAACCATCTGTCCGCTTTGATACAACTCAAGATCAAGACTCTGTTTCAACCAGAGATAATAATGTAGATAAGCAGTACAAAAATAATTACGATTTATACACAGACTTTACTTGGGATTTAACTAATGTAGACATGGCAACTGCTCTAAAACTTATATATAAAGAACTCAATCCACAGAAGGCACCAAATGTAGCCACACTTTCCACTAAGACTTATGATGACTTCATTCTTATCTTGCAACAATTATGCAAGAGGCATTCATTGAGTGAGATGCAGATGCAAGAATATCTAGATCGATCTCCGAAGTATTCTCCCGAATTCGGCAGTGGTTACTCTTCAGCACCATCATCGCGTAGCCAATCGATAAGTCAAAGCGATCAGCAGAGCATAACTAGTAGTATCAATAGCAGCAGAGATCCCATCAGATCATCCAACAATTTTTATCTATCGAAGAACAACGTGAACACAATTCCCCCACTACATGTCGATACCAACAGTGATCGATTGATGCCTCGAGACACATTCCAGAAGGTCAGAAGTAACGGCAGCTTCCCATCGCCTCAGCCATCCATAGTGTCAGATACCGGGAGCATTTCCAGTCGTGATAACTACAGTCAGTCCACCACCAAAAGTGGAGATAGGAGGAACACCCCTACTGCTGCCATTACATCTCCACCTCCCCCACCGCCTATAGAAAGTAAAATTGTTCGTGATGATGATAGTGATGATGAAGATGTAACTTCAATGAGCAGAGGCATCAATGAAGATGAGGATGAGAACAAAGTGCCTCCTAATAAGATTGGTGTAGAGCGAAGAGGTTTGACAGGAAGGACAGAACAGGCTGACAATCAGGGTAGAATAGTTCCAACTAACTCAGGCATCGGTCGAAAAGAGGATCGTAGTAATCATCAATCCAATGATAGAGTCGAAACTATAGTAAAGAACCAGGCCCTAGATGCTCGCAATGGCAGTGTAGCAGGTGTTGACAGGTATGTGGAAGTTGACAACGAGAGCTTGAAGAGTAGCATGAGGGCAGCAGCTGGGTCAGGAGATAGAGATGATGATAAAAAAGATAGAGATAATAATATAAAAGACAACAATTCTTCGAAAAAGGCTTTCAAATCAGACAGCTCAATCAAGGAAAGCACAACCAGCAACAACAGCACCACCAGTAGTGTCACTAGTCGAGCAGTACTGTTGGATAAATATCAGCAGCAGCAGTATGAGTTGGAGATAGAGACTCAAATGACCTTGCTGAAGGCTGAAGAAGGTTATTATGTTGTTGTTACTGTTGTTGCTATACATGTATCGATAGATGAAGTATTATTTGTGATGCACTACAATGACCTCATCAACCTGTTCTGCTCTGATCTACAACAACAACAACAACAACAGGTCGTAGCTTGAAATTAAAAGCTGAGATTGAAGAAGAGAAGAAGAAGCATGAGAAAGAGTTGGTGAGGGTGAGGAAGATGAATGAGAACGAGATCATTAAGCTGAAGACCAAGCTTGAAGCAGGTACTGTGTGCTGCTCATGATATGGTGATCGCTTCAGGTTAGTTCTTTATGCATGACACTAACCTACTACTGTCCTTGTGTATAATCTATTTTTAATAGAGTACGCAATCAAGCTTGAGAGTGAGAAGACCATTCATCAGGAAGCGTTGGATCAAGCTGAAGCCAATTGCTTACGCCTAGAGAACAACGTCGATGCCGAGAAGAGAGATAGTAATGCGTTGCGGAAAGAAATTAATGCCTTAGAGCGTCGTCTGGAGGGATTGGAGAAGAAACATAGTGATGCTATTGCGGACAAGAGAGACTTGCTGCGACTCGTCGACATCATGAGTGCCTCTCCAATGGGAATAAAGTCTGTGCTAGAGGCTTACCTGAGCAAACTAGGTATCTCATCACATGTTGTTCTGATCGCTCTACAGCATCTCATGTGATCAGAATACTTCGATATTTGTATGCTTCGTCATGTAACCTGTCTTGTCTGTAGGTGACAGTACGGGTAGTTCTGCAGTGAAGAGTGGTATTGGTAGTGAGGGGCAGCAGTTGCCTGTCAGCTATCGCATCGCGATTGCGTTGGCCATTAAGCGCGGTCAAGATCTACCTTGTCTGGATGACTTCCCAACTATCAATATACAAGTCCCATCCCAAGGCGGCGCCTCCAACCCAGTTGCAGTGTCAGTAAGCCCACAGAAAAGCACACAACAAGATCAACAACTTACTAATTCTAGTGGTAAAGCTAAGAAGAACAAGAAGAAGAAGGATGGAGCAGAGTCTATCCGTGATTCTAACAACACTGCTCTTGATGATGATCATGAGGACCCCGAGAAGAGTTTAGATGAACAGTATCAGATGGCCAGGAAGTATTATGTGCAACAAGAGGCACAAGAAAAGCTAGCACAGAAGATCCATGCGACTAACTTGAACATGAAGGAGAGCCAGACCTCCTCTGCGATGGAGCTGTCAGCATCGAGGGATACATCTGCAACTGTTCTGTCCTCATCTGCAGCTACAGCAAGTAATGACGATGGGATCATCTATGACTGGGCAGAGTACACTGATCCGCGCACGAAGAGGAAATACTACTATAGTCCATCGACGAAGAAGAGCACTTGGACTAAGCCGTATAACTTCGACAGCATACACCATCGAAACAACATGACAATCAACGCTGTGACCAATAATGGCAACAGTACTAGCACAATCAATAGGTACGAATCTCCAAATGTTAGTATACGGTCCAGTAAGAGCGATAACTTTGGTTCGAAAGCCAGCAGTCATATAAGACCCTCCCAGCTTGCGAATACAACTCCCCTCAGACTAGAGGAGTTGGATGTGTACGAGTCATCGTCTTCTGCGAGGCCCTCTAGGAGCAATACTCCCAATAGTCAAGCGAACATCACTACTGAGCAATACAACTCCATGTTCTTTGCTACAAGAGGTATTCGGTGCTGCTATGTATGATGATCTTGTTTCATAGCATCATTTGCTGTATGCTTGATGCAACTGATATACAATACTCTTGCTGTATATTTGATGCAACTGATATGCAATACTCTTGTTCCATAGCATCATCGGGTAGTAATTTGTCTAAAGGCAAATGGTCAAGGTCGGCGTCTCCATCGGCAACTTCCCAACGCGCACCTAGTCCTGCACTGTCGACCGTGTCGTCGAGAGGAAAGCAAAGCACTGCGAGTGGCAATAGTAGCTACTCACTGTGGGTTACCGCTGTTGATCCGAAGACAAATCGAAAGTACTGGTATAACAGGTCCGACGTACTGCCTCCTTCTTATTTCCTTTGAATTGATAAGTTGTATTATGTATTATATCTATACACAGGGAAACAAAAGTGAGCACGTGGCGGCAGCCTGCTGAGCTATTGTTATGATGATTCATTCTATTTCAAAATTAGCATCGACCTGACGACTCCTTTGCCTCGATATAACATTACACTGATACGACGTATGGAGTAGATGTCCTGATGCCGCGCTGAATAGACTTGTACAAACCTAAATCTAAATTATATCATTCAGCTAACGTTATAGTACGTACTATAGAGAGTACTGTACGTACTGCTTGCAAGATCTTTCGCGAAGTCGAAATAATTAAGTCACTTAATTATCTTGTTAAGTTTCTTATGCAAAAGTTGTCGGATTATACAATGCTGTCTTCTGAAAAGAGTTCCACAGATGCTATTGATTCCGACATCACCCTTCCTAGACCAAACTCTTGTATAAGTGTGAATTATTCCAACATTATTGTTAATAATGATGGATCAGTGAAAACAACAACAAATCCTTTGCTGAAGAAAGATGTTACATTAGGGCATGATTTAGATCAACAGGAAAAGAGCTTGAGTTTTGATAGCAGGATAAGTGAGAGTAAGGAGCCGTTACCAGATATGTGGTCGAGAAACTACATCGGGCTCTACTGTCAATATGCCGCTGTAGGACTGATCTACGGTAGTACTGGTACTTTGATACCCTTCTGTGCCTATACTTTCAACGGTCCAGCCAATGGTGAGTCCGCCGGATATATAATTATCCATAGTTTCAAATTATTAGGCCTGACTCTCACTATGATGTCACTTCTCTCTAGTGTGTGCAAATGCCAGGAACATAGTTACCTTCGCCTGGAACATAAAGATATTCTACGCTATCTTCACCGATATCTATCGACCTTTCGGTTTGAGAAGGAAGCCGTACATGCTGTGTGGCTGGGCAGGAGTTCTGGTCCTTCTGCTAGTCCTGACATTCACCTCCAACACCATGAGCCTCACTGCGTGGTTAGTCAGTCAAATGGCGGTGAACGGTTTCGTTATGCTCAGTGACGTCCCTTCAGATGGCTACTGCGTGGAGTTGGGACAGATGGAACCTTTCGAGAAGCGCGGCCAGATACTCGCTACAGGGCAGCGCATCCGATTCAGCTTCTGTGTCATCGCGGGATTTATTCAAACATTTTTACTGAATGGTCCATCGACGAATGAAAGTGGCTGTGAGATCAGCTTCCAGAGCTGTTGGGCCTGGGGTCTCACTATCAATGGCTATTTTGGTCTTTTGTTCGCCATAGTGTTCGTACTCGCTATCCCTATATGCTGGCTCAAGGAGCTCGAAGACACACATGTCCCCAGGCACACCGCATCATTTTTCTTTAAAGAAATTTGGCTTATCTTACAGAACATGACAACATTCTACATACTCATCTTCATTTTGGGGATACAAACATTAACCAACTTCACTAGCAATGCGAATATTCAGTTGCAGTACTATGTCATTAAGCTCACGAATTTTCAGGCTGGTATTGATACCGTTACGACATACGCAGGATTAGCATATGCTATCTGGTTGTTCCAGACATACATGATTAACAGGGACTGGCACATCACGCAGTACACGTCTGTCCTCTTAGCAGCACTGTTGGGGTTGGTATGGATCGCGCCTTACTACAATTTAGGAGGGACACAGAACGGGTGGTTCACCATCTTCATCGACTTGGATACGGTGAGTTGCTGCTTATTATTGATATGTTGCAGATGTATTTTTTCTAAGTTATCTGCATCCATTTTTGCTTTCAACTTCATGCAGCAATTCGCCCAAGGTTTGTCTCAGGTGCTGTACACAATAGCCATCATAGAACTCGCCAAGACCGGATTGGAGGCAACTACTTTCGAATTACTAGTTACTGTCGGGAACGCTGCTTTGTTGGTGAATGGAGTGATAAGCACTCAGATGCTTACTCCTCTCAATGCTGTAAGTTGTGATGAAGATGGAGGCTGTGGTAGTCATACTGTCTCAACCACAAGCCAGCAATCATTCAACGACTCTGATGGTCCTTGGCGTTACACTCAATATACCCTCATCTTAAACTCCATCAGTGTAGCCGCTTGCTTCATCTTCACTCCTTTTCTGCCCAAGTCCAAGGAGCAGTGCCACGAGTGGAAGTTAATTGGAGATCAGCAGGGAAATAGCATCATTCGGGCTCGAATCGGCCTCGCCATGTGTGTCGTAACTATTTTGGTAAGTTGTTGATGCACAGCGCTTCTGTTGTCGACCATAATCAAACATCTCTCAATAAAATTATATCATATATATCTAGTATGGCGTAGTCGCCGCAGTCCTGCTGTTGAACACCTCTACGGCCTGTTTGCCCGAGATAGGTGGTGCTGGATGCTAAGTGGACAGCGGAGCTGCATGACAATACTGCTTAATTGTGCGACTCAGCATCGCACATGTATCCAACACACAATGATAGGTCATTGTTGTCAAATTTAATGTCGTGAATATCGTCAGCGTGTATCGTCATGTAATGTATAGCATTTAACATCAGACCCCTTGTGTATGCGATAGACATTTTGTGAAAGGTCGGGCTCGATATCATTGTTCGTTTTAGCATCACTGATCAAAGCTTCTTTGATCAACCAAACTTACTCAACTATCGCTACTCTTCAGTAACTTATGTCGGGGCAGGTTCAAGTTATTCTCTAAATAGATTTGTAGGACTAATGCAGACTATTGTACATACATCGTTGTTTTAACTTAAGTTAGTATGAATATCGAACAATCGCAGAGAAGATAAGAACAAGCATCCATTTTTGGTTCTGTATTCTAACAATCAAATTCAAATCAATTCAACACCACTTTTCAGCAACAAATACGGATACCAAAGAGAAATATATGTGAAGCTAATTGCTATGCCTGGTGGAATCAAATCCCAACGTCCGTCCCAAGCCAGAGGTATGACATAGGAAGAAAGCCAAATCACCTTGTAAATAATTTGAATAAGCAAGAGGTTCGCCCATTTTGAAGGACTGGAGATACCGAGGATTGAACCAATGAAGATTGCAGACCAGAGAGATAAAGTAATCGATCTCCACCCAACAGAGCCTCTGAACGAGTCTTGAGAAATATCGTTACCAGTGAAATACTGGATAAAGACATAGCCAAGGACCAACAAGTTGTTATAATATCCAAGTTTCAAATAAGATGATGTTGTCATCTTAAAGTTAAGGCATCCGATAAAATCCAACAAGTTAGCTGAAGCAGACAGGGGAGTTGGATCGGTCAGGAGAGCTGGATCAGTCAGGAGAGCAGGATCCGACAGTAGGACTGGATCAGTGGGAAGAGCAGGATCCGACAGTAGGACTGGATCAGTAGGAAGAGCAGAATCCGACGGGAGGTCTGGATTCAACAGGAGAGTTGGATCCGACATGGGCTGGATGCGACAGGAGGGCTGGATCTGACAGGTAACGTTGGCAAGGATCAGCCCTCGGCAAAACATAAAAGTTGTTCCTCCAATATATTGACGCATACATATCGACAAAATGAGCGCGATTTTCAAATTAATATACATTTTAAGTTTTTTGTAACGGGTTTGAAAACGAGTTAAATTACAGTTCGTGATTAAATTGAACTTAAAGTTAGCTTACGGTAATTGCTAAGCCGTTAAATTTTGTATTGGTTATCTTCAGTTTGTATCAAGCTACTTGTATATGTAACATAGAATGAAAATGCGCATAGCGTTAAATGGAGGGTTAGTTTAAAGGAGGTCTGTTAACATCAAAAAAAGGGTGGGCGACATGCACTTGGGGCCCGTCTATATGTAACAAACACCGCTTGTCACATCACAATAGCCAGCTTTAACAATCTGCTGATCTACTACAAAACTATTATCTAACGAAGGATCGTTGTCTTCTACAGTCGGAAAAGTTCCTTCGACACGTTTCTCGCCCGGTCTATCAATTGCGGCTGCGGATATCACTTGCTCTGTGCTACTTCGACTCGTCGTATCATTGGACAAGTTGTCAGTCTTTGTCTTATCAACCTCGCTGGAAGACGGATCTTTGATCGAAGACACCAGAACTTTCTCGTCGATGAAGGACCAGTCCAGCAGGTTGTTTCCGTTTCCATCGTGTGGACGGATGAACACTGAGTCCCGCATACCCTGCAGTTCAGAACCGGAGTCATCGTCACTATCATTACCGCCTTTCTTATTGTGCCCTCTCAGTGTGCTCTTCTTGTGACTGTTCTTGGCACTCGTCACAGCATCTACATTGCCGCCTACCTGGACTGTATTCTGTTCCGATGTATTTTTGGATAAGCTTGACTTTCTGGCATTGGTGAAGTTAACTGGCTCCGGTATGTACGGTCCATCAGAGCTCCGTTCGTAAATCTTATCCCACTTGATCCCATCGAAGAACGAAGAGCTCATGATGTCCTGAGGAGGATTCTCCCATGCACCGAGTCTAGTGCTGGGGTCTCTTTTGATCAGTCCGGATAGCAGTAGTCGAGCAGGCATGCTGAAGCGCTCCTCTGGAAAGAAGTCCAAGTCAGCGTATAAAATCCTGTATAAAAGTAGACATGAAGTACAGATAACCACTTGCCACAAAATTTTCAATGTGACACAGTCGAGCTCATCTCACTTTTGGTACGTTTGCCTCAGGTCGGTGCCTCTAAACGTAGGTGTTCCACTCAGCATCTCATAGATCATAATGCCCAGGGACCACCAGTCAGCTGCCTTCCCATAGCCGATCTTTGGGGGAAGCTTGTTCTTACTGGAGGAGCCCTTGCCCCGGCCCGCCTTGTCCCTGTTGTGCTGCTCGATCTGCTGCACACCGGTCTTGAGTACCTCTGGAGCGGAGTAGTCGGGTGTTCCCACTAGCGAAAGAGCACCCCTGGGATGGACTATCTCTTGCTTAGACAATCCGAAGTCGATTAGAACAGCATGTCCCCTAGCATCAATCATGACATTATGAGGCTTGATATCTCTGTACAGCACATTCATAGAGTGCAAATGAGATATCGCCAGCACAAGCTCCGCTGCGTAGAAACGCACCCAATCTTCAGGAAGAAATTTGAACTTCTTTATCAACTCCCTTAAGTTACCGCCTGGAATAAAGTCCATCCCAAGATAGAGGTTATTCTCCGATTGAAATGCAAACATAAGTCCCGAAGTGAAGGGATGAGGAGCCTTGAGGGTCATGGCATGGAGGATGTCCCTCTCGGCTTTAGCCTGCCGCTTGTCCGACGATCGCATGTTCTTCTTCGTAATAATCTTCAATGCGAACAGCTTCCCATCTGCTTTCGACTCAGCGAGTAACACTCGACCGAATGCACCGCGTCCTAACTCCTTGCGAAACTTGAAATTCGATAGCTTAGTAAATGGAGTCTTGGTTTTCTGAGAGAACGAAAAGTCATCATTATCTGATGCCTCTACACTGCTCCTGCTCTTCTTTTCATTCGAGCTGTAGAATGAACCAAAAAAATACCTCCACAACGAGTAGCGAGCAGCTGCCCTACTTTGGTTGTTCACACCCGTACCGTTATCGGCACTGTTATGTTCAGTGGTGGTGTTCTGTTTGTTCTCAACTATAGGAGTGGCCTCGACCCCTTTCCGCAGCTCAAATGTGTCGAAGTCGAAGTCCGGATCATTCTCGCCTATGATATACTGCTCCCCTGTATCCAAATTCTTGATTGTCAACTTGAGAATCTCCTCGTCATCCAATTTATTGACTGATGCAGCAGGTTTTGACTCAGCATTATTTTCTTCGCTCACAGCTGCAGCGTCGTCTTCAATTGGAATTGTGTCATCATTGTTCATTTGTACCGTTGATGATGTATGATTACGTCTTGTCTCACAATTAAACCCAACCCTCTACAGTTGGGTTTTACCTGTTTCACATATTTACCGTACGTAAGTTAGTACAGTACGTACAATACATACTGAAGCACGTAATAATTCGTGATGAAAAGAACAAGTGCTCTACTTCGAGGGACTAAGGGTAAGAGTTGGTATCTGGACTACATGCAGAAGGGCAAGGAAGGCTTCAAAAAGACCGTGCCTCCGACGCCATTCGATTGGACTCTTCCATCAACTGCTGGAGATTCAACGATCAAACGAACCAAAGCTTTTTTTGATGTATCTATTGGCCAGGCCCTAGTCGGTCGACTCACTTTCGAACTAGCTGATGATATTGTACCTACTACTGTGAAGAATTTTTCGTTGCTGTGCACTGGTTCTAATATACATGAGAGAAGTTTCAAAGGAACGAAATTTTTCAATATTCTCAAAGGCTCTTTCATCATGGGAGGTGATGTTGAACTGAACGATGGAACTGGATCGTATTCTGCTTACAAAGAGAGGTATATCGAAGATGAAAACTTCATAATACCTCACACTCACAGAGGATTGCTCAGGTAACTAATGCTTTTCCTCTCTTCGACAAGTGGGCGTTTCTCAGCTTCAGCAGTCTTTATTGTATATCTTACAGCATGGCTTCTGTGGGTGTGAATACTTCCGGATCTCAGTTCTACTTATCACTCAACCCTTGTCCACACATGGACGGCCGATGCGTGGTCTTTGGACGAATGATCGACCCTCAGAGTGAGGCTACATTACAAAGTATTGAAAAGGTACATTCTTCATTACTGTGCTCTAATGTTATGATATGCTGTTCAGTTCAGAAAAATGTGTCTAATCTATTGCGATACATGTGATCGCATCACTGCAGGTGTTTACTTTCCGCGGAATGCCATCAAATGAAATACTCATAGCGGACTGTGGGATTATATAGTGTGTTGCACCTCCAACTCTGCGTCATTGTATTGAGCACCAACGCAAGCTGGGTGTTTAAATCCAATCATCCGTGTGCTCCATAATGCAGTGCCATTCATCATGCTTTGAGTTAATATTCACTATATATTATCCTCTTGAATCGTCGACAGTTCTTGCAGTACATCCGACAACTCTTCTACAGCCTTGCAGTGATACCTCAGCTCTGCTACCACCAGAGCCTGGAACAGTTTCTTTTGTGTCATCACTCTGTGCTTCTCGAACAGCTTCGAGTGGATTTGTAACGTTGACTTGACGAACTGATTGCTTGTTGGATCGCTTTTCTGACTTTTGTTGCTAGGCTGTGAAGATGGCTTACGGAACTTCTTCTGGTCGCTGATAACCTCCTGTCCATCGTAGATGATTCCAAAGATAGAAGAAAGAATAACAGGAACTGATCCTCAACTCTCTAAATGTACTACATATGCACCACTCATAAGTTACGATGATGTTACCTTGATCGGAGCTACGAGAAAATTTAACGACTCATCAATCAAATCATTGACTTGTTTGTCGCACAAATTGAAGGAAAGAGCTTGCTTCTCTAGTACGTCTTGCATCTTTGAGTACAGGAAGATCATATTCTGAAGCCTTCTGTTCGGCTCAGAGCTGGCAACGTTGCGCATAGATTTAGCCATAATCTTATGCGACTTTTCAAGCTCTGAAAGTTTGTCCAAATACTTAGGTATGTCTTTCTTGAGTTGATCTACGCATGACTCGTAGAACTCAACCCTGAGAGACACATAGAGTATCCTCGTCACTTGTTGGAAAGCATATGTGAAAGTCTCCTTACCTTGATACCAGCCTATCCAGTTCCAGATCTTCACCTGTCGCTTTCATAGTCTCTCTAACTTACTGTAAGTAACTTTACTGTATGTTAAGTTACGTACGTACGTAACTTCCCAACCCATTTAAATCGCTTACTTACTAAAATACCCGTAAGCTTACAGTGATGAGTTCATGATTAATGTCACAATGCTACTTAATGTTTATTGAATGCGTTGTCATCTAGCTGATTCGGAATCAATATTGATTTTTGAACGCTTTAAAATTATTTGGAAGTTAGTATATTCTTCACTGTGCTATTTGGCGAATAGGCGGAAGGAGCCCCCGGATGAAAGGTGGACTCCGGTTTGAGCGTGAAGCCGCGGAGCATTTCTAGCTCTAATGAGCCCATTTTTCTGTTCATCTTGCTTTCTTCCGTTCGACGATCTTGGATGATGCTTTTCGTATCGCCCATGATCTAACAACAGATAAAAAGTTGTTGTTAGGAAGGTATCAACAGAGCATACACACAGCATTATCGAATCTCATTTGAAGTTTTTTCGGTGACTTGAAGTTATTCACCTTTTTCTCATCTGTCACACAGTGGTCGAGAGTATCTAATAAAGTCTTCTTTCGTTCGTACGCTTCCTCCAGATGGGCACATAAGGGATCAAACTTTACCCTCAGCCTGAAAAACAATCACTGGTCATTACTGAGGAGGAAATAATACGTATAATGTAACCACTGGACTGTTTAGTATACCTGCGAATCTGCTCGTCTATATGAGATATCTCCTTTTTGTCTGCTTCTATTGAATCGTGACATGCTTTCCGTCTTGCTTGCGATCGCTTTGCGGTCTTATCTAGCTCCACGACTTGATGCCTCGCATGTGCTGCAGGATCACGGACTTTAGTTTCACTTGTTAGCTGAATCAACGATTTCCGAGGCTTTTCTGTGTTCATTTTGCAAAGAACAAGACTTGTTAAGTTTAGTTACTGTACTGTAAGTACAAAACATGAAACGGCTGAAAGACCGGTAATTTTTATTGCTGTCCATGCGCACAGGTACCGCAATAAAATTCAAAGCAACTCATCTGCGTGATGTGCCCGCAAGAGGCTGTACTTCTACAATGACATGCATACCTTGTTCGTTCTCTTTAGTGATGATGGCATTAACCATATTGTGCTTATTGCTCAATCTCTACCATGTCCGCATGAATGAAAATCAGACCTTAGCTTTCATGCAGGTCGATGCGATCAATTGTACACTCTACAGCCATGGTATCCAGACCTCCGTGGAGATAATGCCTCATGATATGAGGTTATTGTTCGCGATGCCTTCGAACTCATTCGATCAGTTCCTGTCCTTACAGAAAGTGCTTGACAGCTTGCGCGACATATGCAATGCTGGATGGAACGTGACAGTGGCCATCCAGTCGTCCAGTGGTTTCGACGCATTTCATCCAATGTACGAAGTACTGTCCGATCGACTCTATTGCATCCGATCGCAGTCTGTAATCCCAATCATAGCCCAGGTATCTATCAGTATGAATCGACCCTAACTTTAATCTGAATGATTTATATGAAACGACTCTATAGACCTTCGGTGGTATTGGATTCGGACTGAACAGCAGGCATCGACTTCTCATGGCGGACCACCTTTACGACTTCGACTACTTCGTCTTCGCAGAGGAGGACATGGTGCTCACCTACAGCCACTTGCGTGCATTCGTATTTGAGCAGGACAAGTTGAAGAAGTCCTTGCCAGACTTCCAGTGGTTGAGGTACCAAATAGGGTTTCTGAGGTGCGATACAGCAACCATGCACTGCACTATACTGTACTGTACAGTTGATCACGGCCTTTGAGTGTTGAATCAATCATGCGTGTCCCCTTGTTAAGGTATGAAGAGAGCTTAGCTCTAGGTGACTATCAGCGCTTGACGTGGGAGTATTTTCCTGATCAGGTCAGTCGTGTAGTGTATTGGGAATACAGATCCACTGCTATATATTGGATACATTATAGCTCATATGGAATGCATTAGATTCAGGTTGTGGAACTGAGTGACCCCACTCTAGGCAAGTATGTCGTAACGAACAATATGAACCAGGTACAGCGACAATCTATAATCGATGCTGTACCACACTTACAGCCATCTTCTGACTAATCAATGCCGTCTACATCAGTGCAGGCCATCTTCATATTTCCTAGGGATCAGTTGATAGATTTAGAGCACAGGTAAGTAACCTCACAGTGGTTGATTTTTGTGGGTATACAGCGATTGTGAATGGGAGACCCATTACCTTCTTGTCAGATGCGAGTTTCTCAGTAAGCCCGGAGGCAACCTGTTCTACCGTGAACTGCGTAGGTACTTTAGGTCACAGGATGCTGTTATCTCCTCCGACGACAAGTCACAATTAGGAATTTAAACTCACTAATCCTTTGATGTATCTGCAGGGCGATGAACAAGCAATGGAAGTACTTGTCGGTGGGCGTCTCGGTGAGCACTATACTAGCTTCATCTCCTTCTATATCCACTATTTCGGCACAACCCCCTCGCATCATTTATCATCATTACAATCCCCTTCACAGGAGTGGAGCTCGTCCTTCCAGCAGGTGCTGCAGTGCGGATTGCGGAGGATCATACCAGCCGATCGCTTCCAGGTGACCTCTTGGCCCGCTGAGATATACTACTAATAACCTTCTCTAGCTCTACATTATCTACATAAATTAGTTGTTCATGATTCACCACTCAACAGACAAAGCTCAGAAACGAAGGTTGAGGTATAGCAGATCGACGTCCCATTCTATTTTCGTTTGCTTGATAACATGATGGTGGTGGATGTAACGAAGGAAGGAGTTGCTGAACGTGCACAACTGGACACAGCTCATAGCGGACCGGTCTCTGCATCCCCTGCCTGTCGATGACTTCTACCGGTCCACTGTCCGGCGGCAGTACAACCTGCATCTGATGAACACCACCCTCCTACAGGGCAAGATCAAGTGGAGTCCGGATTTCTTATAATAATTTGACTTTCAAATTGTAGCGATACTCTAGACGGGATGTATTGATATGTGCGTACTTATTCTATTGTACATTGGTCCGCATCAAGGCTGCCAGTAACACTACCCTACGCGAACAGCGAACACACTATGCACTTAGGTCTACCGAAAAGGAGCTGGGTATGAAGTGTTGAGCACAGAGCTCATGCTGAGCTTCCAAGGCAGACTGTCTGTCGAGCACTAGAATCATCCCATTAGTAAATTCGAAGAAGAGTTTGTCGGATGATGCGGCCTCGCTGACATCGACTGCTGCTGGTGCTACGGCGTACAGCAGACTTTTCAGATGCTTTAAGTTAAGAACTTTGACTCCATTGAAGGCGTGTAGGATCATGTTTCTGCTGTTCTCGTATCCGATGTTGCATGTGTGAGCGAGGACCTGCGATAGAAGCACCAGCTCTTGTCCAGGCTCTACGAAGCAATTAGTATGCAAACAATGTTACCGCACTATAGCCAGATGCACAGACAGCATCATACCCTCTTTGTAGTTGTCTGTCATAGAGAGTACTTTAAGCTCGTCTGTCCAGCTATCGAACTGCTGCATGTGGTCCAGTTTGTACTCGCTCTCCAAGTACTCCCGACTGAGCGCCACCATCACCAATCCACCCACCATAAGATAAGATGGCACCCCGCCCATCAGGTTGCCCCCTCCCATGGTAGGAGGACTGGGATCCGCTCTGGAGATGTCGGCGCTGTGTATGCCGTGCAGCAGTGTGCGCGGGATGAGCATCTGCGGTACCCATAGCGTCGACTGTAGAGACAAGACAGTTCCTTCGCGAGGCACCTGTAGCATTGCGCGGATGAATATGAACCAACTTGTGGAGCGCATGTCTATGTGATGGAGCCTTACCTCTAAGGTGACCTCATCTGTCGCGAATCGCTGGGTAAAATAGTAATTGAGTTGAACTCTCTCATTGAAAGACCCTTCCCTGAACGGTATCGTGCCGTCATTCGCAATCTAAACATGGCACATAGTAGGGTAATCTAACTCCTACGAGTGTATCGACGATGGAGCATTGTTACCTTGATGCCATCGATACTCAGTATGATGTCGTTTTTCTTGAGAACTGACGATACCGGAGCCAATTTAGCAACTAATAGTATCGTTAAGACGGTCATTAAAGACATAATGGAAGACTGAGCGATTAACATGACATACCAGCGATGACCAATACCCCGCTGCAGCGTTCGTCCATCCCGTAGTGCTTCCGCAGCTGGATGTTGTCCATGCCCTGAAGCCGCACGCCCAGACCGCACACTCCGGTGTACCGACCATGTTTGCTTACGTCTTTAAGGAAGTGGTCGATCACATTCACTGGGACCACGTATCCTGTGGCCATTACAAGAGGTCAGTACTGGAAGGAAGTATCGCAACAGTTTAAATGTGATTTGATCTGGATCGCACAGTTACCTATATTTTCCACATCACTTTCGCTAAGAGATTGGAAAGCTACCCCAATCACTTCATTGCGAGAGTTAACAACTGGCCCTCCACTATTGCCTGTCGAATCAGAAGAGCAGTGTCGACATTGATAACTGTTGCCCCAAGCTGCAACAGATCGATGCCATACCTGGATTGATCGCCGCATCGATCTGTATGGCAAGTAGCTCTGCTGAGGCTTGGGCATACTCCTGCATTTCTATACGCGATACCACGCCGCTTGATATGCTGATGCTGTCTCCACCTACGGGAAAACCAACGACGGAGACATCCTAATAATAGGTAGTGCATAGCGATGAAGCCTCGACATGATGTCGACCATCCCACAAGCTGCTACGTACCTCCAGAAGGTCTGGTAGCTGTCCGAACTTTAAGGGGGTGGTTTCGGTCCAGAAGTCATCGTCGCTCACTGTCAGCACCGCCAAGTCGCACTCGTGTCCCACTATTAAAAGTTTGAGCACACCGTGACGACTTACAAAAACGGTGATAATCACTCATATACCATGCGCAGACCTGCGACGACAGTTGCAAGATACTTCTTTTCGCTTTGTCGCTTCTTGACTTGTACGATAGATCCGTATTCGACGGCATGTGCATTCGTCAAGATCTTGTGATCGTCAGTGATGAATCCTGAACTGGTGGAGGACTCCTGGCGAAGGCGCTGCCAGGGCATACCGAAGTTAGGTTCAGAGTGAGTGCAATAAATCCTTATGACGCTATTGAGGATGGAATTGTTATCTTCGGTACCATCGGCCTCTATATCTCCGTGTTCGTCACTATCTGGACTATCGATCAAACCATCGAAGCCTTCATCGCTCAATCTGTCCATAAGTTCATTCACAATTTCCGAAAGAAGAATCTTGTTTATTGGTGCTTTAGATTTTCGATTTCCGCTATTTATATTCAAAGTCGAGAACAACGCCCACCCCTTGGATTCACTGGTACCTGATGTACACTTCCTCCGGAAAGAGGGTGGACTGTATGCTTTTCGATACAATGAGTCTACCACATGCATATAAAGTAGAATCAATATCAACGACGATGCAGTCAATATTCGCCAGTATTGATTTATAAACATTTTGCTTTGAGCTGCAGAGGCGAATCACTAACTGAGCGTTTACGTTATTTAGCGTTCAGTGGTCTGCAAGTGTAACTGTAAATTCGTAAGTTGACCGCAACTTTACGGTTGAAAACAGTTTCGTTTCTTGCGAAGAGTGATTTGATCTACGTACAGTAACTTATAACTCAATACCAACTGTATCTAGCTTTCAGTCGCTTAAATTTTAGGCAATGGATCGAGCGCGAGCATCAGGATGTGTCAGTAATAATTTCATCCAAAACATGATCAGGCTTAAGCATAGACAAGACCATATCGATCGGATTAAGAAGATCAAGCACCGGAAGCCCGGGTCCTCTCCAACGATCGATTGCACCGCTCCACAGCTGCTTGATCCCACAATTGCAGAAAATAGAAAAGCTGGGCGGAAAGCATTGAATGGATTGATCATTGAACGAGAAAACAAGTTAGTAATGATATACATTCTACACCTCGATTACTTATCACTATTTATTCTTACTGAAGGGCATTGTTGCAACGTATGAGCACAATCTTAACTGAGCCTGTGAAGGATACAGTGAAGGATTACGAAGAGATGAAGAAGCTGATCGTCCCTCGTTCTTTAGGTATGTATCACGTTGAAATAGTCATGCTTTGAATAGCTGGTCGTTACTCCATTCGGGGTGATAGGCAGCTCAAACTCGTACGAGAAGTTCATGGAGAAGAAAAGGAACGATAAATTCTTTCGAATATTGAAAAACCTGAAGCCGATTTACAGTGCGAAGCGATGGGAGAAGGAATATGAGCACCAGGTGCCACCTATCATGTCTTCCGAGGGGTTCTGTGCTGACTATTGCCAACACTACATAAATGAATATGCTCGCAAATCTGTAGAAACACCAGCAGCGGTTTATGCGCGAGGTAAGCTATGTTCGACCGCCGGGGTTCGTCGATCGGTTTGCTCCCCCGCAAGAGAAGCCAGCAGACACCGTGATCCGGAAGGAGCGGAGCCCAGATGCTTGGATCCGCAGCATCGTAGTCGCCATCGCAATGCACTCTGTCACTTTGGCCAAGAAACATCCCAGAAGAGATTTACATACCAGCGCGCATGTAAACCGAGTGCGTGCTGTGAGAGACGAACACATCCGCACCAGAAGCATCGACTATGGAGACGCGTCCTTCGATGACTTCGAGGCCTACAAATCGGATGCAAACCATCCCACTATCGAAGTAAGCATCACGGCCGACGATGACTTCTACAGCAACGAGTACGAGGAGGAGGAGGAGGAGGACTACGAGG
>Ga0164295_10001647_pt1 | contig 18593 bp, 14 predicted proteins | sample GEODES006metaG_FD_111798 | JGI IMG/M metagenome (GOLD analysis project Ga0164295, IMG submission 111798) | Oligotrophic lake water microbial communities from Sparkling Lake, Wisconsin, USA - GEODES006 metaG | ecosystem: Environmental > Aquatic > Freshwater > Lake | place: USA: Sparkling Lake... | reverse complement strand
TAACTTAGAAAACTCAGATCTCATTAACGCATAGGGCTCTAGTCTAGACAATAGCTGGATTGGAACAATTGAGGCTGCATACTTCAAAATTCTCTTCACAGGGTCTGCTTTTGAGTAATTAAAGTAATAATCCCAGCGATTTATAAAACTTTTCATTTTAGCCCTAAATAGAGAAGTTGAAGGAGTCTTCTTGGTATCGTTTTTAAGTCTAAAGGAAAGAGGCCAAAATGAGAACTAAGTTACTCTCCAACCGTAGTGTGTTGTAATCTAGTTGAGAGGATTTTTGATTTCCAAAGAATAGAAGTGCTCCTTTGCGGACCAATTTTCTCAAAATTTCTCGAGCGCAGAATATCTCTTTCAAATCACTATACGGATCACCCAGCGAATTCCAGCTATTACTGTCGAAATTCGACCGCTGTTGAGAAACAAATGTGTGATTTTTCGGGTATGTCGAGGCCGTTTTCAAAAATCTGCAGAAAAGACCTTAGAATTACCCTCATGACAAAAGTAGCTGTTACAGGTGGAGCTGGATTTATCGGCTCTAATTTAACGATGCGCCTTCTTTCTGAGGGATACGAAGTAGTGGTTGTAGATGATTTAAGCACTGGGCTGCTCTCAAATGTTGACCGAAATACATCAACTTTTCATCAGATATCAATCACAGATACAAAGTCACTCGCAACCGCGCTAAAGGGATGTGAGACTATTTTTCATCTTGCCGCTCGCGGATCCGTGCCTCGCTCAATAAAGAATCCGTTAGCAACCCACGAGGTAAATGCAACCGGAACACTTAACGTCTTAGAAGTTGCCCGTGCAACTGGTGCGCATGTTGTCTTTTCTTCTTCTTCATCTGTTTACGGACGCAATATGCAACTACCCAAAGAGGAATCAATGTGGCTTGGGCCAATGACGCCATATGCAGCCAGTAAGTTATCAGCTGAAGGTTATGTGCAGTCTTATGCATCGTCCTATAACGTTCCAACCACATTACTACGCTTCTTTAATGTCTTTGGTCCACGTCAACGCCCAGATCATGAATACGCGGCGGTGTTACCAAAGTGGATCTGGCTTGCAATGCAAGGCAAGCCAATTGATGTCTACGGTGATGGCACAGCCTCACGAGATTTCACATACGTTGAAACTGTCCTAGATATTGCAATGACAGCTATGAAAGAGAAAATCACCACTGAAGGTGCCATGAATCTTGCGTATGGCAACAGAACCTTCCTTAATGACACTATTGAGATGCTCAAGAAACACTTTCCTGATTTGCAAGTTAATTACAAAGAAAATCGCTTGGGCGATGTAAAAGAATCTCAAAACGCTCCAGGTCTATTAAAGTCTCTATTCCCAGCCATCACCCCAATACCATTTGAAGAAGCACTTGCAGAGACCGTAAATTGGCTCAAAGAGTTTGGCCAGAGCGTGGCCAACGGTCCTAAGACAGTGGATTAAACAAACACGGTATGTGTGGAATTACTGGTGGTATTGGGCCAAGTGCGCCGCAACAACTATTACTTGATTCCCAGCTTAAATCTATTGAGCACCGCGGGCCAGATGACAGTGGAACATATTTAAACAGCGGAATTGGCCTTGGTATGTGCCGCTTAGCTATTGTTGAAATTGCAGCAGGCAAGCAACCAGCTTCAGATGCTGCAGAACAAATTCATATTGTGTGGAATGGTGAAATCTATAACTATCGCGAGCTACGGGCCGAACTAGAAAGCCGTGGGATTCATTGCAGGGATTCGAGTGAATCTGAGGTTGTGATCAACCTCTACCTTGAGTTCGGCCTAGATTTCATAAACAAACTAAACGGAATGTTTGCAATAGCAATCCATGACGCACGGAATAACTCACTTCACCTTATCCGTGATCGTATGGGTAAGAAGCCGCTATGGATATCACAATTAAACGATGGAACTCTTTTCTTTGCATCAGAAGTTCGGGCATTAATGTTGGCTCGTCCAGATAGAACGCTACGAACTGAGATGATTGCAGAGGTCATGCAATACGGTTATATTAACTCTCCAAACTCAGCATTCAATGAAATAAATCAAGTACCACCAGCAAGTGTAACAAGTTGGTGTGATAGCAAAACCACCACTTCTACCTATTGGACTGCAGATTTTGATACCAAAATTGATATCTCTTATGAAGATGCTCTTGAAGTTACCAAAGAGCTAATTGAGGCAGCCGTATCGCGTCGCCTAATATCCGAACGCCCACTCGGTTCATTCTTAAGCGGTGGCTACGACTCCACGGTTGTGACTGCCTATATGGCCAAGCTGATGAAAGAGAAAGTACAGACCTATTCAATTGGCTTTCATGCCGCAGCTTTTAATGAAGCCCACCACGCGAAGCGGGTGGCTAACTTCTTAGGAACCAACCACCATGAAGAGATATTGAGCCCGGATCCTGCCTTAATTATTGAGAAAATCTCTCAAGTTTTAGATCAACCTTTTGCTGACTCCTCAATCGTTCCAACCTATCTCTTGGCCAAGTATGCCCGTGAGAATCTAATTGTTGCGTTAGGTGGTGACGGCGGGGATGAAGTGTTCGGTGGGTATGACCGTTATTTAGCAACTCCTGTCATGCAGAGACTGAATCCGTTTTTAGGAATAGCACGGGCCGGGCTAAATCTTGCTGGCAAAAATTCATTTGGGAGTTCTCGAAAGATCACTCGAGTCGGTTCTCAACTTTCGCCAAAGACATCGCTAGCTGCTAGATACAGCTCGATCCTTTCACTGACTCAGCCACAAGAACTCATCAATCTTCTAAATTCAAATATTTACTCAAATAAAGAAGAAACTGCTTTCATAAATCATTTTGAATCTGGCAACTTATCTTCATTCAATCGCATGATCCGTTCAGATTTTTCCGCTTATCTACCTGGTGACTTATTGGTGAAAGTTGATATCGCGACAATGGCAAATAGCCTAGAGCTGCGGTCGCCTTTGCTCGATGTAAATGTTGTCGAATGGGGTGTATCTCTTCCTCGAAAATACAAGATTAAAGGATTTGAGACTAAACATATTCTGAAGGACGTTGCTCGTTCGCTTGTCCCAGCAGAGTTGATTGACAGACCCAAAATGGGTTTTGGAATTCCTCGAGCCGAATGGCTCCGAACTGGAATGAAAGAAATGGTTGTTGACACTTTGACTGATATAACAGCCAATCAGCGTGGCTGGTTTTCTCCAAAAGAAGTTAAAAGAGTTCTTGACCTACATATGGGCGGTCAGGATAAAGGTGCTATTTTGTGGCCCATGCTGATGCTAGAACTTTGGGCTAGGACTTGGCTTGATTAGCTAGGAGCTTCTTGTAGAGCTCTACATGATCTCTCACTAAGCGCTGAACTCCAAAATTGGCCAGAGTAAATTCTTGAGCTGCTTTTCCTAGTTGATTGCGTAATGCTCCGTTATTAGCCAGGTTTTCAAGGGCATCAGCTATTTGTTGAACATCTAATTCAGTAATAATTCCAGTTACATTGTTTAAGACAACTTCAGGTACGGAACCCACTTTTGTTGTGACAACTGGCAGTCCTGCCATACCTGCCTGGATTAAGCTCAGTGGGGTTCCTTCGTTATCACTTGTTAGCACAACAATGTCAGCCGCTGATAACACTCTTTCAATGTTGCTTTGCCAACCAAGAACTGACACAGGTAATTCCTCGATAGCTATTCTCTTTCTACAAGTTTCGAGTAACTCACCATCTCCTGCAATAAAGAAGTCTAAGTCAATTTCTCGTTTTTTGATTTCACTCACGACATCAAGAAAACGATCGGGTCGCTTAATCTGTGTCACCCGGCCGATGAATGCGCATTGAAGCCGATCATTGTTTAGAGCATAAAATGCTTTTGACTTAGCTTTCAGTGACAAGCTACCTATCTCTAAACCCGGTGGCATAATTCCAAACTTTTCTACTTTGCCAATTCCAGCCTTCAATAAATCTTCTCGCACCTTATCCCCTACTGCTAAAAGCTGCTGGGTTATGGTTGCTAAAGCTCTCTCAGCTATTACAACAAGTAGTCTCTTAAATGAATCAAAATAACCATTGAGCAAATGGCCATGGAAAGTGTGCACTCGAATAGATTTTTTAAGTGAGACAAGCGACGCAATGCGCCCTAAGAAACCAGCTTTTGCAGTATGAGTATGAATAATATTTGGTTTGAAGTCACGGATTGCTTTGACTAATGAAATGAATGCCTTGATATCCCCACCGAAACTTACGCGCCTACCTAAACCTTTAATACGGATAGCCTTAACATCAGTTGCAACAGAATCTAAATAATCAGCCTCATCAACTGCACAGAACCCCGTATAAAGGCGATGATCGAATTCGCTGCTGCTAAATCCCCGCATCAGCCCGGAGACCTGAACCGCTGGCCCACCGACATTCATTCGGGCAATAATGCGCATAACCCTGATAGGTCTTTCAGTTCCCCGGCTCATCTGCCAATCTTCCCTTATGACAGCCTTAAAACGTGAACTCAAACTCCGATTGATAGGTGAACTCAAAAACCTTTGAATCCAGTTAAGATTCCAACCGTGAGCGCCCATACGAGCCGAACTTTGGCAATAATTGGCCAGGGCTATGTTGGCCTACCTTTGGCAATGGCTGCCGTTGATGCAGGCTGGTCTGTTATTGGCATTGACAATTTTGAAAGCAAAGTTGCCCAAATTAACTCGGGCATAAGCCCTGTGGAAGACATCCCAGATGCACAACTAAAAGTTGCACTTGCTAGTGGGGCATACAAAGCAAGTACAGAATTTTCCATGGTGGCTCAAGCCTCAGTTATCACGATTTGCGTTCCAACACCATTGGATGATAATCGAGAACCAGATCTTTCGCTTTTAAAAAGTGCAGCTAATGCAATTGCACCATTTGTTTCAAATGAAACCTTAGTTGTAAGTGAATCAACTTCCTATCCAGGCACTCTACGAGACATCATCATACCTATTGTTGAATCTAGCAAACCCAAAGAATCTTTCAATATTTACTTCGCAAGTGCACCTGAGCGCGTCAACCCAGCAGATCCAGTTTGGAATCAGAAAAATACCCCACGCTTAGTTGGGGCTATAAATTCTGCATCAAAACACAAAGCACTTGATTTTTATGAATCAATCTGCGATAAAGTAATTTCGGTTTTATCTCCTGAAGTCGCAGAAGCCGCCAAGCTTCTAGAAAACACTTTTCGTCTAGTTAACATTGCATTAATTAATGAGTTCACGCAGCTGTGTGCGTCTACAGGTATCAATGTAAATGAAGTTATTGATGCTGCATCGTCAAAACCATATGGTTTCATGCCTTTTAGACCTGGAGTTGGTGTCGGTGGTCATTGCATACCTGTAGATCCGTTGTACCTAACATGGTGGGCACGCCAAAATGGGGAGCGGGCTCAGTTTATAGAAACTGCAGATTCAATCAACAATTCAATGCCAAGATATATTGCACGTCGCGCGCTCAATATGATTGATGCATCTGTAACTAAGCCTAGAGTGTTAATACTTGGTGTCGCCTATAAACCAGGGGTAAGTGACGTTCGAGAAACTCCTGTCTCTGAACTCTGCGAATACTTGAGGGCCCAAGGTGCTGAAGTTGGTTGGCATGACCCATTAGTTTCAGCTTTTGAGGACTCAGAACCTGTCGAATTAGAATGGGCATGTGATGTTGCAATTCTTGCTACGAGGCAACCAGGAATGGATATTGAATTCTTAATTGCAAAAGGTGTGCAGATCTTAGATTGCACTAATTCAATTAAGAACCAGCCGGGAGCCATTTCAATTTAAAAACTTGTTTTCATCTCAGTAGAAATATCAGCTATCATTGTTGATAGATTGCGCTGGGGCTCCCAACCTACCAATTGTTTAATCAAACTAATATTTGGAACTCTTCGCTCCATATCTTCAAAACCATCACCATAGGCTTCCAAATAAGGAACGTAAACTATTTTACTGTCAGAATTTGTCTCAGAAATAATTTTATTAGCTAGACTGACAATTGAAATCTCGAAGTCATTCCCAATGTTAATAACCTTACCAATAGTATTTTCGGCAAAAGCGACGGCAATTACAGCGTCAATAACATCATAAATATGTGCAAAACAGCGGGTCTGGTTGCCATCACCATAAACAGTAATAGGTTTATCAGCTAACGCTGACTCAATGAATCTAGGGACAACCATCCCGTAGGCACCAAGTTGACGCGGGCCAACTGTGTTAAAAAACCTCACAATTCTAGTCTCTAGTTGTTTTTCGATAAAGTATGCAAATGCCAATGATTCATCTATTGCTTTTGCTTCGCTGTAGGACCATCGCAAAGTTACAGGGCTTCCAAGTATTCGATCATCACTTTCGAGTAGAGAATCAGAAATATTTTTACCGTATACTTCGCTACTGCTTGTCAGAAAAACTGGAATTTTCTTTGCATTTGCCGCCTCAAGGACGTTTTCCGTTCCGCGAATATTTGTTAAGAGGCTTGCTAAAGGATTATTCACGATATTAAATACACCAACTGCTGCCGCAAGATGGAAGACATAATCGGCTTGATTAATAAGTGCACGCAGAATATTTGTATCCAAAATCGAACCTTCGATAAATGAAAAGTTATTCACAGATTTTAGTGATTTAAGGTTTTCGACTCTTCCGGTCGATAGGTCATCAATTGCAGTAACACTGTGACCAGTGGAAATAAGGCGCTCACAAAGGTGCGACCCAATAAAGCCAGCTCCACCTGTTACCAAAATATGCACACCTTAATCATACTTGGATTTTGAGATTGCGCTAAGTGCCATAGGAAATTTCAGGACCTCTAAAATATACTCACGTGGGATTTTGGTCTTTATACCTTTTCTGCGCAGGAGTATTGCCAAAATCCTTGGAATCTACTTCCTAAGTTGGGCCTTTTATGAGAATTTACCCTAATTCTTCTTGGCTCTTGTGGCCACCTTCGAATAAGTTCTGACTTATTTAGTACGATTCTTTTGTGCCATCTTTACCAGGAGCCCAGATATCTGCTTTAACTGGGCCAATCATGATTACGGGGCATACAGGTTTTAAAGGGGCCTGGCTCAATTTATTGCTAACGCGTTATGGAATTCCAACAATTGGATACTCGCTTCCCCCTCAAAAATCTTCGCTCTACACGATGCTGAAGCCAAAAAATCACACTATAGAATTCTTTGGAGATATTCGCGATACTGTTTCTGTTGATAATTTCATCAAGACGTATAATCCCGCTGCAATTATTCACTTGGCGGCACAACCTTTAGTTCTGGAATCCTACCGAAAGCCCCGTGACACTTTTGACATAAATGTAATGGGCACAGTAAATATTCTTGAGTCCGCTTTCTCAAATGAATCAGTAAAGGCAGTTTTAGCGGTCACAACTGATAAGGTGTACTTCAATAACAATTCAGATAAATCCTTTATTGAGACTGATCCTTTGCAAGGTAAAGATCCATATAGTGCGAGTAAGGTTGGGGTTGAATCTGCAGTTGCAGCCTGGCAGGAAGTAAGACAAGTATTTGGTGGGCCGAAAGTAGTTTCACTCCGGGCAGGAAATGTAATTGGTGGCGGCGATATGGCTGAAAATCGATTACTCCCGGACATTATCCGTTGTTTGACTGAGAAGAGAAAGTTAGAACTACGAAACCCAAATAGCAAAAGACCATGGCAACATGTTTTAGACCCGCTTAACGGCTATTTATCAGCATTAGAAGCAATTTTGGCGGGTAATGAAATCCAAGCGGTAAATTTTGGACCTAGTTTAGATAGTCTATCGGTCGCAGAGGTCGCAGAGGTCGCACTAAAGAATTGGTCTACTACAGGAAGAGTGGAAATTGAATTCTTAAATTCGCCTACAATTTCAGAAACCACAAATCTTAGACTAAATTCAAAATTGGCTCAAGAAACCCTAGGCTGGTCCACTAAATGGACACAAATCGAAGCGGTTACGTCCACTATTAAATGGTGGGATTTAGTATTAAACGAAGGGCTAACAGCATATGACGCTTGCCAAAATGACCTCAATAAATTATTTTTAGACTAAAACCAGCATGTAATTTGGGTTCATGCAAGATAAGTCCTTAACAAATAAAATCAAATCTGAATAATTCATAAACATTCAAATCCAAACACGATTTATCCATATTTTAGTTATATGCTCGGGTTGTGAATTTGCACCCAAATAGTCATCCGATACTTTTTCCAAGAGTCCGTTCTTTTGCTTCCGACGTAGTTGATATTGCGGTTCAATCTCTGAATTTTACACTTGGGAGAATTTGGCGGAAAATTTTCAGGCCAAGACAGGCGACTTCTGTTGAGCAGCTGAGAAAATTGCGAATGCTTTTGCATTTTTGGAGGTTTGACTCTCTTGGAAGGCGCTGTGGGTTAGGAAGGAGAATCCGGTTTGCTGGTAATTTAGAGATTCGGATAGGGGATAGGTCTGCCGTACTTAATAATGTCACAATTGTAGGCGAGGGATCAATCTCGATAGGTAAAGATTCATGTATTGGTGATTCTTGTATTGTAGCTACGCACTCTAAGATTACTATTGGGGATAACGTGATGGTTGCTGCATTTTGTTACATAATTGACTCAGATCATGCATTTGACGATACACACTTGTTGGTGATGCAACAAGGAATCAATGTGGATCCAATTGTAATAGAAAATGATGTCTGGATTGGTGCCCATACAATAATTTTGAAGGGAACGCATATAGGAGCGGGCGCAATTATTGCCGCAAATAGTGTAATTAAGGGTACTATTCCAAATCGCGCAATTGTCTATGGTTCACCAGGAAGAGTTATAGGCTATAGATAATCATGGCGCTGGTTCGAAGTTTTCTAATTATTAGAAAAAAGACATTATATAAAAATAGTTAATCGAAAATGGGAGAGTACCAAAATCTAGGTAAAGACTTGGCGCTAGGTATTTCCGGCAATCTTGGCATTACAGTTAGGGGGGATATGGTGGAGTACCAACAATATTGTTCCCTATGTAAAATTCAAATCGTAACGATAGACTCATTACATATTTGCAAAAATGAGACATCAAACCGGTTGAGCATATATTTAGCAAAAGGTTCTGGTCCTATTTATATAAAAAACCCTTCAAGAAAACCAAGTATTGTCATAATTTTTCCTGTTACGCGTTCTGGATCAGATTTTAAAGTAAGATTCGAGTCCGTTTATAAAACCGTGAGTCACTCTTCAGTCGCGGCACTTGTAGTCATTGATAAAACAGTCGATGCAATTGCAAAAGATTATTTTATGGAATTTGCAAATGGCCTGAATACAAACTTGTATGTCCTTCGCAGGAATCCCAAAGAAGCAATTTTTGATTCACAACAATATATAAAATTGGATGAATTACTTTGGATAGGTCAATTGCACGACGATGACTCCTGGAGCGGAGTGATAAGGCTCCCAAAAATTGTAGATGAGCGAGACATGTTCTTAACAGACTTCTTACTCAATAAGCAAGGCCGAATATCAAAACCTAAAGAATCTAAAATGCCATCCGCCAGAATAGTTTTCTGTTGGGTACCTTCGCAGGTGTGGAATCGATTTAGCGAGTTCATCACTTCACAGGGAGGACATATCGCTGGTTCTGCTGATTACATACTTGACGCTATAGCTTTTAAGGCTTGCAAAGTGCGATATACCGACGAGTTTCGGTATGAGTACTCCAATTACAACTGGTCAAATCGAAGAAGATCCGCCCGTCATTTGCTAAAGATGAGCTTAGAAGACGGATGGGGGCCCTACGCGAGCGTGGATATTGCGATCATAAATCGAACGTTAGACCTCTTGGCGTCGCTGAGCTTTTTCGATGACTTACTACCTTCAGGAAAAAGATTTGAAGAACTTCAATTACTTATTGCATCCTTCAGACCATCGGTTCAACGACGCTTCATTATTCAACTCAAGCTGATTTTTGCAATTGTTGAAAAAAAAGAAATAAGACGGCAACGTATATCTTTATATAAATTTCTTCAAACATCTTGGAAAATTACTGAGATTTCAGAAGTGATAGCCATGATTAATTATCTAATTGATACCAATCTATTTCCAATGTTGACAAAGAGATTCATCTTTTGGAAAGCTCAAATTTCTGAAATAGAGCATAAAGAACAAGGTTAAAGTTTGCTTGAACGCAAATTGTTAGTGCATCTTCAATTAGTCAAATACAACTTTTTAAATGTTCACGTAACAGAAGAATTTGCCAGGATAAGCTAAATTTTAATATTATTATTAATTGCGTTATGAGTTTGGAATTATGAAAGCAGAATTCCCTCATATTGTTTGACTTAGATGCCTATCAATTTTTGAAGACCACTCTGTAAGTCCATTTCTGGTTTCCAACCATATCTGAATAATGCAGAATTAGAAGGACAAACTAATCGAGATACATTGTTTTCTAATGAATTAGGTGAGACTGTAACTAAGGATTCGGAGACAGACAAAAGCCAAGCAATTTGCCTTACTATTTGAAGAACTGTTGTACCAACACTTGTTCCAACGTCTATGAAATTATCTGTGATTTCATTTGAAATTATATATTTAACTGAACTTGAAACGTCACCAGAATAGATCCAGTCAAGTTCACGAGTAGGATTCTGCAAAATAATAGGCCGTTCTAAAGAAAGTGAACTTAATACTTGAGGTATGAGTCTATCGGATTTCTCATTTTCCCCGTAGGCCTGAAAAATTCTTAGCCAGTTAAACTGCTTTTCATAATTTCGTGATAATTCTGCGATGGCTAATCCTGTCATTGACTTAGCTTTCCCATAAATAGTTTGAGGTCTTAAGTTAGTTGATCCAGAATTGCGATTCTGAATTGATTCTTCGAATTCAGCTGAACTACCAAATCCAATGAAGCGATCTGTTCCAAGTGAATATGCTACTTGCGCAAGATCTATTGTGGCCTTCGAATATGCAAAGTTTTGACTACTTTCCCAAAAATTTTGCGTTGTGTTCCATGCAGTAGAAATCACTATATTTGGCTTTATGGTCTTTATGATGTCACAATATGAGTTCGGTTCTAAAATGTCACCTAAATAATTCCGCGCTCCTGGACTGGGATTTCGATTAATAGTCAACACATCATGATTAATCGCCAATGTATTCCTTAGGCTGCTACCCAGAAAGCCGTTACTCCCAAAAATTAGAATTTTGCTCATCTGCAAATTAAAGTCTCTCCGCTAGGTTAAACTTAGTCTCAGCATGGATTTTCCATTAAATCCTGCCGGTACCTAGTTCTCATTCTAGAGTAACCCCTTCTCTTTCGACCATCAAGAGATTCGATCCGCCCTGAAGCCTGAGGGCGATATTCTTTTATCGAGAATCTTTATTTGAATTCGACTCTCTTGTCAGAAGTGAGATTTCCAAGCTGTAGCTCAGTTAAATTGGGAATTGCAACCCAACAACGAATTTCATTTCCAAGCTCACTCCAGATTAAATCACTAATTTCGGTTGAGATATTCCAAGAGAATATAAGCACGTCAGTGGGTTTGCCCTCCCTGAGTTCTTCTAGTGAAATAATTGGTAAGCCTAAACTTGGCAAAATTCGATGCTGTTTTTCAGGGCTAGAGTCTGCCAATCCCTTCAATAATGAGCCACTAATCTTACCGACATTTAGCAAAGTACTAGCTTTTGCAGCTGCAGCGAACCCATAAACTCTTCGGCCTTCTTCTGCGCATGAAGTTAGCCAGACTTTCAGCTGCTTAAGTGTATCGCCGACATTTAAAGCAAAAGCCTTCCATGCATCTTCCTTAATGAGTCCCGCTTCGAGCTCACTTTCTATGAAAATTCCTACTTCCTTGATTTGCGTATAAGTTGGGATTGCGCGGCTTATCCAGTATCTATTTGATCCACCGTGGGTTGGAATTTTTTCAATTTGAAAGAGGTTTAAGTTAAAAGACTCACAAAGTTTTTTCATCGCATGCGCGGATAGATAAGAGTAATGCTCATGATAAATGGTATCAAATTGATTTCGTTCCAGTAAATTCAAAATACTTGGGTTCTCTATTGAAATTATTGTCTTATCGTCAGCCAATACATTGATTCCTCCGAAAAAATCTCGTAAGTTTGGTACATGCGCCACCACATTATTGGCGATAATCATTTTGGGTGCTTGGTACCGTGATCTAATCTCTTTGGCTGATTCCATACCGAAAAAAGTATTAATTGTGGGAATTTTCTTCGAACTTGCTATTAGCGCAACGTTATGTGCTGGCTCAACACCCAACACTTGTGCATCAAGTTCCTGAAAGTATTGAAGCAAGTAGCCATCATTACTAGCGATTTCAATTATCAAATCCTTGCTGTCAATTTTGAAATTCGTGACGGAGGACTTTGCGAATTCATATGAATGTTTTAACCAGGTCTGGCTTATTGAGGAAAGATAACGGTAATCCTGAAAAAGCCTCTCTCGACTTACAGGTTCTCCTACTTGACCAAGCCCACAGTTTCTGCATATTCGAAAATGTAATGGAAAGAGCTCTACAATTTCATTTGGATTTTGTGGCAACTCATTAGCTATTGGAATCTGCCCTAAGTCTAATCCAGAAAACATATCCTTACCTTCACAGGCTCGACAAAACTCAACACCTCTTAAGGATTGAAACTTCCCCGTAGTGGACTTCATTTTATTTGCTGAGTCATTTTCGCGCCCAAGGTGCAATTTGGTTCCTCCAAATATCCTCAAGATATAATTTGTCGCGCAAGGTATCCATGGGTTGCCAAAATCCTCTATGTTTAAATGCAGATAGTTCACCAGAATCAGCAAGGGCACGGAGTGGAGATTCTTCGAAAGGTATTGAATCAGATTCAATATATTTAAGAATCTCTTTATTCAAGACAAAGAAGCCACCATTTATCCATGAAACATCAGTCTTAGACTTTTCACGAAAAGAAGTAACTTGGTCTCCCTCGAGTTCTAATGCTCCAAATCTTGCGGGAGGTTGTACCGCAGTTACTGTTGCTAAAGTGCCAATTTCGGAATGGAATTCAACTAGTTCTTGAAGATTAACATCGCTTAACCCATCTCCATAAGTCATAATAAAAGTCTGATCCACGTATGGAGCTAGTTTTCTTAATCTGCCACCTGTCGCCGTTTCGAGTCCGGTGTCAATTAAATCAATAGTCCAATTGCACTCCCCCTTATTTAGAATTTCAATTTCGGAATTAGCCATTTGGATTCGTAGGCTTGATGAGTTTTGGGTGAAGTTTCTGAAGTAATCCTTAATCACTGATCCCTTATACCCCAAGGCAATCACAAAGTTTACATGCCCAAAACTGGCAAAATATCGCATCAAATGAATGAGAATTGGTTCCTCGCCGATAGTAACCATTGGCTTTGGAATTGAATGTGTTTCTTCTGCGAGTCGAGACCCAAGCCCTCCAGCAAGAATTACTACCTGCACCTCAGTCACCTCCAGTAGCTATTAATTTTAATCACGGCAAAGGGTATGTTTCTCATTCTAAATCATCCACTTTCTTAGATAATTCAAAATTAGAATCCCCAAAATCTGTAGTTCCAAATTGTCCAACTTTTTTAACCTTACCTGATTCTATATATGCTACATGTTGAGGTTTGGAAAATTTCGTAATTCGATGTGTGACCCTGATTATTGTTGAAATACCCCTCAATTTGGCAAGCATCTCTACCAATGCATTTTCAGTATCTTGATCTAAGGCGCTCGTACCTTCATCAATCACGACAAAGAGAGGCTTGCCATAGAGAGTTCGGGCAATCCCAATTCGTTGTCTTTGCCCGCCGCTTAATTGAGTCCCGCGCTCACCAATCAAGGTTTCCAGACCATTGGGAAGTTCCTTGACAAAATCTGCGATCTGTGCGACTTCAAGAGCTTCCCAGATTTCACCTTCTGAATTAGAACTCAATTCTTTTCCTAGTGTTATATTTTCCCTAACAGTTCCAGCAAAATAATGTGGGTCTTGTGGGAGATAAGCAGTCCTTGAATTTGATTTAGATATCCACTCCAACGCAGATCTATTATTGTAAGTAATAGTTCCAGATGTAGGTGTCAACAAACCTAAAGCAATTTCACAAATAGTGCTCTTTCCAGAACCGGAAGGACCCATGAGAATCATTTCTTCTCCAGCCTCGATAACTAGGCTGAACTGATTAATGGTATTTGGTTGTGTCGGGCCGTACGAGAAAGCAATATTAGAAAATTCGATTCTCGGAGGCATGGAAGGAGCAGTATTAGCATTCACTGGCTCTGTAACGCTGAAATCAACTGGATTGTATGAATTATATATAAGAGAAAAAGCCTTTTCAGATTTTCCTGAATACTCTTTAAGAGCCAAATGCACAGCTTGCAATCTCAAGATTGATGGCACTACTCGGGTTGCAGCCATAATGAATATTGCTAAAATTGGAATTCCTTGCGAGGCACTAGATGTAATCCAAACCATTAAAACTAGCAATGAAGCGCCTAGGATGATTCCCAACTCCATGATGTATTTTGGAACTTGTTGGAGCCAATACAGCTTGGCAAATGCCAAGGAAGCGCTGTAGCGGCTGGAAGTAAACTTACTTCGAAATAAATTATCATGTCCTGCTAATCTCATTTCTCGGTATAGCATTATTGCGTCATCAACTACCGCTCTGCTACTCGTAGCATCCTCGGTGTACTGTGCGCCATAATTTCTTACTCTACTTCCCAAGATTAAATTTATTGAAGTCGCTAGAATCAAAAAAAATGTTGTAGCTGCTATTGCCATAGCTGGATTCAAAACAAGCAATCCAATAACTACCATAAAAAGAGAAACCGTTTCGATCAAACCAACTATAAAACTTCCTAGAACGCCAATAATAAGAAGCATTAAACCATCGGTAAGTGCATACGTTGCCTCTTGACTATTTAAACCCTTTATCCAGAGATATGGTGCGTTTAATAACTTAGCAAAACTCTCCCCCGCAATTCTTGCTTGTGCCTTTCCTAAATTCTCATAAACTGAGCGTGTCAAATACAAGCTAATTAAACTCTTACTCAATAAGGCTATTAGCGCGCCAAGAATTAACAAACCCAATATAGAATTCCATGTTGTAAATGTAAAATGAGCATTGGAGAGAAATGAAGCTGTCAGTTTTGTAAATTTCCCACTTAGCGATTGCTCAAGACTCACTCCCGCAATCAGCCCAACAAGAGCTAAACCAATCAAATCAAGAAAGCTTGCCCCTAATTGTAGAAACGAGAGAGTGGCAATTCTCCTTCGCTCTGCAAGTGTGAGGAGACTCAGAGATTGACGTATGACCTTAAACATTCCCTAATCGTACCCTCTCGGAGAAGTTTAGTGAGCTATTGAGTATAGATTTGGTTTTATCCACAAAATCTATCGCGCATAAGTCAACTCAGAAAATTAAAATTTGATTGCAACACAAACTTTTGAAGTGGAAAGTGTATGGAAAGTCTCAATTAGCCGCGGTCTAAAAAATGGTGACGCAATATTTGTAGCTGTGTTCAAAAAGATTAACTTCTTAATTATGAGAAATTCTTAATTTTTACCATTACTCGCTGACCAGATTTCGTTTGTTATACCTCTTCAAGTTACTGGAGAAACTGAGAAGCTCAACATACTTGGAAGTCATTACTCCAATATGAAATCGCTTGATCCAATCAGGATCAATTTCTTGTTTTTTAACGCCATGTTGAACTATATCTAACATGGAATTGAGAATGGCGTTGGAATCACAGTGAGGGACCATATAAAAATAGGCACTTGGATCCTGTATTTCCAATAAAATCCCAGACTGACTAAATATAGATGGAACCTTCTTATGAATTGCTTCTAAGTAAACTAGGCCAAATGCTTCAGCCTTTGGCCTAGTTGGGACATGCACGAAAACATCGAAACTGTCAAAGGTATTAGCTATTGCTAAATCCTGCTCTCTAAATTCGTAACTAGTGGAATCTAAAGTAGAGAGAATTTCTCTAACTTTTGGATAACTATCTCCATGTGCTCCAATGATTAGCAAAAAAGCAGATGGGTGCGTTTTTAGAAGTTCACAAAAAGCTAATGCGGTGTACTCTACGCCTTTCCAATGAGTTAAACGTGAAACTACACCAAAAATCGGGTACCGAATATTAGTAGAAGACTGTAAACTTTGAGAGTCTGAGTTTTTCTTAACCGTGAAAGCTTCAAAATCAATTCCATTGTGTATAACTACAATCTTCGTCTGTTTTACTTTTTCTTGAGTGACCAATATTTCTTGTACAACAAGCGATACTGCAACAATTTTAGATGCCAAAGTATTAGTTACATAATCAATATAGAGTGCTCGTTTGTTTTTCAATCTAGACTGTTGCTCGATATGATGTAAATCTGAGTGATGCCGCACAAAAATTCTGTCTTTGACTCTTGTAAAAAAGGATGCAGGAATCGTAATTGCTGTTGCCAGCTGTCCGCTTGTAAAGACTTTTTCAGGCCTAAGTCGAAATAGCATCCTAATGACTCTGAAAAAAAGGAGTAGATATTGATTCTTGGATGATCGATTCCATACTTCACAGGGAATACCCAAGTCACGTAATTCTCTACAAATTTCAGGACAGAATTCACAAATAATAATTATCTTCAATTCTATTTTTTCTAGTTGCAATTTCTGAATTATGGAGGTTAAGAGACCACCTCTATTTACATCAGAAATTACAACAAGTAGTTTTCTATTTTTTTGCTTTTCACTATTTTTCACACTTGTAGATTACCATTCTTGACACTAAAAAGTCGAAAGGAAGTTAGCATGGCTATAATGAATTGGAAAGTTGAAACTATAACCCTTTACTTGTAAAAGGTGTAATAACTTCTTCGCCTTTGAGAGTATTAACGTGTGTACTTTGAATAATTGAGCATCGAATTAGATTAGTAGCTTTTGGCACAGTAACTGCTTTCAAGAAGCAACAACTACAGATAAGTATCTGGGCACTCGCACAGGTTGATATTACAATGATGCTTGTAGGCAAAGCCTGAACAAATCTAGTAATATTTTAGAATTATGCAGAGGTAGAAATATGATTTTCAATAGCATCATGCCCTGTCACGATGCGCGATTTTCTTCTTGAAATTATACCTATGGCTACAGCCACAATGCGTCTAGGCACATAGGCAGTCTTAGCTCTATCTCAAATTTAAGTGTATAGAGATTAGTTGATCAATATGTCTTCACCAACTCCCAGACGTAGTTCTCTCTGATTTGGAGTAGGGCTGCATTTAATCAGTTTGAAAGATTTGAGGGGAAAGAATTGAATAGAGACTCAAATTCACTTCGAAATAGCCCCAATGTTTTGAGGTGCAAAATATTAGTTACGATATCCTCTTCCCGTGTTTCAAAAAATATATAGATTTATTGCGACTTTTTTTTATAGAACAGGCTATTTTCGAGGTTCCTGGTGGGTGTTGCTTACCATTTGTTCCATAGCGCCAATTATAAATAAAAGAGTGATGCACCCGCTGGGATTCACTTGGAAAATATCTTCTCGTGATTCTCTAAAAACTTTCCTATTTAATTGTGAAATGTATACTTCCAAGTTAGTTTCTCAGATAGCGCCTGGCATTGACACTTTTATTTGCATCGGTGCAAATCGTGGCTGGTACCCAATGCTTGTGCGAACGAGAAATACAGATTGCATGATATTTGCATTTGAATGTAATTCAAGTATTTATCTCGAGCTTGATGAGAATATGAAAGAGAATGATACAAATGTTGAATTGGTAAAAAAAGCTGTTGGGAGAACTCGCGGTTCATCCAGCCTATTTCTTCCTAAAGATGGAAACGATGGAATGTCAACACTATTTCCACTAGTGGCCACAAAGTCTGAAGCATTAGAACTGGAAATTGTGGAAGTGATAGATCTTGACTTTTTTTTTGAAAATCAGAATCTAAATCTGGGTCAGGTATTGTTATTGCTAGACATAGAAGGAGGTGAGATGAATGCACTGAAGGGCGCCTTGAGATTATTGTTAAAGTATCAGCCTATTCTTATCTTGGAAATTAACGAACAAATGCTTCATGCTGCAGGTACAGAAGTTTTTGAATTACTTACTTTTCTATTCGAATTGGGGTATTTTGTCTATTGGATCGATGAGCGCGAAAGACTACAACTTGTAAATCAAAAGAATCCTTTGCCTCACATCGAGATTTTACCCGTAGGTACTGGTGCAAATTACCTGTGCACAAGAAGTGCGGATTTTTTTAAAAATATGCAATAGGAAAATGTGTTCGTACAATTTCTCGGTTTTATTGTTCATAATTCAAATTGCATGTTTTTGATTGAAGCTGAAGTGATAGCTGATTAATATTGACTATCATGCTACGAAAGGTGAGATTAACATCCCCGTGGCTTGGGCCGGGATCGAACCGGCGACCTAACGATTTTCAGTCGTTCGCTCGTACCAACTGAGCTACCAAGCCAAACAAGGTTTCAATGTCATTCACCTAAAAAGGCATACGACACCAAATCCTTTGCGACCCGGACGGGACTTGAACCCGCGACCTCCGCCGTGACAGGGCGGCGCGCTAACCAACTGCGCTACCGGGCCTTAAGTGAAACTAATAAACATAAG
>Ga0164295_10001641_pt1 | contig 18619 bp, 19 predicted proteins | sample GEODES006metaG_FD_111798 | JGI IMG/M metagenome (GOLD analysis project Ga0164295, IMG submission 111798) | Oligotrophic lake water microbial communities from Sparkling Lake, Wisconsin, USA - GEODES006 metaG | ecosystem: Environmental > Aquatic > Freshwater > Lake | place: USA: Sparkling Lake... | reverse complement strand
GGGCCGGGGCGGGGGCGGCCGTTCGGCCGGCGGCCTGGGCGCGTCGGCCGGCGGCTGTGGCCCTGCAGTCTTGCCGCCGGGCCCAAGGCTCGCGCAGGCCGCCAGGGGCAGCATCAGCAGGGCCAGGGGAATCAGGCGGCGGGTCATGGTGGGGTCCGGAGGCAGGGTCGCGCGATCAGCGCTGGGTCTTCAGATAGCCGATCAGGGCGGCCCTGGCCCCCGGATCCGCCACCCGGTTGAACATCTTCCCCCCGGGGGCGAAGGTCGCCGGGGAGGCCAGATAGGCGTCCAGGCTGGCATCGGTCCAGGTTCCGCCCTTGGCGACCAGGGCCTTCGAATAGAGATAGCCCGGCGATCCGCCCAGCTTGCGCCCGACCACGCCTTTCAGGCTGGGACCGGCCGGGCTGTTGGCGGGGGTGAGGGTATGGCAGGACTTGCACTGGCTGTTGTACAGGGCCGCGCCATCCTGGGCCAGGGCGGGGGCCGCTGTCAGGGCGAGCGTCGAGGCCAGGACTGGCGCGGCGATGGCGAGGGGCAGGGTCCGCATGGTCGTCTCCTTTGGCTGGATGTCGCCAACCTAGAGCAGCTTGCCGCCTGTGCGAAGCGGCGGCGGCATCTTGCGTCCTTCCAATCAAGGTCATCCCGGACGCCCGAAGGGACGATCGGGGATCCAGGGGGCAGGCTGGCCTTTCGCCGCTGCCCGGTCAGCCCTCCTGCAACCCTGGGCCCCGGCTCTCCGCTTCGCTGCGGCCGGGGTGACGGTGTTGGTGAGGGCATCACTGGCCGTCAGTGCAAGTCGGAGTCGGCCGCCCGCAGAATGCCTCCCGCGACACGCCCCCTTCAGGGGCTACCCAGGATGACGTGGAGGGAGGGGCGAGGGCTGCCCTCAGCGGGTCGTTTCCTTTTCCTTTTCCTTGGGGGCGTCCTGCGCGCGCGTCCGGGTCTGGGCCTTGGGTTTGGGCAGCAGGCGGAAGCGGGACTGGCACCAGGCAAAATCGATCCCGACATCGATCAGGGCGTCGGACCGTCCGCAGGGGCAGGCAAAGTCCATGACATCCCAGACCCGGTAGGTCTCTCCGGCCTGGAGGGGCACCGGCATGCCGGTGACATGGTTGGGGGCGGCATTGACGCAAAGGACAAGGTCGCCCGGGCCGATCGCTTCGCTCATGGCTTTGATCCCGTCTTCTGTCCGAAGAATAGTGCCTGGCTGGCAAGGAGCAAGGACCGACCGTCCGGGAGGCGGCTGGGGCGTGCAGAAACGACCCCGCACCAGTCCCGGGTTCTTCGTCAGTCGGAGTGACGGTCGCCGGCTGCCGGCTTCGAAATGCCTGCTGCGTAGGCTACCCAGCAAGACGTGGAGGGGGAGTCATGCTGCACCGCATGAACCGCCCGTAACGAGATTACAGGAGTTTAACATCGTTAAACGATATGTAATTTGATTGAAAAGCGATGCGGACCTATCTCTCTCCTCACGGACGGCGACATCGCCGGCCCCGGTCGGACCCAAGGGGGCTGATCTTCTTTCGCACTGCAACATGGAACACTGACATGACCCTCTCCAACATGACCTCGATCATTGACCGCGTCGCCGTCGGCTTCGTCTACGCCGCCGTCGTTCTGGCCATGCCCTTCGCCGCCTACAGCTTTGTCGCCCAATCGCTGTAATCGGCGGGCTTACCTAATGTGCGCCAGCAAGGCATGCTCGCTGATCCGCCGGATCGAACCGGTCAAGGATCGGCGGGCGCCTTCGACGCCCCGTCGGGGTGTGGCATAGACTTTCGGGGGGAACCGTCATGAGAACTCTGGGACCTGGCTCGGTGTCGAGCTTCCTGAAGATCATCCTTGATGTGACCTGGTTCGCCCTCTGGGCCGTGATCGGCGCCCTGGCCCTGGCCTCCCTCGCCGCCCTGCTGCTGAGTTTCAACACCGAGCTGATCAGCAAGATCGAGCTCGAGACCGATATCGGCGACAAGCGCCTGCTGGGCCCCGCCCTGGCCTCGGCGCTGTTCGCCGGCGCCCTCTATATGGGCGGCGTGCTGCTGATCGTCGGCAACCTGCGCCGCATCTTCAAGACCCTGACCGCAGGTGATCCCTTCCATCCTGACAATGTCGGCCGGTTGCGGCTGATCGGGCTGATCCTGGCCGGACTGGAGCTGGGCCGCTGGGCCTTCTGGGGCGTGGCCGCCCTGCTGATGCCGGGGGCTGACCAGGACGGCGGCGGGCTGAACCTGACCACCTGGTTTTCCGTCATGGTGGTGTTTGTGCTGGCCGAGGTCTTCCGGGAAGGCGCCCGCCTTCGCCGGGAAGCCGAACTGACGATCTGAGCGCAGGGAGACCGACCCCATGGCCATTCTCGTGCGACTGGACCGGGTGCTGCTGGAGCGCCGCATGTCCCTGACCGAACTCGCCGACCGGGTCGGCGTGACCATCGCCAACCTGTCGATCCTCAAGACCGGCAAGGCCCGGGCCATCCGGTTCTCGACCCTGGACGCCCTGTGCCGCGAGCTGGGCTGCCAGCCCGGCGACATCATTTCCTTTGAACCCGGACCCGTCGACTTTGCAGACGAGGACGAGTACGGCGGGGCCTGATTGCCTCCCGGCCATTGAAAGGAGCCCGCCATGACGTTCGCCCTCGAACCCATCGGCCATGTGCGCGGCGGCCGCACCGAGGCCATCGACGATGACTGGGCGGCCAGCCGGGTGAGGATCCAGCTGGATCCGGCCCGGTTTACGGCCGACTCCCTGCTGGGCCTGGCCGATTTCTCCCATGCCGAGGTGATCTTCGTCTTCGACCAGGTGACCGACGAGGAGATCACCACCACGGCCCGTCATCCCCGGGGCCGCACCGACTGGCCCAGGGTCGGCATCTTTGCCCAGCGCGGCAAGAACCGGCCCAACCGGCTGGGGGTGACCGTCTGCGACATCGTCGCGGTGGACGGGCTGGACCTGGTGGTCGAGGGGCTGGACGCCATCGACGGCACGCCGGTGGTCGATATCAAGCCGGTCATGCGGGGGTTCCTGCCAAGGGGCGAGGTGCGGGAGCCGGCCTGGGCGACCGAGATCATGGCGGCCTATTGGTGAGGCGGCCCCTGGAGGGCGTCCGGGTCCTGACCCTGGAACATTTCGGGGCGGGGCCCTACGCCACCCTGCTCATGGCCGAACTGGGGGCCGAGGTCATCAAGATCGAATCCCTCGAGATGGGCGGCGACGCCTCCCGTCCCACCGGCCCCTATCTGCTGGGCGACCATGACAGCCAGTATTTCCAGACCTTTTCGCGCCACAAGAAGAGCGTCGCGCTGGAGCTGAAGACCCCGCAGGGGCGGGCCGATTTCGAGCGGCTGGTCGCCTCGGCCGAGGTGGTGGTGGGCAATCTGCGCGGCGACCAGCCGGTCAAGCTGGGGATCACCTTCGAGGCCCTGAAGAGCGTCAACCCGGCCATCGTCTGCGGCCATCTGTCGGCCTATGGCCGGGGCAACAGCCGCGAGGCCTGGCCTGGCTATGACTATCCCATGCAGGCCGAATGCGGCCTGATGAGCCTGACCGGCGAGCCCGATGGGCCGCCGGCCCGGATGGGGGTGTCGATCATCGACTTCATGACCGGCTCGACCTTTGCCTTCGCCGTGGTCAGCGCGCTGCTGTCAGCGCGGACGACCGGAGTGGGCTGCGATGTCGATGTCAGCCTGTTCGATGTGGCCCTGCATCAGCTGAGCTATCCGGCCGTCTGGGCCATGAACGCCGGTCACCGGACCGAGCGGCTGCCGGGCGGGGCCCATCCCTCCCTGGCGCCGGTCCAGAGGGTGAAGACCCTGGATGGATATGGCCAGCTGATGTGCATGACCCAGAAGTTCTGGCTGGACCTCTGCGACCTGGCCGGCCGGCCGGACCTGGCGGCGGACCCTCGCTTCGCTGACCTGAAGGCCCGGCGGGAGAACCTGGCCGCCCTGACCGCCGAGATCGACGCCCTGTTCGCCAGCCGCACCAGCGCCGACTGGGCCGCCCTGCTGGGCGGGCGGGTGCCGTTCGGGCCGGTCAATGACCTGTTCGGCGCCCTGGACAACCCCTTCGTGGCCGAGGTCGCCATGCGGGATGTGGTGGAGCACCCCGAGATGGCCGGCGGGCTCCACATGCTGGCCGCCCCCATCCGCATCGACGGCGAGCGGATGCCGGGACAGCGCTCGCCGAAGCTGGGCGAGGATACGGAAGACCTGCTGGGCGGGGGCTGATCGGTGCGGCGGAGGCGTGTTGCGTGCTTCGACACGCCTGCTGCGCAGGCTACTCAGCATGACGATTTCATTTGAAATATCATATTCTTCGTCATGCTGAGTAGCGGCCTCCATGGCCGCGTGTCGAAGCACGCAGGGTGATTGCCCCTCGCCCGAGCCTCCGACATACAAGACCGGTTCACCCGCCGGCGAACCCGGCGTAGTCTGGGCCCATGCTGACCCTTCCTCCTGCCGTCGAGACCCGAGCCGGGCTGCAGTGGCGACGCGCTGCGGCGCCCGACCTTGTTCTGGAACGGCCCCTGGCCGAGGAGGCCGCGGTCGGGATTCTCTATGACGGCCGGCCCCATGCGGTGCTGATGGCGACTCCGGAGGATGTCGAGGACCTGGCCATCGGCTTTACCCTGTCGGAACGGATCGCTTCGGCCGAGCAGATCGCGGGGGTCGGCCTGGCGGTGCTGGAGGCCGGCGTGCAGGTGGATATCCGGCTGACCCCCGCGGGCGCCCGAAGCCGGGCCCGGTCCCGGGTGCGGTCCATGGAGGGACGGTCCAGCTGCGGTCTCTGCGGGGTGGAACGGCTGAGCGCGGCCGTGCGGCCCCTGGGTGCCGTGGCGGCGTCACGCCCGGTGTCGCGCACCTCCATCGAGCGGGCGCTGGACGCCCTGGACGAAGCCCAGACTCTTGGCCGTCTGACCCGGGCCATGCATGCCGCCGCCTTCGCCGGGCCGGAGGGCGAACTGCTGATCGTCCGGGAGGATGTCGGTCGCCACAATGCCCTGGACAAGCTGATCGGGGCCGTCTCCCGGGCGGGCCTGGATCCGGGCGAGGGCTTCTGCCTGATCACCAGCCGCTGCAGCTATGAAATGGTCGACAAGGCCGCCGTGGCCGGGTTTCCGGTGCTGGTGGCCATTTCGGCGCCCACGGCCCTGGCCATCCGCAAGGCGCAGGAGGCCAACATCGCCCTGATCGCCCTGGCCCGGGCCGATGGGGCCGTGCTGTTCACCGGCGGCGAAAGGATCGCGCCATGAGCCGGAAGGGTCAGGTCAGGGGCGGCGTGAAGGGCGTCCGGCCCTATGACGGTCCGGCCGGGGGCTGGGGCGCACTCAAGGCGGTGGCCGAGGCCCTGGCGGACCAGGAGGCGGTCAGCGAAGGCGGGACGGCCCTGCTGTCGGCCAACCAGCCGGACGGGTTCGACTGTCCGGGCTGCGCCTGGCCGGATCCCAAACATACCTCCTCCTTCGAGTTCTGCGAGAACGGGGCCAAGGCCGTGGCCTGGGAGACGACCAGCCGCCGGGCGACGCCCGAACTGGTTGGTGAGCAGACGGTCAGCCAGCTCTGGGACTGGAGCGATCATGACCTGGAGGACCTGGGCCGGCTGACCGAGCCCCTGCGCTATGACGCGGACAGCGACCGCTATGTCCGGGCCGGCTGGGACGAGGCCCTGGGCCGGATCGCCGAGATCCTGAGGGGGCTGGAGCATCCCGACCAGGCGGAGTTCTATGCCTCGGGCCGGGCCTCCAACGAGGCGGCCTTTCTGTTCCAGCTGCTGGGCCGGCGGTTCGGCACCAACAATTTCCCCGACTGTTCCAACATGTGCCACGAGCCGACCAGCGTCGGCCTGACCGAGCAGCTGGGCCTGGGCAAGGGGTCGGTGACCCTTGAGGATTTCGACCACGCCGACGCCATCTTCAGCTTTGGCCACAATCCCGGCACCAACCATCCGCGGATGATGGCGACCCTGCGTGACTGCGCCCGGCGCGGCGCAGCCATCGTGGTGTTCAACCCCCTGAAGGAGCGGTCCCTGGAGCGGTTTGCCTCGCCCCAGGACCCGGTGGAGATGGCGACCATGTCCTCCACCGACATCGCCTCGCGCTATTATCAGCTGAAGGTCGGCGGCGATGTCGCCGTCCTGACGGGCATGATGAAGCTGCTGATCGAGGCCGGCCAGGTCGACCGGGACTTCATCGACCAGCATACCACCGGTTTCGAGGCCCTGGCCGCCCAGGTGGCCGCCGCCGACTGGAACTGGATCGAGACCCGATCCGGCCTTTCCCGGGCCGATATCGCCGAGGCGGCGGCGATCTTCGGCCGGTCGAAGGCGGTGATCCTCTGCTACGGCATGGGGGTCACCCAGCATCGTTCGGCGTCCAGCCTGGTGCAGCAGCTGGTCAATCTGCTGCTGCTGGGCGGCCATATGGGCCGGCCGGGCGCTGGCATCTGTCCCTTGCGGGGCCACTCCAATGTCCAGGGCGCCCGCACCGTCGGGGTGACGGAAAAGCCCTCGCCCGGATTGCTGGCCGATCTGGAGCGGGTGTTCGGCTTTGCGCCCCCGGCCGCGCCTGGCCATAGGGTGTCCGAGGCCATCGAGGCGATGATGGCCGGGACGGCCCGGGCGCTGGTCTGTCTGGGCGGCAATTTCGCCGTGGCGGCCCCCGATCCGGTCCTGACCTTCCCGGCCCTGAAACGGCTGGACCTGACGGTCAATATCGCCACCAAGCTGAACCGCACCCACCTGCTGCATGGCCGCGAGAGCTATATCCTGCCCTGTCTCGGCCGCACCGAGATCGATGTCCAGGCCGGGGGCCGCCAGTCGGTGACAGTGGAGGACAGCATGTCCATGGTCCATGCCAGCCGGGGCCTCAAGGCGCCGGCCTCGGAGCATCTGCGGTCGGAGCCCTGGATCGTCGCGCAGCTGGGCCATGGACTGTTTCCCGCCGACGACCGTATCGACTGGCAGGGCCTGGCAGGCGACTATGACCGGATCCGGGGCTTGATCGAGGCGGTGTTTCCGAAAGGATTCGCCGACTACAATAATCGCATCCGCACCCCCGGCGGCTTTCGTCTGCCGGTGTCGAGCGGCGAGCGGGTCTGGACCACGGCCAGCGGCCGGGCGGATTTCCGGCCCTATGTCTCTGACGATGCGGCCATCGATGATCCGGCCCGGGGCGATCCGGAGGTCCTGGTCCTGACCACCCTGCGCAGCCATGACCAGTACAACACCACCATCTATGGCCTGAACGACCGTTATCGCGGGGTGAAGGGCCGACGCGACGTGATCTTCGCCCATCCCGACGACCTGGCGGACCGGGGCCTGGCCGAGGGCATGCCGGTCGATCTGGTCTGCGCCTTTGACGAGGATGGTCAGGTTCGTCAGCTGAAGGGCTTCACCGCCGTGGCCTTGGACCTGCCCAGAGGCTGCCTGGCGGCCTATTACCCCGAGGCCAACCCCCTGCTGCCCCTGTCGCAGCGGGACCGGCGCAGCGGGGCCCCGGCCTACAAGTCCATGCCGGTGCGGATGAGCCGGTCCGAAGCTTGAGCGGGCCGGGCGTGAAGCCGCCCGGCATCCTGGCCGGCCTGGTCCTGGCGGGCGGTCGATCCCGTCGTTTCGGGGCCGAGAAGGCCGTGGCGCCCTATCTTGGCCGGCCGATGATGGACTGGAGCCTGGATATCCTGGCGGCGGGTTGCCAGACCCTGGCGGTCAATGCGCCGGCCGGATCAGGGGCTGCGGCCCTGGCAGCGAGCAAGGGACTGGCCGTGGTCAGCGATGCGGCGGGCGATCCGGACGGGCCGTTGTCGGGGGTTCTGGCGGGTCTGGTCTGGGCCAGAAATCAGGGGGCCGGCTGGCTGGTTACGGTTCCCTGCGACATGCCCGGACTGCTGGACGATCTGGTGGAGCAGTTAATCCAGCGGGCTGGATCGGGACCCGGGGCCCGGCTGGAGACCGCCGATGGCCGCCAGCCGCTGTGCGCACTCTGGAGCATCGGCCTCATCGCACCCCTGCGCCAAGCGCTGGATCTTGGCCATCCGCCGGTCTGGGCGTTTCAGGACCATGCCGGCATGCGGAGGGCGCGGCTGGAAGTCACCCTGGCCAATCTCAACCGCCCGGATGATCAGACCTAAGCCGCCCCGGCCGCCCGCAGCCGGTCAATTTCCAGCTCCAGCTCCCGGGCCCGCAGCTCGGTCAGCCGCTCATAGCGACGATCGCTGCGCCAGGTGAAGATCAGGGTCGAGAGGGCGCCCAGGGCGGTCAGGACAAAGGTCAGGGCCGATCCGACCATGGCCCAGTCGATGGGCGAGGCCTCCTGCGCCGCATCGGCAGCGCCTTCGATGGCCGCCACGGCGATCTCGCCGGTGGCTGTGGCGCCATCCTGGGCCGGCGCCGCCTCCACCGCCTGGACGAGCGGCTCCACGGCCACGGCCAAGGGGTCTGTGGTCTCGATCTGGGCCGGCTTCATGGCCAGGGACCCGACAAACACCAGGCCCGCCAGGGCCATCACCGCCAGACCCAGCCGGCCCCGGGGACCGCGCCGGGTCTCTGCATTTGCTGCCATGCTCATCTTCCGTTCTCCCCAACGGGTTCAAAACCGATGTCGCCATCTGGCCAGAGCCAAGCTGACCCGGAGATGAACAGGATCGGCCCAGGGGGCGCCTTGCCGTGAAATGGCCATGATTGGCGCCGGCTTATGGCTGGAGACCCGCGGTTCGCTGGGTTAGAAAGATTTCGGGACACCCAAAACGCAGGCGAACAGAGTTTATGGCCAAGTCATCGGGCGGAGCCGGCAGTCAGAGGACGCCGTTGCAGGCCCTGGTCTATTGGGGCGCGGTGATCGGGGTCTGGGGCCTGATCTTCCTGGTGGCCTTCCTGGCGGTGTTCGCCATCGATCTGCCGGATGTTTCCAAGCTCAATGATGTCTCCCGCCAGCCCTCCATCTCCTATCTGGACCGTTCCGGCGCCCTGATCGCCGTGCGCGGCAGCCAGTATGCGCCGCCGGTCGATCTGGAGGGGCTGCCGGACTATGTGCCCAAGGCCTTCATCGCCATCGAGGACCGGCGCTTCTATTATCATCCGGGGTTTGACCCCATCGGCATGGCCCGGGCGGCGGTCGGCAATATCAAGGCCGGGCGGATCACCGCCGGCGGCTCGACCATCACCCAGCAGCTGGCCCGCAACCTGTTCCTGACCCTGGACCAGAACTGGCGGCGCAAGGTGCAGGAGCTGATCCTGGCGGTCTGGCTGGAGGTCAAGTTCTCCAAGAAGGAGATCCTCGCCCTCTATCTGAACCGGGTCTGGTTCGGGGCCGGCGCCTATGGCATCGAGGCGGCCTCGCAGCGCTATTTCAACAAGCCGGCCTCGAAGCTGACGGTCGGCGAGTCAGCCCTGCTGGCCGGGATGATGAAGGGCCCCTCCCGCTACAGTCCCGTCTCGGCCCGGGACCGCGCCGCCCGCCGGGCCACCGTGGTGCTGGACGAGATGGTCCGCAACAAGGCCATCACCCCCGAAGAGCGGGCCCAGGCGGTCGCCTCGCCCGTGCGGGTCTCGGCCGTGCTGGCCAACCAGCGGGCGCAGTATTTCACCGACTGGATGGACGCCCAGGTCCGCAGCCTGGTGGGCGAGCCGACCGAGAACATGATCGTCGAGACTACCCTGGACCTGCCGATCCAGGCCGCCGCCGAACAGGCGGTGCGCGCCGGCGTCGCCCGCAACAAGGCGCAGGGCGCCCAGCAGGCGGCCCTGGTGGCCCTGGATGGCGAGGGCCGGGTGCGGGCCTATGTCGGGGGCGCCGACTACGCCGCCAGCCAGTTTGACCGGGCCTCGGTCGCCCGCCGGCAGGCCGGTTCGGCCTTCAAGCCGTTTGTCTATCTCACGGCCATGGAACAGGGGCGCAATCCGTCCATCAAGGTGGTGGACGAGCCGGTCAAGATCGGCGGCTGGGAGCCGCGCAACTATACCGGCCGCTATCTGGGCGAAATGACCCTGGAGACGGCGCTGGCCCAGTCGATCAACACGGTCGCCGCCCGGCTGGCCAATGAGGTGGGCACCAGCAATGTCGCCGCCACGGCCCGGCGCCTGGGCATCGCCAGCAAGATCCAGCTGGATCCGTCCATGGCCCTGGGCGCCGTCGAGGTCAGCCCCCTGGAGATGGCCCAGGCCTATGCCCCCTTCGCCAATGGCGGTTTCCGCGCCCGGGCCTGGGGCATCCAGCGGATTCGCACCGCCGGCGGCCGGGTGCTCTATGACCACAGTATCGAAAAGCGCGATCGTCAGGCGGTGATCGGCTATCCGGCCCTGCCCTACATGAACCAGATGATGCGCCAGGTGGTGACCTCCGGCACCGGGGCGGGCGCCCGGGTCGCCGGTTTCGACATCGCCGGCAAGACCGGCACCACCAGCGACTACCGCGACGCCTGGTTCGTCGGCTATACGGGCGGCTTCGTCACGGCGGTCTGGACCGGCAAGGACGACAACACCCCCATGCGACGGGTGACCGGCGGCGGCGCCCCGGCCCAGATCTGGAAAAGCTTCATGGGCGCGGCCCTGCCGCGGCTGAAATCCCAGGTCATCCCCGGCGGCGTCGCGGCCCCGCCGCCCGCCGAACCCGACCCCATCGGCGATATCCTGACCGGCCTGGGCGTCACCGGCGATGCTCCCGCGCCCCAGCCCCAGGCCCCGACCCCCGCCCCGGAACCGGGGCCGGCCCCGGAAGAGGTGCCCTACTGAGGGGTTGTCCTGAGAGAGCGTAACCCCTCACCCTCCCACGCCGCTTTCGCGTCGCGGGCCCTCCCTCTCCCTATGGGAGAGGTAAATATTAAATCCCGCTATGGGCGTGCGAGTTTGAGTGCGGCCAGGATGGTGTCCGCAACGCCGGTCCTGGTCTCGTAGAGATGCTGGTTGCGAACGCGGATCACCAGATAACCCAGGGCCTCAAGCCGCCGTGTCCGCACAGCATCCTGCTCGGCTGATTCAAGGTGAGATGGGCCGTCCAGTTCGACGATGAGCTTGCACTCAAGACAGACAAAATCGGCGAAATACCGGTCAATTGGGACCTGTCGCCGAAACTTGAACCCGCCAAGGCGTCGGCCTCGCAGCATCTCCCAGAGGATTGTCTCGGCCCGGGTATCGGCCTTGCGAAAGCGCCTGGCGGTCTCGATCCGGTCCATGGGGTCTCCTGATGGATCCGGCGCTCGCCCTTGAACGAAGCAGGTTTCCAGCCAAAATTCTCGTCAGAGAAGATATCACATTACCTCTCCCATAGGGAGAGGGAGGGGCCCGCGACGCGTCAGCGGAGTGGGAGGGTGAGGGGTTAAGGTCTCTCCGGAAGCGAACAGTTCAAGGCCGCCGTGAAAGCCGGTAACTCCTTGCAAGCTCCGTAACCCCTCACCTTCCCATGCTCCGCATGGGCCCCTCCCTCTCCCTATGGGAGAGGTAAAAAAATACATGGAAAACAATTATTTCTATGACTTCAAGGATTGCGACACACCCTGACTGGGGATGGATTCCAGACTCCGATTGACTCTTGCCGGATTTGGAACAAAACATGAACTCATGACCCCGGCCAATGATATCTGCCTGCCCTCCAACCCGGCGCTGACCCCGCGTGCGGGGCGGTCGGGGCTGGAGGAGGCCTGGGGGGAGGGGGTGACCGGGCGGGTCGGGGCGGCGGCCTTCTGCCTGGTCCGGGCGGCGGAGGACGATACCCGGCCGGTGCTGCTGGCGGCGCCCCGGGCCTGGCTGCGTGAACAGGGCCTGTGGCTGCGGGACGGGCTGAAGGGCCTGGGCCTGGAGGACAGCCGGCTGTTGTTTGTCCAGGCCGACAGGGACGCCCAGATCCTCTGGGCTCTTGAGGAGGGTCTGAAATCGGGCGCCCTGGCCGGGGCGGTGGCGGCCGTGGACGCCGTATCCCTGCTGGCCAGCCGGCGACTGGACCTGGCGGCCCGGGAGGCGGGCGCCCCCTGCCTGCTGCTGCGCAGCAAGCCGGCGCAGGACCTCAGCGCCGCCCGCCGCCGCTGGCATATCGCCTCGGCCCCCTCGGCGGTCGATCCCGATGACGCCCGGGCGCCGGGCCGGCCCCGCCTGATCGCCGCCCTGACCCGCAGCCGGGGCGAGCCGCCCGGACAATGGCTCCTGGAGTGGGACGATGAAGCGCATCGTTTCCGTCTGGCTGCCGGACTGGCCGATCACGGTCTGGTCCCGCGCGGCCGGACGGTCGCCGCCGCCTGAGGGCGCCCCCTTCGCCCTGGTGGAGCGGGGGCCCAGGGGCCTGACCCTGTCGGCCCTCAACCCCGCCGCCCGGCGCCTGGGGCTGTCCCGGGGCCAGGCCCATGCCGACGCCCGGGCCATGGTCCCGGCCCTGATCAGCGTTCCGGCCGAGCCGGAGCGGGACCTCGAGGCCCTGCGGTCCCTGGCCCTCTGGGCCGAACGCTATTCGCCCTGCGTGGCCATGGAGCCTGCGGAGGCGTCTTCGGGCCCATCTTCAGGCTCTGGACGGGAGGGACTGCTGATCGACATGACCGGCGGGGCCCATCTGTTTGGCGGCGAGACCGCCCTCTTGACCGACATGGCCGGCCGGCTGGCGGCGGCGGCCCTGCCGGCCCGCCTGGCCCTGGCCGACACCGCCGGCGCCGCCTGGGCGCTTGCCCGGTTTGGCCGGGCCGCCCGCATCGCCCCGGCCGGGGCGACCCGAAACGCCATCGCCCCCCTGCCGGTCGCCGCCCTGCGGCTGGCCAGGGAGGATGTGCAGCTGCTGTCGCGCCTGGGCCTGAGGACCATCGGCGACCTGCTGGCCCTGCCCCGGGCGGGGCTGGCCCGGCGGTTCCGGGGCGAGGCCGGCCTGACCCTGGTGCGCCGGCTGGACCAGGCCCTGGGGGTTGAGCCGGAAATCCTCGCCGGCGTGCGGCCGGCCCCCCTCTGGCGGGTCTGGCGCAGTTTCCTCGAGCCGGTGATCGATGCGGCCGGGGTGGAGACCGTTCTGGGGGACCTGGCCCCGTCCCTGGCCGAGGGTCTGGAGCGGGACGGGCAGGGGGCCCGCCGCCTGGCCCTGACCGGGTTTCGCACCGATGGCCGGACCACCGCCCTGACCGTCGCCCTCAGCCGGCCCTCGGCCCATCCGGGGCATCTGGCCCGGGTGCTGAAGGAGCGGGGGCTGGAGCATCTGGACCTGGGGTTCGGGATCGACGCCCTGATGCTCAGCGCCGAGACCGCCGAGCCGCTGATCCAGGTCCAGGGTGACCTGGACCGCTCTTCGCAGCTCGGCGCGGCCGATCCCCGCCTGGCCCTGGACGGCCTGCTGGACCGGCTGGGCGCCCGGCTGGGCGAGGGGCAGGTCCATTACCTGGAAGGCCGCGAAAGCTGGATGCCGGAACGCGCCCAGGTCCGCCGACCGGCCTCGGAGGGGCCGCCGCCATCCGCCCCGGACAGGGAGGCGGCCCGCGCCCCCGGCCTGCCGGACCGGCCCCTGATGCTGCTGGACCCGCCGGAAGCGGTGACCACCGTGGCCGAGCTGCCGGACGGTCCGCCGGTGCGGTTCATCTGGCGGCGGGTGGCCCATCATGTGGTCCGGTCCCAGGGACCGGAGCGGCTGTCGGCCGAATGGTGGCGGCCGTTGCGCCGGGGCCTGCCGCCCCGCACCCGCGACTATTACCGGGTCGAGGACGGGGAGGGCCGCCGCTACTGGCTGTTCCGCGAGGGTCTCTATGGCCGGGAGGACCGGATGGAGCAGCCGCCTTCAGACCCGGGGGCCGAACCGCAGATCGTCGCCCGTCCCCCGACCTGGTGGATGCATGGGGTCTTCCCGTGAGCCTGCCCTATGCCGAGCTGGACGCCCTGACCAACTTCTCCTTCCTGGAGGGGGGATCGCATCCCCGCGAGATGGTCGCCCAGGCGAAATATCTGGGGCTGGAGGCCATCGGGATCGCCGACCGCAACAGCCTGGCCGGGGTGGTGCGGGCCCATCGCGAGGCCAAACTCCAGGGCCTCCGCCTGCTGATCGGCGCCCGGCTGGTCTTCGAGGACCAGACGGTGCTGATCGTCTATCCCCGCGACCTCGCCGCCTATGGCCGGCTGTGCCGGCTCTTGTCGCTTGGCAAGAGCGAGGTGCTGGGAACCGACCATGCCGAGCGGACCACCAAGGGCCAGTGCCGCCTGACCTTTGACCAGGCCCTGGCCCATGGCGAGGGGCTGGTGGCCATTGCGCCCGCCCCGGCCGTCATCGACGGGGCCTTCGGCAGCCGGCTGGCGGCCTGGGCCCGGGCCTGGCCGGACCGGCTCTATCTGGGGGCCAATCTGCGTAGCGATGGCCGCGACCGGGCCCGGCTGAACCATCTGGCGCGGCTGGCTGACGGCCTGTCCATCCCGATGATCGGGACCACCGCCGCCCTCTATCACCACCCGGACCGTCGGCCCCTGCAGGATGTGCTGACCTGTATCCGCGAGGGGACGACCATCGACCAGGCCGGGTTTCGCCTCCAGGCCAATGCCGAACGCTGCCTCAAAGGCCCTGATGAACTGGCCCGGCTGTTCCGGGGTCACGAGGCGGCCCTGGTCCGGACCCGCGAGATCGTCCAGGCCTGCCGCTTTTCCCTGGATGAGCTGGCCTACCAGTATCCCAATGAGCCGGTGCCGGCCGGGGTCACCGCCCAGCAGCATCTGACCGACCTGACCTGGCAGGGCGCCGCCTGGCGCTATCCGCAGGGGGTTCCGGACAGGGTGGCGGCGACCATCGGCAAGGAGCTGGCCCTGATCGCCCATCGCCGCTACGCCCATTACTTCCTCACGGTCCATGACGTGGTCCGCTGGGCCCGGGAGCAGGGCATCCTCTGCCAGGGCCGGGGCTCGGCCGCCAATTCGGTGGTCTGTTTCTGCCTCGGGGTCACCTCGGTGGACCCGGTCGGCCAGGACCTGCTGTTCGAGCGGTTCATCTCCGCCGAGCGGGACGAGCCGCCGGACATCGATGTCGATTTCGAGCATGAGCGGCGCGAGGAGGTGATCCAGTACATCTATGGCCGCTATGGCCGGGACCGGGCGGCCATCTGCGCCACGGTCATCCATTACCGGCCCCGCTCGGCCATCCGCGAGGTGGGCAAGGCCCTGGGCCTGACCGAGGATGTCACCGCCGCCCTGGCCGGCACGGTCTGGGGCAGCTGGGGCCATGAGGTGGAGGACCGCCATGTCGAGGGCGCCGGCCTGGCGGGCCAGGACCCGCGCCTGGCCCTGGCCCTGGACCTGACCCGCGAACTGATCGGCTTTCCCCGCCACCTGTCACAGCATGTCGGGGGCTTCATCCTGACCGAGGGGCCGCTGGTCGAGATGGTCCCGGTCGGCAATGGCGCCATGGCCGACCGCACCTTCATCGAATGGGACAAGGACGATATCGACGACCTGAAGATCATGAAGGTCGATGTTCTGGCCCTGGGCATGCTGACCGCCATCCGCCGGGGCTTTGACCTGATCGCCCGCCATCACGGCCAGGCCTGGGACCTGGCGGCGGTGTTCCTGCGGCGCGACCTGGAGGGGCCGGTCTATGACATGCTCTGCCGCGCCGACTCCCTGGGGGTCTTCCAGGTGGAGAGCCGGGCCCAGATGGCCATGCTGCCCCGGCTGCAGCCCCGGGCCTTCTATGACCTGGTGGTGCAGGTGGCCATCGTCCGGCCAGGGCCGATCCAGGGCGACATGGTCCATCCCTTCCTGTCCCGCCGCACGGCCCGGCGGGAGGCGCAGGCGCGGGGCGAGTCCTTCGAGATCCTCTATCCCAGCCCTGCCCCGCCCCATGACCCGGACGAGCTGAAATCCATCCTGGGCAAGACCCTGGGAGTGCCCCTGTTCCAGGAACAGGCCATGCGCATCGCCATGGAGGCGGCGGAATTCACCGGCGACGAGGCCAATGGCCTGCGCCGGGCCATGGCCACCTTCCGCCATACCGGCACCATCCACAGCTATGAGGACATGCTGGTCGGGCGGATGAAGGCCCGGGGCTATGATCCGGAGTTCGCCGAAAATTGCTTTCGCCAGATCAAGGGGTTTGGCGAATACGGCTTTCCCGAAAGCCACGCCGCCTCCTTCGCCCTGCTGGTCTATGTCTCGGCCTGGATGAAATGCTTCTTTCCGGAGGTCTTCGCCGCCGCCCTGCTCAACAGCCAGCCCATGGGCTTCTACGCCCCGGCCCAGATTGTCCGCGACGCCCGGGAGCACGGGGTGCAGGTGCGGGCCCCCGACGTCAACGCCAGCGACTGGGACTGCAGCCTGGAGGCGCCGGTCGTCGCGGCGGCGGACCTGGCCGAAGGACTGGCCGCCGGGGTTCCGCCGGGCGTCTTCCATCCCCTGCGGCTCGGCCTGCGACAGATCGACGGCTTTCACAGGGCCTGGGCCGATACGATCCTGGCGGCGCGGGCCGCAGCCCCCTTCGCCAGCCTGGATGACCTGCGGCAGCGGGCCGGCCTGCCGGCAGCGGCCCTGGAGCGGCTGGCGGCGGCGGATGCGCTTGGCTCCCTGGACCTCAGCCGCCGGGGCGGTCTCTGGGCGGCCCGGGGCCTGCCGCGCACCGCCCCCCTGCCGCTGTTCGCCGGCATGGGGCTGGAGGAGGCGGATGGCCCGCCCCCCGCCGCCCTGCCGGCCCCGGCCCTGTCGGAGGAGGTGGTCCATGACTACGAGACCCTGAGGCTGTCGCTGAAGGCCCATCCGGTCAGTTTCCTGCGCCAGGACCTGGCCCGGGCCGGCGCCATTCCGGCGGCGCAGCTGGCGACGGCGCCGGCCGCGCCCCCCGGGGGCGGACGCCGGATCGCCGTGGGCGGGGTGGTCCTGGTGCGCCAGAGGCCGGGCACCGCCAAAGGGGTCTGTTTCATCACCCTGGAGGACGAGACCGGGGTGGCCAATATCGTGGTCTGGCCCAAGCTGTTCGAGGCCTTCCGGCCGGTGATCATGGGATCGCGGATGATGCTGGTGCGCGGCCGGCTGCAGCGGGCCGAGGGGGTGACCCATCTGGTCGCCGAGCATCTGGAGGACTGGACCGGGTCCCTGGCCGGGCTGTCCGACCAGCCCCTGCCGGCCCTGGCCGCCCCTGGCGACGAGGCGACCCGCAGTGCGCCGGGAAGGGGGGATCCCCCCCGCCACCGCCACCCCCGCGTCATGCCCCGCAGCCGGGATTTCCACTAGGACTATCCGTTATCCCGGGCGCTGTGCTTGTGTTCCCCCAAACGCCACGTCATCCCGGGCGAAGCGCAGCGAAGACCCGGGACCCGGGCGGCCGGGCTGGAAATACGCAGCGGCGACCAGCGACGCCGGTGCTTCTGGATCCCGGCTCTGCAGACCGCTGCGCGGTCTTCCGGCCGGGATGACGGTGATTGTTGCGTTGATCCAAAAACAAGCCGGATAACCATGTCGCGGCAAGCTTTGGTAACCCTTGCCCCTCACCCTGCTGCCGACGTCGCAACCAACCCCCGGTCGCAGCGTTACATCCTCGCTTGGGAGGCACGGGATGAGAGACGTGATGTACTGGATGCTGGGCGCGCCGACCGCGACCCTGCTGGCTGTCGCCCTGCTGAGGCTGACGGGAACGCCGCTCTAGGCTTCCGACCCCGCCATCGCCCGGAATGCCACCCTCCTGGTGGAGCCGAGGGGAGTCGAACCCCTGACCTCCTCATTGCGAACGAGGCGCTCTACCAACTGAGCTACGGCCCCGTCTCAGGACGAGGGAAGCGGGGTCATAAGGTCGCGCGGCTTGCGGTGTCAAGCATGAGCCAACAGCCCCGACCAAGAGGGCCGTTGCCGCTGGCGACGGGCGCCGCTAGAAGGCGGCAGGGGCGCGTCCGGGTTTTTCCGGCGCCGGCGGAGTAGGCAGACCATGGGTACGGCGATCGTTTGGCTGGTCAACACCGTCATCGACATGGTGATCCTGCTGATCATCGTCCGGGCCGTGATCAGCTGGCTGGTGGCGTTCAACATCATCAACACTTCCAACCGCTTCGTCTACGAGGTATCGCGGTTCCTGGAGGCCATCACCGATCCGGTCCTGAGGCCCTTCCAGCGGGTCGTTCCCCGGCTCGGCGGCATCGATATCAGCCCCATCGTCGCCTTCCTGGCCATCAAGTTCGTGCAGATCGTCTTCAACATCGCCGCCGCCCCCACCCTGCGGCTGCTGCTGGGCTGATCCCGGCCCGGGCGCGGCCCGTGGCCGACCCGGTCGCCTTCCTGTCCGTGCGGCTGACCCCCCGGGGCGGCCGCGACCAGATCGAGGGCTGGGCTCAGGACGCCGACGGCCGGCCGCTGCTGAAAGTGCGCGTCGCCGCCCCGCCGGTCGAGGGCGAGGCCAATGCCGCCCTGGTCCGGCTGATGGCCAAGGCCCTTGGGCTTCCACGCTCCGCCGTCACCCTTGCCGCCGGCGACACCGCCCGGATCAAGCGCCTGGACATCACCGGCCTGACCAGGATGCGGCGCTGAGGGGATGCCCCCGGTTTGCCCTGTGCTGCGCCCAGTCCTGCGCTCTGGGGAGACGGCACCCCCGCCCGCCTGAATCGGGACTGTTCCAGATCGGCACGGCCTATGCAGATCTACTGACGAAATGGGTCGTGCCGGAGCGGGACGGGGCGTGCCTGGAAGGTCAAGGCGAGCGGGAGGCCGGGGTGCAGCC
>Ga0164295_10001639_pt1 | contig 18624 bp, 18 predicted proteins | sample GEODES006metaG_FD_111798 | JGI IMG/M metagenome (GOLD analysis project Ga0164295, IMG submission 111798) | Oligotrophic lake water microbial communities from Sparkling Lake, Wisconsin, USA - GEODES006 metaG | ecosystem: Environmental > Aquatic > Freshwater > Lake | place: USA: Sparkling Lake... | reverse complement strand
CTGGCCGACCGGTTTTGACCGTGTTCACCGGCAGCGACTGGTGTCCCCACTGCAAAACACTCGAGGAAAACGTCCTGTTCACGGAGACGTTTCGGGAATGGGCCGATGATCACGTTGTGCTGCTGATGATCGATCTGCCCCAGGCGGGGATTTCCCAGGCTGTCCGCAGCGAGCGGTCGCAGGTCTGCATCAAATACGGCGTGCGCACGTTTCCCAGCGTATTGGTGATTGGCCCCGACGGCTCCAAACTGGCCTCCCAAACCGGCTACACGGGGCAGTCCGCGGCAGCTTGGATCGGAGCAATCGCCGAAAAAATGCCGGCGGCAACGGCCCAGACGGCCTCTGTCCGGCCGGCTATCGTCCAAGGCCTCGCCGCCTCTCAGGCGCCGGTGGTTGGCGAAGACGGGGGCACGGTGTGCGAGTCGCTCGACGATGCCGTGGAAAAGTCGCGGGGAACCAAGCGGCCGATCCTGCTGGTGGTTTCCCGACCGGGCGACAAAAAAGCGACTACCCACACCGCTTCCCTGATCAACCATCCCGAATTCGCCCCGTTTGTTCACGACCACTTCGTCGTGGCGCAGGTGCCCCCGGAGGCTCCCAGTGGGTCCGAAACGGCGCAGTCGATGGAAAACCTGCTGGGAGGGGTGGAATTGCCTTCCGAGGCCGTGGAATTGATCGTCACTGAAGACGGGCAAACGCCGTTGTTCAGCCAGTCGGGCGGGCAGCCGCCGGCCCGGATCGTCAACGGATTGCGGCGGTTTCTGGCGGCCCGGCAGGCTGCCCGGTTTGGCGAGGCCTCCCGCCGCTAAGTTGCGAGCCACCCGTTACAGCGATTGGATCGTCTGAAAGCGGGCGGCTTCGTGCGATAGCTGGCCGATCGCCTCACGCATGCCCTGCAATGCCGCCGCGAAACCCTCGGTAGACGACGCGGCATCGGTCGCTCCCTCGCGGAGCTTCTCGATGATGGTGCAGGTCTGACGAACAGACTGTGACTGCGACTGCATTCCCTGGTGGACGTTTTCGAGCGTCTGCGTGACCGTTTTCACCGGAGTGATGATCAGGCCGAGTTGGGCACTCACCTGAGCCACTTCCTTGATGCGGGCGCTGACCTCGTTGTGAAATTTGTCCATTTCCATCGTGCCGCTCGACACAGATCCCTGCATCTCGCGGACCATCCGCTCAATGTCCTTGGTGGCCAGCGCCGTCTGGTCTGCCAGGCGGCGGATTTCCTGGGCCACGATCCGGAACCCGCGCCCCGCCTCGCCCGCCTTTTCAGCCTCGATCGTGGCGTTGACTGACAGCAGATTGGTCTGATCAGCCACCTTGGCGATGGTGGTGATGACCGAGGTGATGCCGCTGGTGCGTTGGCTGATCGAGGAGAGTTTTCGGGTGAAGGTCTCGAGCGCCGCATCGAGTTTTTTCATCGATTCGCCCATGTTTTCCAGGCCGACGCGGCCTTCATCGGCCACAGCGGCCGCTTGGCGGGCCACGACCGTTACGTCGCCGGTCATCCCCAGAAGTTGCGTGCTTGTGGCGGAGATTTTGGCCAGACCGGCAGCAATTTCAGCCGTCGAACCACTGAACGTCCGGAGGGAACGCTCCTGGCGGGAAAGTGCTGTTGAGCCTTCGGCCTCCGTCATGGTCAGCAGGTCTCCTGATGTCTGCACCTGACCCACGAGGCTTCGTTGCCCGCCACTCAACCGGGACAGGGCGGTGAGCAATCGGCCTGTTTCTGACGGGCCGCCGGGAGGGACCGTCCCGGTGAGGTTGCCGGCGGCCAAGGCCTCGGCCACCAGCATCGATTGATGGAGAGGAATGGCCACCCCCTTGGACAACCGCCGTGCCAGCCACCAGCCGGGGAGACCCACCAGTGCCGCTGCGGCCAAGGCGGGTGGGGCATGCCGCCGGATCACATCCCAGAGGGTGGGGTTGGCCACGGTCACCAGCACGGCACGCCCGGAACTGCCATCGGCTTCCTGCACGGGCGCCGCCATACGATAGGCCCGCAACGTCGGGCGACCGGCGGGAGCGGCCTGTTTGAGGCAGGCTCTGGCCAGTTCGACATCGGCTTCATCGAGGGAAAGTGCTGGCGGAACAATCGGGCCGCGGGGATCGGATTGACGCACCAGCAGCGTTTTCTGCTTCGCATCAAGGATCCGTACCTCAAGCACTTCAGGCCCTACCAGGGCTTCCAGCAGACGCTGCAGCTGACCCCGGCCAGTCAGCGGTTCGGCGGCAGCGCCGGGGTCGGTTTCGGAACTGCGTGCCGCACTTCCAGCCAGCGCTACCGCAGTGGCGACAGTGCTGGCCAGAGATCCGGCCTCGCGGCGGGCATCCGCCTCAGCAGCACGATGGCCGCTCACGGCTTGCAGAAGCCACGTGGCCACTACAGAACCGAGGATCAACGCCGTGGCGGTGAGGGCAAATTTTGAACGCAGCGGCATGCGGATCTACTCCCGGGCAGGAATCTGAGCGGGCTTTCCCGCGACACAGGCAGCTTCGGCAGCAAGCCTCCCCGCCGAAAGGAGCGGCAGCGGGCGGGGGGAGTGCTCTTCTCAGCAGATGTCTTTCGGCACCAGAACCTTAATCCGACCGGCGGCGCAGTGCCAGCCGAAGGGGCTGGTAAAAGCTCGTCAGACTCCCATACCCCCCCGATCATTCGGGCCCAATCGTCACCACTGGCGGCTGCGGGGGGCTGGCGGCCTGCGGGCCGGAATCTCCGGCTGGTGCCGAAAGGAACGCCGATTGTCCGGGGGATGTTTGCCGCAATTTCCCTGCCAGCGCGCAGCCCCCGATCGGCATCAAGGCGAATGCTGGGGCCAGGAGCCAAGGAAGCCAGATTCGGCCTCCCCCCGTCGGCAAACGCCGCGGGGACAGATCCTCAGCAAGTATTCGCGGACGGCTCTCAGGCATGGCAGTTGTCTCCCCCGGCGCAGGCACCACGGCAGAAAGATGGGCTGGTACACCGAAGTGCAGCCCGGAATCAACCCCCGGCCAAGCCTTCATCCCCTGAGGCACTGCCCCCCTTGTTCACATAGCCTATTTACCCAAACACTGGCCGAGGCGGGGCTTGAACCCGCACGGAGATCACTCTCCCCGGGATTTTAAGTCCCGTGCGTCTGCCAGTTTCGCCACTCGGCCCTGTGGCGGGATCGTAATCCCGCCCACCCACGCTCCGCAATCGGCGTTTTCCAGCCCCGCACTCTCCCGCACCCAGCTGGCTGTGGAGCAGCCATCCATCGCCTTTTCCCACGACGGGCATCGCCTCCTGCGATGTTGCACTTTATCCACGGACAGCGAGCCTGGCGTGGCCAAGCCCCAGCGAATCGCCGGTCCGGCTGGCATCGATCCCGCCAGCGGGGCGGCCGGCGGCTACAATCGGGCAGGAGCCGGAGAGTACCGTAGCCCAGCCTGTCGGGCGACATCCCGGCTGAGCCGCGGCCTGCCGCGGCTGTCGGTTGACGAAAGGAATCCGCAATCCCTTGAATGAGTCCGCGTCTGAAGTGACGGTGGCTGGAGTCCTTCCTGCCGGTGGCATTGATGGTTTTCTTGGCACCCGGGCCAGCGTCGGTATGGACGTGGTTCTGGTGGGGCTCTTGGCAACCCTTCCCTTGCTGGCGTGGAGCGTGCACCTTGTGCGCACCAAACGGGCCTACGCTCTGCACAAAGCCTTGCAACTGTTCATCGCCGCAGCGCTCGTGGCGGCCATTGCGATCTTTGAGGTGGACGTGCGGTTGGTGAGCGATTGGAAGGTGCGGGCTGCTGAGAGCCCATGGTGGCCTGTGGGAGTCTGGAGCTCCCTGGGGGTGCATCTGGTGTTCGCCATTTCGACGCTCGTGCTCTGGGTGTGGGTGGTGTGGGAGGCGCTGCGGCGGTTTCCCGTTCCTCCCGCCCCGGGGACGCATGGTGGCCGCCACCGCGTCATGGCCCGGCTGGCAGCCCTCGACTTGCTCTGCACCGCCATCACCGGGGTGGCGTTTTACTGGTTGGCGTTTGTGGCCCGCTGACTGCGCGAGGCCGTGCCCCGGGGAAACCAGCGGCAGATCGCCACGCCGCCGAAGTAGAGCAGGCACAGCGGCAGCGCCAGAAACAGCAGGCTGTAGGGATCGGCCGGCGTGAGGATCGCCGAAACGACGAAGATTACGACCACCGCCATGCGCCACTGCGAGATATAGGTTTCCACGTCGAAGACCCCGATGTGCTCCAGGAAGAGCATCACCAGCGGCAACTGAAAGCCGAGTCCAAACCCGATCGGCAGGATGAGCACAAATCCCAGCCACTCGCTGATGCGCGGATCGGGGTCGAGCCCCAGCCAGGAATTGAACTGCAGCAGGTAATCGAGAACAAAGTCAAAGACAAAGAAGAACGCCAGCGAGCACCCGGCCAGGAAGAGTCCGGTGCTGACCGGCAGAAAGAGATGCACCCAGCGTTTTTCGTGGGGATAGAGCCCCGCCGCGACGAATGTCCAGAGCTGGTAGAGCACCCAGGGGCTCGAGAGCACGACCCCCACCAGGAGCGCGGCTTTCACGTAGATCCCAAACGCCTCCTGGGCGCTGAGGGTGGTGATGCTCACTCGGGCATCGCGGGCCAGCGGTTGCCACAGCAGCACCGGCACCAACTCCTCGAGCTGAAATGCCGACTGTCCAGGCGGCAGTGCGGTGGCCGACGCGGAATCTTCAGCAGAGCCCTGGGCCGCCACGGCGGCGGGCTTTTCCAGCACGCGGGACAGCCGATCGGCATGCACCTCCCGCAGTTCAAACGAGAGTCCGTGATTTTCGACCGCATCGACAATCTCCGCGCGGGAGTAGGGCAGGGGTGGGCCGCCGGCCACCCTGGGCTTCCAGGCGTCGAAGGTTTCGATCGACCGCTCGGTGTAGTAAGTCCCCAGCGCTTTCCGCAGCGGCGCCTCAATGAGGTGCACCACCGGCTGTGCCACCAGAAAGCCGATCATCACCGCCACAGCCAGCCCTGCGGTGGCCCGGATGAGGCAGACGCGCAGCTCCTCCAGATGCTCGCCGAATGTCATCGTGGAGCTTTGGAAGAGATCTTCGTCGTCGATACGGGCCATGGAAGGGGCTCGGGGCGGTGGCCGCGGATCTCCTGATCGCGCGGGAGGTCAATCCGACTCTACTGCAAATTCAAGCCCCATACTTGCCAAACCGGAGGGCGTGGGCCATCGCCAGGAGCATCAGGTGCTTCGCGGGGAACATCCCCAGTCCGCCCCGCAGGCATTCCCGCTCGGAGAATTTTTCCAGGCCATCGGGCCGGCAGGTGGGGGCAGAAAGGAGGGTGGGCACCGGATGCCAGCTGTGGCTCTTGAGCAGGCTCGGCGTGCTGTGATCGCCCGTGACAATCAACACATCTGGCTGGAGCGATTCGATGCGGGGAATCGCCCGATCGAGTTCCTCGATCCGCTTCACCTTCTGCTCAAACGCCCCGTCCTCGCCGGTGGAATCGGTGTATTTGAAGTGGAGGAAGAAGAAATCGTAGTCGTTCCAGCACTTGGCCAGTTCGTCGATCTGTTGATCCAGCGTCTGCGCATGGCCCACCAGAGTCATCCCCACCAGTCGGGCCAGACCCTTGTACATCGGGTAGACTGCGATGGCCGCAGCCCGCAGCTTGTAGAGCTCCTCATAGGTCGGCAGCCGCGGCTTGCCCGCGAAGCCGCGCAGCACCATGCCGTTGGCCTTGGGCTCGGTTTTGAGAATCTCCCGTGCCTGCCGCACAAATTCCTTGGCGACAGTGGCGGTGCGTGCGGCGGCGGGGGTGACTGCCTGCGGATCAAGCGGCGCCACGCCAGTGGCTTGCGGATCGGTGTCGGCCACGGCGCCGTCGAGGCCAGGACCGCGGAACACCACGACGAACCGGTGTTCCTTGACCGGTTTGACAAACACTTCGACTCCTTCGATCCGCACCCCTTGCAGCTTCTCCACGACGGCGAAGCTCTCCTCGGAGGGAATGCGCCCGGCCCGTCTGTCGCTGATCAGCCCGGCCGAATCGAGCGTGCAGAAATTGCCCCGGGCGGCTACGTCGTGGGGCCCCAGTTCGAAGCCGATGCCGGTGGCTTCCAGCGCCCCGCGACCGATCTTGAACTCCAGGGGGTCGTATCCGAACAGCCCCAAATGGCCCGGCCCTGAGCCGGGCGTGATGCCAGGCAGCACCGGAACGCTCGATCCGCAGGTGCCGCGGCGTACCAAGCTGTCGAGGTGCGGAGTGTTGGCCGTTTCCAGTTCGGTGCGTCCGCCCGGATCCAGCGGCAGTCCGCCCAGGCCGTCGGCCACCAGCATCACGATTTTGGTGGCAGACTTCTCTGCCAGTTCACGAACCAGGTCCTGTTGATTCACAAGTGAGCTCCTGCTCTCGGGGGTGGTCTAGGAGGCTGTGGATAAAGTGCAGCATCGCCGGATGCGATGCCCGTTGGAGTGGACTGTCTTCAGTCCAGAGGTGCATGGATGACTTTTTCCACGGACAGGAAGGGAGACGGCTGTCATCCCACCTGTTTTCGGCTCGGAGTCGAATCCCTGCAAGGGGGCACTGCAGGCTGGGGGTGTGGAGAGCGCATCGTGCCGGTGGACCGACTGCTACATTCGCCTGTTTGGCACCGGTATGGACGAGAATCAGGGGCGAGTGGCCGATTCCAGAACATCTGCTGAAAGTATGTCGCGTGAGCGTGATTCGCCCCAAGCTGCCAGAAGACCCCCTGCTGCTCTCTCTGCCAGGCGCCGACGCGGCATGCCGGCAGGAGCCGGTTGCCACCCGACTGGAGCAGGTGCGGCGGGAACTCCTGGAGACACCCGGCACCGACGTCGACGAATCTTTTTTGGGGCAGCCGGAGAGGCTGCTGGCCGCCTACGGAACCACGCGATCGGCAGCGCGGCGGGCCGACAGCGAACTGTTTGCCATTCTGTCGGCCGCCCGCGCCATCCGCGACCGGGTCGACCGGGTGGTCTATGTCGGGGGCCGCGGTGCATGCGCCTGCGTGGAGGCGCTCTTTGCCACCTGCTGCCATCCGTTCCACAACGAACTGTCGCGGGGGGAGCGGGGAGGGCGGCCGCGGTTGACATGGCTCGCAGAGAACTGGGACAGCGATCGGATGCAGGGCGTGCTCGATCTCGTGGCTCCCTCTGCCCGCGCTCATCGCAGCGACGATCTGCTCGATCGCTGGGCGCTTGTCGCAGCCGGGGCAGGGGAGACTGCCAGTGAAGCAGCGATGTATCACCTGCTGCGCGGTGCCCTGCGGCCTACCGGTGCCACTGGGACAAGCCCAGTGGCGAAACCAGGGGCAGAACCGATCGCGGTGATTCCGCTGCCGGGCAGCCGGTTGGCCACTGCCGCTGCAGACGCCCGCCATTGTTTCCCGCTGCCGGAGGGAGTGCGGGGAGCGCGAGCTTTCTTCACCGCCGCCGGCTTGCTGCCGGCGTCCATCGTGGGGCTCGATGTGGTGCGCCTGCTGGAGGGAGCGGCGAGCATGCAGCGCCGGTTTCGCGAGGCCCCACCCGCCGAAAACCCGGTCCTCGCGCTCGCTGCGGCCCAGCCATTGTCCGGGATTTTCCTGCATGCTCAGGACCCACGCCTGAGCACGGTGATCGCCTGGTATGAGGCGCTGCTGGCGGAGGAGGGGATGCTCAGCGCTGGCGAGCCTGGCCTTCGTTCCCCCCTCCATCTCCGGGCGGTTGCCGCGCGACGCAACCCGCTGGCCGATGCGGCCGATGTGCCGGTGTATCGTGCGCTGGCACAACGGGAGGCCGATGCGAGGCAGCCCGCGCTCGAGCTGCCCCGCATCGACGAATACTCCGTGGGGCAGCTGGTTCAGTTCCTGCTGCTCCACACAGCGGTGGCCCGCCGGCTGGCATGAGAAGCAGGCAGCGGGGTAGATAAGCCCGCCTGAAGGAGGGCGGCTTGGGCGTATCACGGTGCCCGAGGCGATGGCGAGACGGTCTGGCAACGGTATAGTGGCGGGGAATCAACCCCTGCAGCACAAGGTTTTGCCATGGCCATCACCCTCACCTGGATCGGGCACGCGACTTGGTTGGTCGACACCGGCGCGGGCGTTCTGCTCATCGATCCCTTCTTCGATGAGTGCCCCACCGCGTCGATGCGGGCACGCGACGTTGCCTGCGACGCGATCCTCGTTACCCACGCCCATTTCGACCACATCGCCGATCTGGTGGCGGTGGCCAAGCGCACCCGGGCACCCGTCCTGTGCAACTGGGAGATCGGGCAATGGCTCGGTGGCCAGGGGGTGGAAACGGCTCGGGCGATGAATCTGGGGGGAAGCATGCCGGTTCCCGGCGGCACTGCCAAGATGGAGATCGCCCACCATTCGTCCAGTTTTCCCGATGGCACCTATGGCGGAAGCCCGGCCGGCTGGGTGCTCGATGTGGGGGGCGTGCGGGCCTACTTTGCCGGCGACACCGGGCTCTTCTCCGACATGGAGCGGATCGGCCGCCGGAAGAGCGATGGCCGCGGGATCGATGTGGCTGTGCTGCCGATTGGCGATGTGTTCACGATGGGGCCGGACGATGCTCTGCAGGCGGTGCGGATGCTCGCCCCGCAGGTGGTGCTGCCGAGCCACTACAACACCTGGCCCCCGATCCAGCAGGATGCCGCCGCCTGGGCCAGGCGGGTGGGAGCGGAGACCGGTGCCGATGCACGCGTGCTGGTGCCGGGTGATCGCGTGCTGATCGAGGTGGTGGCGGACGTGTCAGGGGGCCAGGCAGATTCGTCGCGGCACCGCTAACGGCGTTGGCAGCGGTTGACCTCTGCTGCTTCAGGCAGGTGCCGGGTCTGAGGGGAGTTCCACCGGCTGGGCAGGCGGCACGCGCACTTCGATCGTTTCGCTGACCACGCGAGTCTCAAACACCTCCACTCTCAGTTTTGGATTGTCGCACCAGGCGCCGTCGCTGAGCCGGAAGCACCACGCATGCCAAGGACAGACGACCACGCCATCGCGCAGGGGGCCAGAGCCCAGCGAGGCTCCCATGTGCGGACAGAGATCGTCGATGGCCGAATACAACGTGCCATCGAAGAACACCGCCACGAGCCGGCCGGCCACCTCGAATGTGCGCCCTTCTCCGGCGGGGATGGCGCCCACGCGGGCCACCGGCGTGAACAGAACATCATGCATGAACCACCCTGTAAACTCGTGTCGACGGACTCCACCTGACTTTCCCTCCCATCATACGCGCGGATCTGCATGGCCACCCATCCTCTGGCTGCTTCCCAGCGGCCACCGATTCGCCTCCTGGTGCTCGATGTGGACGGCACCGTCAGCAACAGCCGGCACGAAATCACCGACGCCACCTGCGCGGCAGTGGCTCGGGTGCGGTCGGCCGGGGTGCGCGTGGTGTTGGCGACCGGCCGGAGGTACCGCGATACGCTCCCGGTGGCCGAAAGGCTGGGGATCGACGCCCCACTGATCACCGCCTCGGGGGCGCTGGTGAAGGATCCCGCGACGCATGCCACTGTGCTGCGGGCGGAATTTGCCCCCGGCGTGATGAGTCGTGTGCTGGAGGAGATCGTGGCCCGCGGCCACGAGCCGATTCTCTACACCGACAGTTTTGCGGCGGGCTACGATTTCCATTGCCGCGCCCTGCCCACTCCAGCAGCGGAGGCCATGGCCGGCGCTCCCCCCGATCTCACGCAGTCGTCCGGCTGGCAGGCCCTGGCGGAATACTTGGCGCGCAATGCCCATCTGGCCCGCGTGCAACCCGATCTGCACGCCCGTGTGCCGGAGGGGGTGTTTGCCGGATTCACGATGGGCACGCAGCCGCAGATGGAGGCCCTCAAGGAGGCCCTCCATCAAGCCTGCCAAGGGGAGCTATCGCTGCATGTGATCCGCAGCCCGCGGTACCGGGATTGGATGTGCGAGATCGCTCCAGCAGCGACAACGAAGTGGTCGGGCGTGCTGGCGCTGGCAGGAATCTGGGGAATCGACCCAGCCGCGATCTGTGCTGGAGGAGACGACGTAAACGATCTGCCGATGATCCGTGGGGCGGGCTTAGGGATAGCGATGGGGAATGCAGTCCCGCAGGTTCTGGCGGCGGCCGATCTGGTCGTGGCCACCCACGACGACGGCGGAATCGAAGAGGTGGCCGCGGCGGTGCTTGCCATTCCCCCCCAGCCTGCCCCGCTTGGTGGTGGCTGAGGGGGGCAGGGGGCTGGCGCTGGTTTTCGCCGCACGCGTCGCCCACACGCGGGTTGAAGCCAACTCTCCCTTTCCCTATAAGTCCCGCCGGCACTTCCTGGCTGGCTTCAGGATCGCGGCATGGATCTCAACCTTCAACGTCCCGGCGGATGCTGCACGCGCACGGGGCGGTCCTTTGCGCCGGGGGAGGTGGTCTACACGGCGGTCTTGCGTTCGAAGGCTGGCTGGGAGCGGGCCGATTTCAGCTCCGAGGGCTGGACGGGACCGCCGACAGAGAGCTTGGCGTGGTGGCGATCGTTTTACGCCCCGCCCCAGGTGGCGGGCACAACCCTCACGCCGCCAGATGTGTTGCTCGATATTTTTGAGCAGTTGGCCGGCCAGCCGGAAGACGCGGCACTGCGGTATCTGCTGATGCTGCAGCTGGTGCGCCGCAAGGTGCTCAGAACGATCGAGCAGCCTGATTCGGCAGGCAGCGCAGAGGAAATGACGCTGGCCTGTCGCCGCCGAGACTCCGAATACAGTGTGCGGGTGCCGACGGCGGAGGAGCTCGCTGTGGCTGGGCTTGAGGAGAAGCTCTCGGCGCTGTTGTGGGCGGGAGGTGAGACATGAGAACAGATGCCTCCTCTTGCCGCGGCACAGCCAGCCGGGTGGTGCCGCGCTCGATCGGTCTGCTGGTGGTGGTCGCCGCGCTGGCCGCCAGTGGGGCGTCGTGTCCGCAGGCGCTCCGCGGGTATCAGGTGGGGGTTTCCCCGTTGCCGCGTGTGCTGCCAGCGCAGGCGTCGCTCGAACAGATCGTCGCCACCGTCCACGACAACACGCGTCGGGTGCGCAGCTATCTGGCGCCGCAGGCGGTCTTGGCCGTGCCCGGCGTGCCGCGGCTGTCGGCACAGGTGGCCTGTGAGCCGCCCCGCCGATTTCGGCTGCGGGCCCAGACGGCCGTCACCGGGAATGAACTCGATATCGGCAGCAACGACGACCTCTTCTGGCTATGGATCCGCCGCCATGAGCCCCCCGTGATGCTCTTCTGCCGGCATGATGCGTATGCCCAGTCGGCGGCCCGCAAGCTCCTGCCGCTGCGGGCCGATTGGATGCCGGAACTCCTCGGCCTGGTCAATTTCCGCGCGGAGGATAAGCACGAGGGGCCCTACGTTCTGCCCGATGGCCGGCTTGAGATCCGCTCGCGGATGGTGGCCCCGGAAGGGGACATGCTCAAGTCGACGATTCTCGACGCCACCACCGGGCTGGTGATGGAGCAGCACCTGTTCACAGTCGCCGGCGAACGGCTCGCCAGCGTGCGCACCTCGCGGCACCGCGTTGATCCGCAGTCGGGGGCCGCGCTGCCGCGGTTGGTGGAGGTGTCGTGGCCCGCCTCGGGCGTTGAATTCCAACTGGAACTCAACACCATCACGACCAACGCGCCTGCCAGCGATCCTGGGCAACTGTGGCAGATGCCCTCCTACGAGGGCTATACGCCGGTCAATCTGGCCGATCCTGCGGTGGTCATCACCCCAGTGGCCCCGCCGGCCCGGTAGCGATTGGCGTCAGGAGCCGGTGGCGGGCGGAATGGAGGCAGCGTCGCGCATCTTCTGACGCGCCTGGGAGAGGGCCGGCCCGATCGATCCCAGCGGGAGGCCGGTAATGTGGCTGATATCGCCATAACTGCGCGCCTCGATGTGGTGGAGCCGCACCAGAAGTGCTTCCTGGGCATCGAGCCGGGAAAGGAGCGCCTCAATCTCCTCCCTGTTGATCAACGGCCTGCTGGTCGGCTGGCCTGTTTCACTGTGGCGTTCGCCGGCCACAGCAGCGGGATCGCAAGAACCTGTGGGCTGCGGCGGGGCATCGAGCGCACGGCACATCGACCGCACCGCCACCCGGCGGGAGATCACGATGAGGTAGGTCGTCAGGCTGGAGCGGCCGGTAAACGAGCGGAGCACAGCAGCATCGTTTTTGAGCAGTTCGGCAAGGATTTCCGCCACGACGTCATCCCGATCAGCTTCTGTCAGAGCCATCTGCCGCTGCACACCGCACCGCGTCACCACATGTCCGAGCAGCCCGGCAAACCGATCGACGAAGCCATCCCACGCGCCGGGTTGGCCCGCCAGGCAGGCCTGCAGAATTGCCGCGTCGACATCGGCCGCAGCGGGCCCCCTGGCCAGAGCGGAACGCATGTCCGGGGGGTGGGCGGCGGCAGGATGTTTGCCCGCAGGATGAGCCATGGCAGACCCCTCGTTGACCAGAACACCCACCGGAACGCAGTTTCGCTGCACTCGTCGTCAGCATACCAATCGGAAGGACGCCCGGCTGCCCCGGCCGGGGCGGGAATTGGGTATGCCGGCCCTTGATTCCACTGGAAAATCGGGCGGGAGCGATTGGCGCGGGCTCGGTTCACGAACGGGAGGGGAAAAAGCCGATTGCAGTTTCGTTGACAGACAGCAAACCTGTCCCTACCATTTTTCGCAATCGCCCCATTCGTTACGCCCACCCGGGACATCCACCTCTCAGGAGACTCTCCGACCATGACCCACGTCGTTGCCGAACCCTGCTTTGCTTGCAAGTACACCGATTGCGTGACGGTCTGCCCGGTGGAGTGCTTCTACGAGGGGGAGCAGATGCTCTACATCCACCCCGATGAATGCATCGACTGCGAAGCCTGCGTGCCGGAGTGCCCTGTGGAAGCTATTTTCCACGAGGACAACCTGCCGGCCGACTGGAAAGATTTCAAGGAACTCAACGCCGAATTGTCCCCGCAGTCGACGGTGACCACCGAGAAGAAGGACCCGCTCTGCTAGCTGTCTGTGGAAAAAGCCATCCCTGGCCTTTTTCCGCGAAGTCGACCGCAGGAAACGCCGAGGGTTTCCTGGGTCAACACCCGCCGCATCCAGCGGCGGATCACTTTATCCACAGCCTGCTAGGGCGGATCGAGATCCCATCGGGGCTGAACGGGATATCTGGAGCGATGAATCAGCCCATTCGTCCCATCGGGTGATGGAGGCGGAGGGGTCGGCGAACTTTTCGTGAGCACCGAGCCGCTGCTGCCAAGTGACGAAACCAGTGCCGTCCCGCAGCCGAAGCGCCACGGAAGGCCAATCTTCCCGAACACAGCGGGTGATGGAGGCGGAGGGGTCGGCGAACTTTTCGTGAGCACCGAGCCGCTGCTGCCAAGTGACGAAACCAGTGCCGTCCCGCAGCCGGGGGCGCCACGGAAGTCGTAGCCGCTTCAGGTCCGGGACTGCCCATGCCCGACGCCTGCCGTTCGCTGCGGCCCTCTAGGGCCTTTCGCTCACTCGAAAGTCGGCTGCGCTTCGCCTTCCATGGCTCCGCTGGCCGCCTACGCCGGCTCCTGGGGCACGGGCAGCCCCTCCCCGAATATCGATCAGGAAGGCCGAAGCGCCACGGAAGTTGGGTGCAGCATGACTGTCCGGGGAAAAGGCCAGGAATGGCTTTTTCAACAGATAGAAACGCTACCGCAGATCGACGAGCCAATAGGCGTTGTCGACAAAGCTGCGCCAGCTGTGGTACTTCGGGTTGCCCAGCTTGAGCGACAGCAGCGGGCTGCGTTTCGGCTTGAGAGGGTGCCGGATCAACTGCATCCGCGCTTCCTGGGGCGTGCGGCCCCCCTTGCGCACATTGCAGGCAACGCAGGCACAGACGATGTTTTCCCAGCTGGTGATCCCACCCCGGCTACGGGGCACGACATGGTCGAGGGAGAGTTCGCTGGTGGCGAAGTGCTTGCCGCAGTACTGGCATTGATTGCCGTCGCGGGCGAAGAGGTTTCGGCGATTAAACCGCAGCCCCTGCCGTGGCCCGCGGTCGCTGGTGATCAAGCGGATCACGCGGGGGGCTTGAAGTTCGTAGCCCACCCCCTGCACCCAATCCTGATCAGGGGTGCGAAACGCAGCCTGAATCGCCGACAGTTCCCGCCAGGATTCGAGAGAATGGGCGGCAAACTGTCCCTCTTCAATGTGCACCACTTCCGCCAACTGGCGGAACAGCAGCGTGATGGCCCGGCGCACATTGGTGACATGCACGGCCACAAACGACCGGTTCAGCACCAGCACGCTCAAGCTCAGCGCCGCCGGGAGAGCAGCGGGCGATCCACCTGTTGCAGACGTCGCGAGTCCGTACATCATTGGCACTCTGGATGGCGGGGACGACTCCCCTGAGAGTCTAACCGCCCCGGAGGCGGGATGCCAAATCTCACCGCGATCTCACCGCGGCCGGCGGGGCTCCTCTTTTCCCAAAACAAGTCCCAAAACAAGTTCCAACAGAAGTCGCAGCCGGACACTTGCCTTGGCGGAAACCAGCGGTCACACTCAAGGCCTGTACCCTGACCATTCTGCGGAGTCCAAGTCCATGCTTCATTACTCGTGCGATGTGTGCAAACGGCCGATTGATGTGCACGCGGACGTGCGCCACGTGGTGAAAATCGAAGTTTTCCCGGCGGTTGAGGAGGCCTCGATGGACTCCTGCTGCCATGGCAATCCGGCAGGGGCGGAGGCCGATCACCTCGAGGCGATGCAGGAACTCCTCGAACAGATGGCCGAGAATGGGTCCGACCACGATCTCAGCGGCGACGACGGGGCGCGGTCGATGCGGTTCGATCTCTGTGACGCCTGTCGCCAACGTTTTGTGAAGAATCCGTTGGGCATGAAGCCCGGCAAGCATTTCGATTTCAGCAATAACTAAGCCCCCGCATCATTCAGAGGAGCAGATTTCCCCCATGGCTGGACGCACTCTTTCGATCGCCGCGATTCCCGGAGACGGCACCGGTCCTGAGGTCACTGCCGAGGCGATGAAGGTTTTGGCGGCCGTGTCCAAGATGGAGCGGTTCTCCTATGAGGTGGAAACGCTCGACTGGGGCGGCGATCGCTACCTCAGGACAGGCGAGATCATTCCTGCCGGTGGGTTGGATCTCCTGCGGAAGAAGGACGCCATATTTCTCGGCGCCATCGGGCATCCCCAGGTGGCCCCGGGGATTCTGGAAAAGGGCTTGCTGCTCGACCTGCGGTTCAAGCTTGATCAATACATCAATTTGCGTCCCGTGAAACTGCTGCCCGGCGTGGAAACGCCTCTGGCTGGCCGTGGCCCCGCCGACATCGATTTTGTGGTGGTGCGGGAAAACACCGAGGATCTCTACTGCGGTGTCGGCGGCTATCTCAAGAAAGACACCCCCGACGAAGTTGCGGTGCAGCAGGCCATCTACACCCGCAAGGGCACGGAGCGCTGCATCCGCTGGGCGTTTGAATTCACGCGGAAACGCAACAGTCCGAAGAAAACGCTGACGCTGGTAGCCAAAACCAATGTCCTCACATTCGGGCACGATCTGTGGTGGCGGACGTTCCAGGATGTGGCGAAGGAATATCCCGACGTGAAGGCCGACTACAACCACGTCGACGCGTGCTGCATGTGGATGGTGAAGAATCCCGACGCCTTTGATGTGATCGTGACCACGAATATGTTTGGCGACATCATCACCGATCTGGGCGGCATTCTGCAGGGCGGGATGGGCGTGGCGGCTGGCGCCAACCTCAATCCCGATTCGGGCGGCGTGAGCATGTTTGAGCCGATGGGGGGAAGTGCGCCGAAATACACCGGCACCAACAAAATCAACCCGATCGCGGCGATCAATGCCATGGCGATGCTGCTGGAGCACACCGGCCATCCCGCAGCCGGCGCCCGGATTGACAGGGCAGTGGCTCAGGTCACCGGCACAAAGATGGCCAGCCAGGCCGCCGGAAAGATGGGACACGGCACGCGGGAGGTGGGCGACCTCGTGGTGGCGGCCTTGGCTACCTCCTAGAGGGCCAAGGCGGGCCTTGTTTGGAGCACGTTTGGCAGCCCAGTCAGTCGAGCCTGATGCGGCGACCCTCTTTCTGGCTCGCGGCTGCGGAGTGCACGATATGCATCGCCCGTAGGGTGTCGTCGAGGCCGCTGACGTGGCGGACGAGGCTGGTCACCTTGCGGTGGAACTGCAGGAGCATGTGCTCGTTTACCGGGCGATCGCTGTCGAGTGATTCCTGATGCCGTCCGACGGTGTCAAACCAGACGAGGCTGGCGGGGAGATCGATGAAGGCGATTCCGTTAGTGCAGGCAACCTGCAATGCGGCAGGGGGGCGAAAGCCGGCCGCCTCTTCCCAGCACCGGGGCATGTAGTAGCCGCAACTGATTTGGGCGATCGTGCCGTTACCGGGAGAGGCCTGCTGCGTGAAATCGAGACTCATCATCTGGTAGTCGTCGGTCTCGTCGCCGGGGTTCTCAGCATGGCGTACCGCCACGACGCTCGTCGGTTCCTCCCCCGCCACATAGCGACACCAATCGACCAGTTCCATCAGGTCGCGGGCCTCGCTGGCGCGATCTCGGGGCGGGGTGTTGGCTGCCGCTCCCGACAGCAGCACGCGGCGGTGGCAGAAGAGCATTCTGGGCGGCCCGAGTCGGGTGGCGATCAGTTCCTTCAGCCGGACGGTGGCGGGGGCGTATCGCCGCGGCAGTTCCGCCATGAACGCGATGCCCGAGGCCTCCACGCGCTGGCGGAGAAGCACAGCTTCGTCGGAGTTGAATGGGAACGAGATCGCCGAATAAACAGCTTTGCCGTGGTCGCAGGCGGCCAGGATCGGCAGCACGCCATACCATTGGTCGGCGAGATAGAGAATGGCGTCGATGTCATCACGCGATACCAGCGCCCGATATCCATCCACCGGGGCGGTTCCCAGCTCGGCCGCAGCCCGCTGGGCCAGGTGGGCCACCTGCTCGCAGATTCCCCGCACCTCAAAGCGATCGCCCAGTGAACGCAGCGTGGGGAGATACCGCTTCTCCCAGTGGGGGCCCAGTCCGATGATGCCGACGCGCAATTTCATGGCTGTTCTTCCGCAGGGGAAGGGGCTGCTGCTTCCACGATCAGGGAGGCAGCCTGTCGCTCGAAGTTGAGCCCCTTGTCCGCGATGTCCTTGCGGCACCAGGCACCCGGCCAGCGGATCGCTCGCACTGCGGAGTAGGCCCGGAGTTTCGCCTGCGCGAGCGAATCTCCACGGGCAGTCACGGCGAGCGTGCGCCCGCCGTCGCTGAGCACGGCGCCCGGCTTCGGGGGGTCGGCTAAGCGGGTGGCGGAGTGGAATACCACCGCGCCTTCGGTATGGCCGGCTGCCTCCAGTCCGCGGATCGGCAACCCCTTTTCCACAGCACCCGGATAGCCCTCCGAGGCCATGACGACTGTCACGCTTGCCCCGTCGCTCCAGACAGGCGGGGCGACCGCTTCCAGACGCCGATCGGCGACGGCGTCGAGCAGTTCCAGCAAGCTGGAGTCGAGCATGGCCAGCAGCGCCTCGCATTCCGGATCGCCAAAGCGGGCATTGAATTCCAGTACCTTGGGCCCCTGCTGGGTGAGCATCAGTCCGGCATAGAGAACCCCTTGAAACGGAACCTTGGCACGGCGCATCGCATGCAGGGTGGGCACCAAGATCCGGGCCTCGATCTCCCCGAGCAGTGCGGCGTCAACGAAGGGCGTGGGGCAGTAGGCACCCATGCCGCCAGTGTTGGGCCCCTGGTCGCCATCGTAGGCAGCCTTGTGGTCCTGCAGCGGTGGGAGAGTGACCAGCGTGCGGCCATCAGTGATGGCCATCACGCTCACTTCTCGGCCATCGAGGCGTTCCTCGATCAACACTCCACTGGCCGCCTTGGAAAATTGCGGATCGCTGCCGAGGGAGGCGATCGCCTCCAGCGCCGCTGCCCGATCGCCGCAGACAAATACCCCCTTGCCGGACGCCAGGCCGTCTGCCTTGACCACCACTGGCATGTCCTCGCGGGCCTCCAGATATTCCCGGGCCCGGGTCAGCGAGCGGAATTCCTGGAACATCGCGGTGGGCACGTCGCCCCGATGGAGAATGTGCTTGCAGAAAAGTTTGCTCCCCTCAATCTGCGCAGCGGCGGCGGTGGGGCCGAAGATCCGCAGGCCGGCAGCCCGAAAGGCATCGACTACGCCAGCCACGAGCGGCGCCTCCGGTCCCACCACAGTCAGGTCAACGCCCCTGGCTTGGGCCGCCTTCAGCAATCCCGGGATGTCGTCAGCGGCGATCGGAAGATTCTCTGCGATCGCTGCCGTGCCGGCATTGCCCGGAGCCACGAGCACCTCCGCTCCATCGCGGGAGAGTTTCCACGCGATCGCGTGCTCCCGTCCCCCACCGCCAACAACCAGCACACGTCGGGATGGGGCGGACACAGGGCAAGGCTCCTGGAGGGGAAGATGTGGAGAAAGAATCGGCAGACCCGCACACCATACAGTCAGGAGCACCGGGCAGAGCAAAATAAGCAGAAAAATTCCCGGCTGCGGATCGGGAGGTCGCCGCGGCCACGCCGACCTCAGTGGGCGTCAGCCGCAAGTCGCCGAGCAGTGTATAAAAAACCGGCAATCTTCAAGGATGGTGGGATATGCCGGTTGGGAATGAAAAACGCCCTCGAGCCGTCGATTCGACGTTGACAGTTGG
>Ga0164295_10001638_pt1 | contig 18625 bp, 21 predicted proteins | sample GEODES006metaG_FD_111798 | JGI IMG/M metagenome (GOLD analysis project Ga0164295, IMG submission 111798) | Oligotrophic lake water microbial communities from Sparkling Lake, Wisconsin, USA - GEODES006 metaG | ecosystem: Environmental > Aquatic > Freshwater > Lake | place: USA: Sparkling Lake... | reverse complement strand
GTCGCTCTTCTCGTGATTGGTGCGGTGGTTCTCAGCGGGCAATCGGGCACCGACACTTTGGACGGCGCTTTCGTCGCCATCGGTGTTGTCTCCGGTTCGCTCATGGCGACGTTTTTCGCGGTGGCTCTGCTCGCATCCTCGTTGGCATCCACCGCCGTCGGAGCCTATGCGGGCGCGGAAATCATGCACGGTCTTATCCGCCGAACGGTGCCACCAATCGTTCGCCGCAGCGTCACGGTAATTCCGGCAATAATCATTCTCATCATTGGCGTCGAACCTACGACGGCGCTGATTTATTCCCAGGTGATCTTGAGTTGGGGTATCCCCTTTGCGCTCATTCCGCTCATCATCGTGACGGGCGACAAAAAGGTCATGGGCGATTACCGATCCCACGGAGTCGTTCGAGGCCTCGCCGCCGTTGCGACAGCCGTGGTGATTGTGATCAACGGCGGGCTCGTCGCCCTCACTCTCGGGGCGTGAGTTAGGGTTTTTCCTCGCCGCGAATCTCGCGCCGTTCGCGCCACAAGTGAACTCCGATAGAGAGCATCGTTACGCCAACGACACCGAGGAGCACAAGGTCGATGTATTCGACGACGATTTCGGCGACACCGGGGATGTGCGCGACGCCCCATCCGGCCACGGGTAGGAGCCCCGCCCACAGAAACGAACCGAGAGCGTTGTAGAGCGTGAAGGTGACGCGATTCATTTTTCCGATTCCCGCGGCCACCGGAAGCAGGGTGCGCACGATGGGGACGTATTGTCCGAGAGTCAGCGACAACGGACCCCACCTCTGGAAGAATTGCTCGGTGCGCTCGACGCTTTTGTGGGACAACAGCCCGCCTTCTTGGCGCGTGAACACCGTGGGACCGCCGACCCGTCCGATCTGGTAGCCCAATTGGTTCCCGAGAATAGAAGCGACGAAAATGACGGCAGAGACCAGCCAAATCGGCTGTGGAATCGTCCCTGTGTAGGTGAGAACCCCTGTGATGATCAACAGCGTGTCACCAGGCAGCATGAATCCGATGAGGAGTCCCGTCTCGGTGAACACGATGGCGGCGACGATCAGGAGGCCCCAATTACCAGCGCTTTCGATGAGTGCTGCCGGGTCAAACAGGCCTGATGCGCTTACCATCCGGTTCCTTTCGATTGTGCGGGTGGAGGGACTCGAACCCACACGCCGAAGCACAGGATCCTAAATCCTGCGTGTCTACCAATTTCACCACACCCGCGTGGTTCCCCATTCTACGGTTCGAATCCGGAAGGCATCGAGGAATTGCTCACCACGAAGAACACCCTCCTCCCTCACGCGTCACTCTGTGGACAACGTCGGCGGCGCCGACACGGGGAGCGCCACGATGGGGGAATGACCTCCACCGATTCGATTGTTGAACGGGTTCGTCGTGCCGTCATGTCGGGTGAAGACCTTGGGCGTGCAATAACGACTGAGGTGCAGCGCGCTAATGAACGCGCACTGGGCGACGCGGTGGCAATCGAGTTTGAGGAATCCGATGTCACACATCGCGTTACAGGGTTTGGAATTCTACAACCGCTCCTCGACGACCCCACCGTCGAAGAGATCTGGGTCAACGACTCGAGCGCCGTGTTTGTCGCCCGGTCGGGTCGCCATGAACGGATCCCCACGGATCTCTCGACCGACGACCTGCGGACACTCGTTGAACGCATGTTGCGTCGCAGCGGTCGCCGTGTGGACGTATCCCAGCCATTTGTCGATGCGTCCTTGCCGGATGGTTCACGGTTGCACGTCGTCATCCCGCCGATTACCAAGGAACACTGGAGCCTCAACATCCGAAAATTTTCGTCAGCGGTTCGAACGCTGGACGACCTTGTTGCACGTGGCACGATTGCGCCCGACGCGAAACGGATTCTCCAGGCCGCGATCAGCGATGGCCGAACGGTACTGGTGTCCGGTGCGACCCAGGCGGGAAAGACCACGATGGTTTGTGCGTTGCTCTCAGAACTGGGGCCGGGTGAACGAATTGTCACGGTCGAAGAAACGTTCGAGATCGCGACGCGTCATCCGGATACCGTTGGCATGCAATGTCGCGGTGCGAGTCTCGACGGCGTCGGCGAGGTCACCCTGCGTCGCCTCGTCAAAGAGGCGCTTCGTATGCGACCAACGCGTCTCGTTGTCGGCGAGGTGCGCGGCGACGAATCACTCGACCTCCTCGTCGCCCTCAATTCGGGCATCCCGGGGCTCTGCACGATTCACGCAAACTCGGCCTCCGATGCCGTTCGTAAACTCGTGACGCTGTGCCAACTCGCCGGCGGCGTGTCGGAGGCGTTCGTGACGTCAACGATTCTTGCGACGGTTGATCTCGTGGTTCATTGCCGGATGGATGGTGACGGACAACGGCGCATTATTGATATCGCCCGACCGATTGCGTCGGGTGACGTGGGCGCACTTGCGATGGAATCATTGTGGGCGTCGAACTAGTCGCCTGCGGAATTGTGCTGGGACTGGGATTAATCCTGGTCGTGATTCCCGCGCGTGCGCGTCGACAATCGCGGATTCGCCCATGGTTAGACGAAGCCGGGCTTGCCGGCGTCCCGCTGATGGTCGTCGGTGTCGTGATGATTACGGTCGCCGTCATAGTCGGCGCAATCGCGACGGCGATCATTCCGCTCCCGAGTATCGCTCCGCTCGGCATTGTTGTGGGGTGCGGGGTGCCGATTATCGCGTTGGCGAGCGCGCGCGATCGGCGTCGACAACGTGCGCGGGCACTGTGGCCGGATGTCATTGATTCCGTTCGCGTCGCTCTTCGCTCTGGCTCGACACTAACCGACGCGGTAACCTCGGTCTCCACCATGATTCCCAGGGACTGGCGAGCGGCCTGGCGGGAACTCGAATCCAACCTTCGGCGAGGTAGTGATCCCGACATCGCGCTTCGCCGGTTGCAACGTGCACTCGCCGACCCAATTGCCGATCGTGTGGTTGAGTCGATCGTGGTCGCGCGCGAATACGGAGGAACCGAACTCCCCGCCGTCTTGTCGGAACTCGGGCGTTCTGTTCGCAGGGATTCCGCGATGAGGTCCGAGGCTCAATCACGGCAATCGTGGGTGCGGCACGCGGCGACCCTCGGAGTTGTTTCACCCTGGATTGTGTTGGCGCTCTTGGCGAGCAGGCCCGAAAACAGAGAGGCTTATTCCAGCGTTGCGGGCACTTTTCTCATTGTGGTGTCAGCGGGTGCTACCGCGGTGGCATACCTTGTCATGCGTGCGCTGGGGACGATGCGTGAACCAGCTCGTTGGCTGATTGGGGCCCTCGATGATTGAGGTTGCACTGGGTGCGCTGCTGGGCCTCGGATTCTTTGTGATGCTCGCTGGCTCGTCGGCGTCCCGCGTCGCGATGCAGCTCGCGCCGCATATTCGGGACCTCTCCACCGCCCGAACACCGATAGATGGGCGGGACGGAGCATTACGTTCTCTCGGACTAGTGCTGCGCCTTCCGACCCTGTTCATGAGCGAGACAATCAATCGACGTCGTCGCCGAAGCGCGATTTCCGACGAGCTCCCCGGTGCGCTCGACCTCATTGGTCTCTGTGTCTCTGCCGGTATGTCGGTACCCACCGCGCTGGAGCGAATTGCCACGAGTGGGGTTGGCGAACTAGCCGACGAATGCAGGATCATTGTCGCCGAGATCGGGCTCGGCGTCTCTGTCACGGACGCACTTCATTCGAGCGATGTTCGCGTAGCCCACGCGGGCTGGTCCCGGGTCATGGACCACGTCATCACCGCGCGGCAATACGGTACGCCGCTGACCGAGATCATTCGCGCGTTGGCCGATGACGAACAACAGGCGGCGGGCCGTCGGTTGCTCGAATCCGCAAGCGCGAAAGAGACGCTCATGATGTTCCCTCTCGTTTTCGCCATCCTTCCCGTGACCGTCGTCATGGCGGTCTTCCCCGGACTGACCGCTCTCGGTTCTATTTCTCTCTGAGAATCGATAGATTTCACGCAATACTGGTCGTGTCGGAAAGGACATCATGAGACTTCGCCTCACTATTGCTCTGGTTATCCAAATCGTCGCCATTTTGTTCAGCCTCATGGGTTGGGTCAATGCCCTCCAGGGCGGCGCGGCTGTCGTAATGGTTGGGTTGCTCACCCTCGCCACGCGCCTCATCAGCCGAGTCACGATTCCAAAACTGACCTGGATGTCACTCGCCGCCGCGATCGTTCTCAGCGTCGCAACCGTGTCACTTCTGGTGATCGCCTACAACCCGATGGCGTCCGATAATCAATTCGCGGATTCGCCGTTTAGCGCCACAATTTCAGGGCTCAACATTGTTTACCGAGTGGCCGCGGTGGCCGTCATCGCAGGAACCGTTTTTTACGCTGTGCGCATCGGTGACGAACGCAAAAAGTCCGCGCTCTCGTAACGTCTGGGGATAAATTTCCCCCCGAAAACGCAGGTACCCCACGATGGGGTCATGTCGAACTTCACACCTGATTCTTCTAACCGCGGCGACGTCCCTGGCTGGGTCCTCATCACCCTGATGACGGCGGGACTTGTCGTCGTCATGTGGGCGATGGCCGGCCCAGCCCTCGGCGAGGTCTTCAACAACGCCATCGATCGCGTCTTGTCGATATGACTCGCGAGCTCGAACGCGGCAGTGCCCCGGTCGAGTTCGTGATGGTCGGGGTCTTGCTCGTCGCGGTCGCGTTAACCGTGCTGCAAATCGCCTTCGTTGCCCACATTCGGGCGGTGGCGATCGATTCGGCAATCGCTGGCGCCGCTCACGCCGCGTTGGCCGACACCGCTGATTCGGAGGGCGTTGTCCGTGCCACCGAGCTTGTGACGAGCGGCGTCGCGGCGTCGCTGGTTCGATCGGTGTTCATCGCCTCGAGTGAGGTCGCGGGAAAGCCCATTGCCTCGGTCACAATTCGACTCGGCGTGCCAATAATTGGACCGTGGTTGCCCGTCGCCGAAACTGACGTCACGGGACGCGCCTTCCGCGAAGCCCCCTAAACGAATGAGGCCCCGCCGAAGCGGGACCTCACCGTCGTGCGATTGGTTACTTGCTGGCGCGCATCTTCTTCGCAACCTCGATGGCGTCCGAATACGGAGCCTTCGAGCGAAGGTGAGGACGAGCGACGAGCAGGTACAAGCCACCGGGGACCAGTACCGCAACCACGCCGATGAGCGAGATGTTGTCGATGAACCAGTCACCGCTAACGCCGGGCTGGAGCAACCACGAGATTGCCCAGATTCCGTAGGCGAGGGCGGCGATGTTGATGATCAGGCCGAGCGAACCCAGGGTCCACGGTCCGGCAGGCTTCCATCCACGGAATCGCTGGATGAGCGACGCGAGGACGACCGACTGGAACGCGATGTAAATTCCGAGCACTGCGAATGCGGTGATCGGAACCAACGACGCCGGGTTGGCGTAGATGACGACACAGAGCAACATCGGGACGATGCTCGCGACGAGCAGCGCGTTGGTCGGGACCTTGCTGCGCTGAGAGATCTGGCTGAGCCATCCGCTGGCGGGCAGCATCTTGTCGCGCGCGAATGAATGCAACAAGCGGCTTGCGGCAGCTTGCAGGCTCAAGCAGCAAGAGATAAACGCAACGACGGCAACGACGAGGAACAGACGAGCGCCGGTTTCTCCCAGAACATCAGCAAGGATCGTTCCGATCGGGTCGGCGTTCTCTCCCGCTGCGGTCGCGGCGAGGAGCTCGGGCGACGCGGCGAGAACATATCCCGAGAACGAAGCGAGGGCCGAGACGCCACCAATGAGGATGGTGAGAATCATGGCCTTCGGAACTTCACGAGCAGCGTCGTCAACTTCTTCGGCGACGTCACCACAGGCCTCAAAACCATAGAACATGAACAGACCGACGAGGGCGGCACCCATGAACGCGGTGCCATAATCAGCCGACGCAAACCCTTCGGTGAAGATGCTGAACTCGTTCTGGCGTTCGAAGAGGAGCAAGTAAATGCCCAGTCCAACGACACCAATCAGTTCTGCAGCGAGACCGATGGTCGCGATACGTGCGAGGGTTTTGGTTCCTCCGAGGTTTACGAGAAGCGCGACCACGAGGAGGCTGATCGCAAGAATCAGAGTGAGTTCTGACGAGACTTCGGTCACACCAAGAACGGTGGCGAGGAAGCCGGTCCCGTATTGGGCGACCGACGCGATCGTCACGAGCATTGCCCAGACATACACCCACGCGGCGAGCCATGCGGATCGGCGGCCGGCGAGGCGGCGCATCCAGGGATAGATTCCACCGGCGATGGGGAACTGCGAAACGACCTCGCCCATGACGAGTGCGACGAGCATTTGTCCACCACCGACGATGAGGATCCAGAAGATGGATCCCGGTCCGCCGGTCATGAGTCCGAGACCGAACAGAGCGTAAATTGCGACGAGCGGCGACAGGTAGGTGAACCCGAGTGCCATTGTGCTCCATACGGTCATGGAGCGGTTGTAGGACCCTTCGTATCCGAGGGCGCTAAGTTGCGCCTTGTCGGATTGGGCCTTGTCTGACGTAGCCATTGTGACCTTTCGATTGTTGTGTTAATCGCGAGATGCCACCAGCATTGGTCGCACCTCGTTGTGCTGGGGTAAACATAGCGCGTTTTTTTCTCTAGTGGCAGATGATTTGTGTCAACGGCGTTTTCCCTAAATCATTCATTATTGTATGATTTAGGAAATAGACATAGGATTTACCACAACATCCATTTGCGGCCGAGTCGCTCGAACAATGAGGTTCACCCGATGTCAACCGAAATCGACGTGCCGTATCTCGACATTTCAGATCCGTCCTTCGCGATGCATTCCGAAGCGGTTCGTAACGCTCGTGAACAGCACTGGTTCGCCACGACAAACTATGGATTCGCGGTTTTGCGCCACGAGTACGTGAGCACACTACTCAAAGACACCCGCTTGAGCCAGGGCAGCGGAAAATGGCCGGACCACAACGGAGTGCACACGGGATTGTTCCACGATTGGTGGACCAAGTGCCTGTTGGTCCTCGAAGGCGACGACCACCACCGAATCAGACGCATGCTCAACCCGGCATTCTCGTTTCGCCATATCGAAGCGTATGTTCCGCGCTTCGAAAAACTTGCGGCTGAAATCGTCGACGCGATCATCGACAACGGCGAGTTCGAGTTCGTCAACGATTTTGCCGAACCGTACGCAACGCGCGTGTTGTGCATACTGACGGGTATCCCCGAAAGCGAATGGCCGACCATCGCTCGCATCTCGATTTCAATCGGGTTGGCGCTGGGAATCGCGATCAGGGAAGACCTGCCCGAGGTTGAATCGGCGCTCGCCGAACTCTACGGATACGCCGAAGCACTCATCGCCGATCGCCAGGCGAACCCCCGCGACGATCTCGTGACGCGACTGGTCGAGGCGAATCGTGACGGCGATAGCCTCAGTGACGATGAACTTCGCAACGCGCTGTGCCTTCTGATCTTTGGCGGGATGGACACTACGCGCAATCAACTCGGGCTCGGCATTCAGACGATGATGCGAAACCCGGACCAATGGGAGCTCCTCGCGAAGAATCCGGAACTGGCCCGCAACGCGGTGGAGGAAGTCATGAGGTCTAATCCGACGACCACGTGGGTGACGCGTGAAGCCGTCGTCGATTTCGACTGGGAAGACCTTCACGCGCCAGCCGGATCGACGGTGCACTTCTTCACTCAAGTGAGCGGGAACGACCCAGCGGCGTACCCGAACCCCGGAATTGACATCACCGTGGAACGAGCGCCGCACTATGGATTTGGCGGGGGAATGCACCACTGTCTTGGGCATTTCGTTGCGCGAATGGACATGGCGATTGCGTTTAGGACCCTGTCGCAGCGGATGACCAACATTCGCGTCAACGGGCAGGACAAATGGATGCCCGATTCGGGCAACACGGGACCCGTGCGTCTTCCGCTCGCGTTCGACAAGCGATAACCTCAAACAACACTAAGGAGAACACCATGCACGTTTCTGTAGACCGCGCGAAGTGCGACAACCACGGTCAGTGCACCTTCTCTGCGCCGACCGTGTTCCGCCTCGACGACAAGGGAGTTCTGCAATTTGACGAGAATCCTGACGATTCGTTGCGGGCGGACGTTGACGAAGCGGCGGACGTGTGCCCGATGCAAGCCATCCTGGTCACCAACTGACCCCGATTCATCCCACCGAAAACAAGGACAAAGGAGTCCCATCAATGGTTGACCAACTCGGAACGAGTGCGTTGACGGACAACGACGCGTTCTCTCGCCACCAGGCGTCGAACATGCGTCCCGACGTCATCAAAGACCTCGAACAGAAAATCGCCGCCGCCGGCGTCGAATTCATCTATTACATGCTTCCCACGATCGGCGCGAAAGTTGTGGCCAAGATGGTGCCCGCGCGTCACCTTCGCCGCAACCTCGAAAAGGGCATCGCCCTTCACCGCACCGCCGTGGCTGACCTGCAGTCGACTCGCGAGGGCGAACTCATCGGCGGCGGAATCGGTGCACGAGAGATGATCGCGCTGCCCGACCCATCGACCTTCGTCGTGCTGCCGTGGGATACGTCGGTTGCACGCATGCTGTGTCTCGCATATGAGCCGATGCACTTTGCCGAGGTTGGCGGACGTCCCTTGGCGACGGATTCCCGCGGGTTGCTGATTCGCGCCCACCACGAATTCACCGCCCGCACTGGGTACGAGGTGCGAAGCGGCACCGAGCCCGAGATGATGTGGACCGGACCGGGACTCGAAGTCATCAAGAAGGAAGGTTCGAGCCCCGCCTACCAGGTCGAAAACCTCGAGCGCATGCGCCCGATCTTCAAGCAAGTGGTGCGCTACGCGCAGGCGTTTGGCCTCGACATGATCGAAGGCGACTACGAGGACGACGGACAGTTGGAACTTAACTGGATGTACGACCGGGTCGAACTGACCTCGGACCGTCTCGTCACCTATCGTCAGATCTGCAAGCAGGTCGCGCGTGAACAGGGTGTCACGGCATCATTCATGCCCAAGCCGTTCAACGGTTTGATGGGTAACGGGTGCCACCACAACCTCTCGTTGTGGAAAGATGGCGCAAACGCGTGTGTCGAGCCCGGCAACACCCAGATCCACCTCTCAGAAGTCGGGCGCTGGGCGGTCGGTGGAATGCTGACACACGCCGCGGACTCGACCGCCATCATGGCGAGCACGGTCAACTCGTACAAGCGGTTCTGGGACGCCGGGCAGTTCGCCCCGAGTTCGCCCTCGTGGGGACTCGATTCCCGCGCGGGAATGATTCGTATCTCGTCGATCGGGCGAATGGAGTACCGCCAGCCCGACTCGAGCGTCAATCCCTATCTCTCCCACACGGCGCTCCTCGCGTCGATTGAGGACGGTTTGGACCGGAAGATCAATTCGGGGGATCCCCTCACGGACGAGAACGCGAAGGTCGTGAAGTTTGACCTGATGCCGATGACACTAGGCGACGCCATCGTGCAATTCGAAGGAAGTGCCCTGTTGAAGAAAGCGTTCCCCGCTGAATTGCGGGACGTTTTCATCGACCTGAAGAAAGACGAGTGGGCCCGCTACTGCGGGGTCATCACCGAATGGGAGTTCGCACAGTACTGGGAGACACTCCCGTGAGCGCCGCACTTCGTCTGGCGTGCATCGACGCCGATGCCCCGCCGCTGTTTGACCTCAGCCCTGACGGGATTCACCGCACGGGTTACGAGCCAGCGGCAGCCGACCTCGTCGCGAGTGTGATGGGTCGCGAGATCGAGTGGGTCATCACCGGCTGGGACAACATGATCCCCATGGTTCAGAGTGGCGAAGTGGACGCGGTCTGGTGTGGGCAGGGAATGATCCCCGAACGCATCGCACTCGTGGACTTCACGCAGCCCTACGCTGTCTTCAACGAGACCGTGTTGGTTCGTGCCGATGACCCCGCTCGTTCGAACACCACTATGAACGGCTACAAAGTGGGCGCGATTGCGGGAAGCGCCAACCTCAAGGTCGCACAGACGATTGTTGGAGCCGAAATCGTTGAATTCACGGGCCCGAGCGTCTTCGAAGACATGATCGCGGCACTGCGATCGGGAGCCGTCGATGCGTTTGTTGACGACGACGTGGTCATGATTCCGTTGGCCGACAACGATCCGGATTTCGTCGTCGCTTTCACGGCGGAAACCCGCAACCCCTGGGGTATTGGTGTCCAGAAGGGCAACGCGGAACTGTTGGGGGAACTCAACGGTGCGCTTGACACGGTCATCGCTGACGGTCGACTCGCAAAGGTGTGGAGCACGTGGATGCCGGATTTGGCGTTCCCTCTGGCAAAATAGAGTCCATGAGCCACAACATCACACCGAGCGACGTCATGCCCGAGGGCAACGCGTCGATGCCGAGTGACGCGCCGACCGTTGCCGTCGTCGTGTCGCTGAACATCCCGCAGATGACGGACGAGGTCGCTGGGCTCGTCGTTCGATTCACTCGCGTCGCACTGACCGAACTGAACAATGTCGGGGCAAAAATCGTGCTGATGGATTCGAGCAAGTCGCCGCTCGACCCAGCGGCAATCGCCGACCTGGCCGACGGAGTTCTGTTTTTGGGCGGCGGAGACGTCGACGCACGAATCTACGGTCACACCGAACCGGTGAACCACGAGTACGGTGTCGACCGCGCGGCGGACGACTACTGCATCGACATTATCAACGCCACGATCGAACGTGACGCTCCGATGCTGTGCATCTGTCGCGGATCGCAGTTGCTCAATGTGGCACTCGGTGGCGACCTCATTCCCGACATTGAGAACTACCACCCGCATCGCGGAGGCTCGGGCGACCCGATGTTCAAGGACGAACCCGTCATTCTCGAACCGGGCAGCAAGACTCACGAGATTTTCGGTCGCGACCGTGTTGCGGTTCGCTCGGGGCACCACCAAGCCGTCAACCGAGTGGCCGAGGGACTTGTCGTCAGCGCTCGTGCCGAGGACGGAATCGTCGAGGGCACGGAACTGCCGTCGGCGCGGTGGGTCGTCGGTGTTCAGTGGCACCCCGAAGACGATGACGGTTCAGCGTCCGACCGTCGTGCCCTGTTTCAGGCGTTCGTCGACCAAACGAAACTGGTTCGGACCTCCCGCTAGACGTGCCGAGCCCTTGGCGCTGCCACGAGTTGTAGACCGAGTTCAGGTCCTGGGATTTCGCATCGGATGGCGTCCTTCGGCAATGCAACGACACGATTTCCGACGAGAAAGCGACCGGAGTTTCCGAGGATGATCCGATCGAATTTCGACACGAGCGCGGCGTCCTCGGGAATTGTGCGCAGTATTGGCATGATGACGGTTTCCAATTCCCGCACCTCGGTGTCGCATCCCGCGGTGCCGATTAGCATGCCATCCAACGAGAGTGGAACCATGCTGGTGAGAATGTACTTGTCCATCCCCGCGTAGTCGAGGTAGGGACCCTGAATAGCTGGCTTTCCGGTCGAGACAACCTCGGCAAACCATTCGTAGGTCACGAAGTCATAGAAACCGGGGTCTTCGCGAGAAAGGTTGAACACGATTCGTTGGGTTGAGCCCGAATCGCCTCGTCGCCACCATTCGACTGCCCCGACATTGTTGTCCGCGAGGTCTGGACCGAGGACGATTCCAGCGGCCACGGGGAACGCGTGGCGATTCAGAAATGTCGCGGCAGCGGGTTGAATTGCGCGCAGATGGCGTTCCGTCAATTCAACCTTCGTGCCCCGCGCAACCCGTAGTTCGCGCTCGCACGCCAACGCCATGGTGGTCAAGTCGTCGTAGACCGCGGCAAACAAATCCCCAATCGCCTTACTCGCGCGTTCGAGGTCACTGCGCTCCTCACTCATTTGTGGGCCCAATAGGGTACAAAACATCGAGTCGAGCGGCAACCAATCGATAAAAGTCACGTGAGATGTGCTCGCGAACGGCGCGCTCAGCGGCGATAAGGTCTCGACTTCGCAGGGCCGCAACAATGACTAGGTGATCGTTCATCGTCCATTCGCGGTCCGTTTCGACCGCGAGGACGGTCCACATTATTTCAATTGATTCGGTCAACAATCGCATCTGCGTTCCCAAGAGACGCTCGGACTGGGACAGCACAGCAAGTTCGCTGTGGAATCTCATGTCGGCACGCACACAGGACTCGGTCGTGGTGGCCTCACCCATGGTTCGAGCGACTCGTTCAAGTCGGTCGAAGTCGTGCGGGAATGCTCGTCCGATGATAAGTCGAACGGCAGCGAGGGCGGTAGCCACCTGTTCGTCCTCCATATCGCGCAATTCCGCCATGGACAACCTCAACAACCGCTGACGAAGTGACTCGAGATTCGTGCGGGGAGCACCGATGATGAAGGTGCCGCCGCTTCGCCCGCGCCGAGTTTCGATGATTCCTTGCTCGCGCAACGTCTGGAGCGCGTCGCGGACGGTGGCTGTGGCGACGCCGAACATGACGGCCAGCTGATTCTCGACGGGGAGCTGCTCGCCCTGACGAAGAAGTCCGAGAGTGATTGCGGACGACAGGCGATCAACAATTGCCTCGGCACGAAGGACGTCAGGGAGTGGTCGGAAAACTTGAGATTGAACACCGTTCAGGACACCCACGTAACCTCCAATCGCTTGAACTCTTCAATCACGATACTGTGAATCGTTTAGGGATAAACGTTTTTTCCTGTCAATGAACGACAATGAACGTATGCCCTTTGCCGTAACCAATCCCGCCACTGGAATCGTCGAACGCGAATTCCCTAGCGCGACCTCTGCCGACATCGCCGATGCAATTTCGCGCGCCGATGCGGCTCACACGACGTGGAGCGCAACGCCCCTCACAGAACGTGCTGCAGTGCTTCAGCGCGTCGCGGATTTGTACCGCGAGCGCAAACATCAACTCGCTGACATCATCGCCCGCGAGATGGGAAAACCGGTACGACAGGGTCGGGGCGAAGCGGGTTTCGTCGGCGATATATATGAGTTCTACGCCACCCAGGGACCGGGGCACCTCGCCGACCAGGACATGCACCCGATGTCGGGTGGGCACGCGATTGTCCGCTCACAATCGCTCGGCGTTCTCCTCGGTGTCATGCCGTGGAACTATCCTTACTATCAAGTTGCGCGTTTCGCCGGACCGAACCTGCTCCTTGGCAACACCATCATTCTTAAGCACGCGAGCAACTGCCCGGAATCGGCACTCGCGCAGGAACAGATTTTCCGCGATGCGGGATTGCCGGACGGCGCCTACATCAACCTGTTTGTCGAGAGCAGAGACGTCGAGACAATCATTGCTGATCCGCGCGTTCAGGGCGTCTCGTTGACGGGAAGCGAGACGGCAGGGGCCGCCGTCGCCCAAGCTGCTGGCCGTGCGCTGAAGAAGGTCGTGCTCGAGTTGGGCGGAAGCGATCCGTTCATCGTCCTCGACGACGAGAACCTTGACGCCACCATTGCCGCCGCCGCGTCCGGACGCATGAGCAATGCCGGCCAAGCGTGTACCGCCGCGAAGCGCTTTATCGTTCTCGATTCCGTGTACGACCGGTTCGTCGAGGGGTTCGCGGCCCAACTGCAGACTTACACCGTGGGGGACCCGCTCGATTCCGAAACGAAACTCGGTCCGCTGTCGTCGCTCGGGGCTGTTGAGGACCTGATCGGGCAGGTGGACGACGCCGTCGCCAACGGCGCGACTCTCGTGATCGGCGGTCACCGGGTCGGAGATGTCGGTTCCTTTATGGCGCCGACGCTGCTCACCAACGTCACGCCCGCGGCACGGGCGTTTAGCGAAGAACTGTTTGGTCCCGTCGCCGTGGTCTACCGCGTCGCGGACAAGGACGAGGCGATCGCACTGGCGAACGGTTCAGAATTCGGACTGTCCGGTGCAGTGTTTGGATCCAACCCTGACGACACCCGTTACGTCGCCGATCGACTCGAATCGGGCATGGTCTATATCAACGAGAACACCGACTCGCACGTCGACCTGCCGTTCGGCGGAATCAAGAAATCCGGTTTCGGTCGCGAACTGGGACACTTTGGGCTCGACGAATTCGTCAACAAAAAGCTGATTCGAACCGCAGCGCACTAATCTTGTGGACAACGCGAGCGGTGCTCGTGCTGTCGCGAAAAACTTCGTCCATGAGCACGATGCCCGATCGAGGGAGCGCCAGCATCGAATTCATTGTCGCGTCCGTCGCCCTGCTCGTTCCGCTGGTGGCACTGACGGTCACCACGAGTCAGATTGCGTCAGCATCCTTCGCTGCAACGGCCGCCGCACGGCACGGTGTCCGAGCCTTTACGCGCGCCGAATCGACGAACATCGGGTCGGAACGAGTTCGAGCCATTACGACTTTGGTCGCCGATGATCACGGCCTGACCGACACCTCGACTCGATGGGAACTCGACTGCTCCAGGAATAATTGTCTACGTCGGGGGTCTCTTGTCGAGTTGACGGTGCACCTTGATGTGCCGTTGCGCTTCATTCCGGCCCTGCCCGGCATCGACATCGCGCCACGAGTCACGGTGTCGCGCAGCGCAACGGCCCGCGTTTCGATCACGTCGGTGAACAGGTGAGCGATCGCGGTTCTCTCTTGCCCATGGTTGCGGGGCTCGTGGCGCTGTGCGGCGTGGCGGTTGTGGGAATCATCGATTCGACTGATTTGGCGTTGGCACGAACGAGCCTGCAATCCACCGCCGACATGGCGGCACTCGTCGGCGCTGAGTCATTCGATCCACTTACCGCGCAATTCGACGGAACATCGCTGGCCGTGCGACTAGTCAACCGTCAGGTTTGGCGCGCGGTCAGCGCATTTGTCTCCGAGTCAAGCGACGGAATTCGCCTCGTGACTGCGTCAACGCCCGACTCGGTTACCGCTCGAGTGACGGTCCGGTCCACGTGGTCCCCGCCTCTCGTAAGCCAGTTCTTTCCGGTTCGAATTCAACTCGAGGCGACCGGGTCCGCACGGCCAAACATCGGTGCTCTAAGCGACGAAGGGTAGTCTGGCAATCTCATGATTTCGTTGGACGTTTCCGACCGCATCGCGGCACTCCGCTCGTCGTTCGCGGACATCGTCAGTGTCGTGGATTTGCCCGAACTGACGACTCGGATAACCGAGCTTTCCGAGAAGGCCCGTGCGACCGACCTGTGGGATGACCAGGCATCGGCGCAGGCCGTGACCAGCGCCCTGTCCCATGCGCAAACCCAGCGCGACCTCGTGAACGACGTGCAACAACGCCTGGACGACCTCGATGTTCTTCTCGACATGGCGAAAGAAGCCGGTGACGACGATTCGGCGACCGAGGTGCTCAATGAACTCGTGGCCCTAGAGTCAGTAATCGGCACGTTGGAAGTCCAGACTCTTCTCGATGGCGAGTACGACCCGTTGCCTGCAATCATCACGATTCGATCCGGTGCGGGTGGTGTCGATGCGGCGGATTTCGCCGAGATGCTTCTTCGCATGTATCTGCGCTGGGCCGAACAGCACAAATACGCGGTGCGAGTCCTGGATACCTCCTACGCCGAAGAAGCAGGAATCAAAAGCGCGACTTTCGAAGTCGACGCCCCGTTCGCGTTTGGGACCTTGTCGGTCGAGGCGGGAACGCACCGCCTCGTTCGCATGAGCCCGTTCAACTCGGCGGGTAAGCGCCAAACGTCATTCGCCGCCGTCGAGGTCGTACCCCTGTTGGCGGCGACCGAAGTGATCGATATTCCCGACTCGGACATTCGCGTCGACGTTTTCCGTTCGTCCGGCCCTGGCGGTCAGTCGGTCAACACGACCGACTCGGCGGTTCGCATCACCCACCTACCCACGGGAACAGTGGTGTCGTGCCAAAACGAGAAGAGTCAGATTCAAAACCGCGCCGCGGCTCTTCGGGTCCTGCAGAGTCGCCTGCTGCTCATCCAAAAGGAAGAGGAAGCAAAAAAGAAGAAGGAACTCGCCGGTGTCATCACGGCGTCGTGGGGTGACCAGATGCGGTCGTATGTTCTCGCGCCGTATCAGATGGTCAAGGACCTTCGCACGAACCACGAAGTCAACAGTCCGCAAGCGGTCTTTGACGGCGATCTTGACGGTTTCATCGCGGCGGGCATCCGCCACCGCAAACAGAAGACGCACTAGTCGGTCGAGTGTCGCTCCACGCTCGATGAAAGCCCGCGATTAGGCTAAACCCGATGATTCGTTTTGATGGTGTTTCCAAGGTCTACAAGTCGGGAAACCGACCCGCCTTGCACGACGCGACCCTCGAGGTAAAGCCCGGGGAGTTCGTTTTCCTCGTGGGCGCTTCCGGCAGTGGCAAGTCGTCGTTCTTGCGTCTCATCCTGCGCGAGGAGCGCTCGTCGACCGGACTCATTCACGTCCTCGGGCAGGATCTCGGTCGACTGTCAAATCGCAAAGTACCTGCCTACCGCCGCAACCTCGGAGTTGTCTTCCAGGACTTCCGTCTTCTTCCGACCAAGACCGTGTTCGACAACGTCGCGTTCGCCCTTCGCGTCCTCGGCCGGAGCGAGGCCTACATTCATGACGCCGTCCCTGAGGTTCTCGGGCTCGTCGGTTTGGGGAACAAGGAAAACCGTCTTCCGCACGAGCTGTCGGGTGGTGAGCAACAGCGCGTCGCGATCGCCCGCGCGGTTGTAAACAAACCCGCAATCCTGTTGGCCGACGAACCGACCGGAAACCTTGACCCCGCAACCTCGGCGGGAATCATGGACGTGTTGCGTGACATCAACGCCGCCGGAACAACGGTTCTCATGGCCACCCACGACACCGCGATTGTGAACGACATGAAGCGCCGGGTCGTCGAGCTGAGTGACGGACGTATCATCCGTGACGAGGCCGGCGGTCAATACCGGACGCGCGCAAACCCGATTGTCAACGTTGATGACGCATTTCCCTCCCGCGCCGACTCGCAGCCCATCGCGATCGAACGGATTGACTTTGACCCGATTCCGGCATTCGACCCCATGACGCCGACCAGCGAAGCGGTCGACCTGAGCTACCTCGATCGACACGAGGAAGACCCGCTATGAAAATGAGCTTCGTCTTAATCGAGGCGTGGAATGGTGTTCGGCGCAATATCTCGATGGTCGTATCGGTCATCTTGGTCACCTTGGTCTCTTTGACGTTCGTCGGATCGGCCGCGTTGCTGCAACTCCAAATTGGCAATATGAAGTCCTACTGGTACGACAAGGCGCAGGTCGCAGTCTATTTGTGCACGCAGTATTCGACGCTCGGCGCGTGCGACCAGCAAGAGGCGAGTGCCGAGCAGATCGCCGCGGTCGAAACGCAACTGGATTCGGATACGCTCAGTCCTTACATCGATGAATGGTACTTCGAAAACCACGACGACGCCTTCGCAAACTTCACCAAGCAATTCAAAGGAAGTCCCGTCGTTGACCTCGTCACCCCGGATCTGTTGCCCCAGACCTTCTGGGTGAATCTCAAGGACCCCACGCAGTCCGCCCTCGTCTTCGAGGCATTGGGTGGCATGAGTGGCGTCGAGTCGGTCATCGACCAACGGTCGTACCTTGACGGAATATTCTCGACGCTCAACGCCGCGAGTCTGACGGCGGTTGGCGTGGCCGTGTTGATGCTCGTCGCCGCCGCGCTGCTCATCGCGACGACGATCCGACTCTCGGCATTCTCGCGTCGTCGTGAGCTAGCAATCATGCGATTGGTCGGCGCATCGAACTGGTTCATTCAAACGCCGTTCATCGTTGAGGGCGTGGTTGCGGCGACGATCGGTTCGGTTCTCGCGTGTGGTGCAATTGCAGGCATCGTCGTCTTATTCGTTGACGGGTATCTCGCATCAGCCCTGCCAACGACGTCATTCATCACGCTTGCCGATGTCTGGATTGTGTTTCCCGGATTGCTCCTCGCCGGCGCAGTTCTCGCGGCATCCAGCGCGTACGTCGCTATTTCCCGTTACCTTCGCGTCTGACCCGGATGTAAACTGGAGGGCTTGGACTCACCAGAAGACCGGAAAGGGGGTGCGCCATGCCGAAGGAACAGGGCGAAAAAGTCGTTGCGACGAACCGCAAGGCGCGCCACGATTATCACATCGAGGACACGTTCGAGTGTGGCCTCTCGCTGGTCGGTACCGAAGTCAAGGCACTACGTTTGGGCAAGGCGTCACTCGTTGACGGATGGGCCCAGATTGTCGATGGTGAAATGTGGATGGAATCCGTTCACATCCCCGAGTACACGCAGGGCACATGGACCAACCACGCGACAAGGCGCAAGCGCAAGTTGTTGTTGCACCGTGCCGAAATCATCAAGATTTCGCATCGCATTCACGATGGCGGGTACACGCTCGTCCCATTGAAGATCTATTTCAAGGACGGCCGAGCCAAGGTCGAACTCGCCATTGCCAAGGGAAAGAAGGACTACGACAAGCGTCACACCCTTCGCGAAAAGGAAGACAAACGCGAGGCCGAGCGTGCGATGAAATCGAAACGTCTGCGCGGGGAATAACGCACGTCGGAAGTGCGTTCTATACTCGTGTAGCACCCGAAAGGGTTTTGATAACTCAACAGTGTGGAATGTGACTCGCTCCCCACAAGGGGATGATCGGTTTCGACAGTGCGTCTAAGCCGGAAAGAAGCGGGTCGAGGATGCAGGGTTATCTCGTAAACGCCCCTTGCAAACCAATAGGTGCCAACGCAAAGCGCACCGACTTCGCTCT
>Ga0164295_10001637_pt1 | contig 18627 bp, 22 predicted proteins | sample GEODES006metaG_FD_111798 | JGI IMG/M metagenome (GOLD analysis project Ga0164295, IMG submission 111798) | Oligotrophic lake water microbial communities from Sparkling Lake, Wisconsin, USA - GEODES006 metaG | ecosystem: Environmental > Aquatic > Freshwater > Lake | place: USA: Sparkling Lake... | reverse complement strand
ATATTAATTATACGATTAATATATGTCGCTCAAAGAAATACTTGCTGAACGAAGGTCTTCCCTTTCAAAATCTTCCATTACTACTTACAATTCTATTCTTACCAATTTATATAAAAAAATATTTGGTGAAGGAGAGATACATTTGAAGAACTTTGAAGAAACAGATAAAATTATTGATTTCTTAAAAGATATAAGTCCAAACAAAAGAAAAACAATCTTATCTGCTTTGGTTGTTTTGACAGACAATAAGAAATATAGAGAGTTAATGTTAGAAGATATTTCTCATTACAACAAAGATATGTCTCACCAAGAAAAAAGTGAAACTCAAAAAGAAAATTGGTTGAGTGAAGAAGAAATAAATGAGACTTATGATAGGTTGAAAAAAGAAGCGGATTATTTGTATAAGAAACCTACTCTTACTATGGGAGATTTACAAATTATTCAAGATTATATTATTCTTTGTTTATTAGGTGGAAAATATATTCCAGTAAGAAGAAGTCTAGATTATGTGAATATGAAAAAGGGCGGACAAATTATAAAAGATAAAGATAACTATATTGATTTGAAGAAAAATGAAATGATATTCAATATCTTCAAGACGGCGAAATATTATGGAAAACAAGAATTACCTCTTCCAAGTGATTTGAAAAGAATATTAAATAAGTGGATTAAACAATCACCTCATACTGATTATTTATTATTTGATAATAATTCTAATCCTCTTACTTCTGTTAAACTCAATCAAAGATTTGAAAAAATATTTGGTAAGAAGGCAAGTACGAATCTACTTCGTCATTCTTATCTTACTAAATTATACGGACACCATATTGAAGAGAGTAAGAAAATGGATAATACTGCTACTGCTATGGGTACAAGTTCCCATATGGTAAAGGAAGTTTATATTAAGAAATAATCTATTAATTTTATTAATGTTTATAAGATACAAGAAGAATATTTTATAAACTATTTTATAGAATGAGAATTCTAAAAAGTCTTGACGAACATATCATACGATTTGTGAGTATTTTTTTACGAGATTATATTTTTCTACAAATTAAAAAAATTGATTTAAAAATTTAAGACAAGAAAACTCTTACAAAAGCAAAATGTATCAAGACCAAGAATCAAGTATTGTTAATTATTTTAAAATGATTGCTGACATAGCAATTGAGAAAGATACAAATTTTAATGAAAGAGAAATACCATTAATAATTACACAAACAATTAAAGTTAGTAATTATTTTCCTTTAATACCGCCAAATTTAGTTTCCGTAAGAACTTCTTCAAGACACGGACGAGGTGTATTTGCCAATCAAGCAATACAAAAAGGTGAAATTGTCTGTTTATATCCAGCAAATTCTGTATTAGTTAGTATTGAAAATGGAATGGAAGGGTGGTTGTCTTATGAAAAAGATAATATTACAGATAATAATTATTCAATGAATATACTTGAAGATAAACAAATAAGTGGAGACCCAACAAAATATACTTCCTTGTTTTCAGCACATATGATTAATGATTCTGTTTCTTGTGAAACAATTGAAGAATTAAAAGATATTCATTCAAGATTTGATACTTGTGATTATACTGAATTTGGAAAAGGAATAAATAAATATTTATTGGAAACCAAAAAAAATAGTAATGTTGATTTAATACCTTCAAAACATATGTGTTATGTTAAAGCAAGTAAAAATATTCAACCCAATGAAGAATTACTTACCAGTTATGGTTTTCCTTATTGGTTAAATGGAATTGATTGGAATTCAAAATATGCTATGTATTTAGCAAATATTAATGAAACTCAACGAAATTTATTTATTAATTTATTAACTGAAACTCATATAACTCACTGGTTAAATTAAAATAAATATAACGACCTTCGGTCGTTTTATTTATTCAAGAAACCGAAGGTTTCAATATCCAAGTGTGAGTAAATCTTCCATAATTTCGTGTGCTTCTCGTTTTGGTATTCTTCCACTATTTTTTAATCTCAATAACAAAGTTTTCAATTCTTTGACAATTGTTGGATTGTTATTACCAGCAGTTATTTCTCCACTCAATATTTGTAATCTATTCATATCTTGTTCTTCTTTTGTTTTATCTGGCGTGGGTACAAGTAATCTTTGGTCAATTTTACAATGTTTAACCACTTTATTTAATAATTCTTTTTCGTGTGTTGATAATTCATTTATATCTTCAAAAGAAGGAGAACCAGTGCCAGTTAAGGTAATCAATATCTTCTTCAATCTTCCACCAATTGATTGTCTTGGTAGTTCATTAATTATATTGCCACTGCGACGACGAATCTGTAATATACCACCAAGAAGATTATGTTGGTGAAGTAAGTGTTTTCCAAATTCAATATAAGAAGGAACTCGTTCTACCTTATGAGAAGTATCCACCTTTGGTTTCTTTGTATAAACCGCAACTGCCGTTGCTACACCTCGTCCCATAATTCTTGGTCTGCCAACTTTTCTTTTTATACCAGTACCAGTTTCTTCTCCTCCTTTTTTTATTTGTTCTGCGGTTGGTTCTAATGGTTCTGTTCCACTTGATTTGCTTTCTTGTGCTCCAGCAAGTGTTGATTTTTCTCTTTGTTTTCGTAATCTATCATAAAAATCTTCTACTATGTTTGATATATTAGTTTTATCATAATTTTTTTTTCTTAAACCACTGAAACTCCCAGCAACATTATAATTAATTCTACTTTTATTTATAAATCTTTTACCAATTAAAACACTTAATATTATTTTTTTATCTCCAAAATTTAATCTTTTATATTGTTCATAATTTTTTGTATCTTTAAAAATTTTAGGTAATTGTGGTTGAGGAGTATCTTTAAAAGTTTCTGTCGTTATATCACTTACAGTAGAAGAAGGACTTTCTTCTTCTTCTTCGCTTTCGCTTTCTTGACTTGCTTTTGGTTTTGGACTTTTACCTATAGGTGTAGAAACTATAGTATCAAATTCTGCTTCAATATCTCTTAAATCTTGTGTAAAACTGGGTTGTATCATTGATAATTGACCTTGAACTTGTGTTGCTAAATAATTCGCTTCTTGAGGACTATTACCTAATTGACTTGCTATTTGTGCTTGTTGTGTTAAATCTACAATCGTACTTTTTGGAGGTATATTTTCCATTACTGCTTGAAGGTCTTTTATTTGTTGCTCAAATACTAATGGGTCTGTTGTTCCTCTTATAGACATTTCAGTTGCTAAACTATATACAGTTTGTGTATCGTCTTCTGCGTCCCCTATCATTTGACTTGCTCTTCTAACTTCTTCTGTTTGAGGAAGTGAAGAAAATACATTTTTCAATAAAGCAAAATCTTGTTTTGTTGGTAATGTTGCTTGTATATTTTGTAATAATCCTTGAATATTTGTAAGAAGTTGATTAGATTGTAAAACAGCAAGAGTAGATACACCAGCGTTCAATGATAACGCTTGTTTATAATTATTCCAATAACTAATAAATGCTGGAGCAGTTATTCCTAAACTCCACTTGGGTTTGATTTCAGCAATGATTTGAGGAAGATTATTCAATAAATCAAGAATGTCATTTCCGTGGATTTGGTCAATAATTTGATTCGCATTTGCTCCGTCTGTTATTTCTCGTAATCCACTTAATACTGCTACTCTCGCTTTTTGTTTATCAGCGTACTTTTCTGTTATTGACCTCGTATCCAACAAAGCAGTAATAGAAGGAGGCAAAACACCAGTTTGCTTGAAGATTTGATTGGCATTGTAATTCATAAGATTATTACTCGTCTCAAGTTGAAGATTCTTGAGATATTCATTCTTAACCGCATTTCTATCTGTTTGAGATTTTGTAAATTTTGGGTTCATATAATTATTAAATTATTTTTTTTTCCTAAAAAATAATTTAATTATCCATAATAGGAATTTTATTTAATTGTGTTTCAGTTAATTCGTCGTTTAACATACTTTCCTTGAAGATTAATTCAGTGTATGCTTTGGTTTCTTTTTCTAATTCCTCTTCATTAGAAGGTCGTACTGCTAAATTTTTATATTTGGTATTCAAGAAGGGGAATATTTCTTCTTGGCATACAAAATTGAAATCTTCAGTAATTTTCTTATCAAAGTCCTCTGTTAATGCTCTAATATATCGGTTCAACTCCTCATTAAATAATCTTTTTTGTTTTGGTTCTAAACTTTTAAAAGAAGTCATAGGGTCGTGATTTTGTCTTGACATAATGATTACTTGAAGTTGTTGTGAATAGTGTTTGAAATTGTCTAAAGTGAATTGAAAACTTCCGCTCATATAATTCTCAAGATTTTTTGGAGAATTTATAAACGCAAAATTAAAAAATAGTTTTGTATATTCTTCTTCTTTGACTTATAAAAATTAATAATATTATGTATTTATTAATAAAATTGATTTAGAAAAAAGAAATTATAATAATACACTAAAAGACAAATGGAAGAACTCATTGAATTAATTAAAAGTGATTATAATACTCCTATTAAAATAAAAGTATTAATGAAATTTGTAAATGATATGGATACTCATTCAAGACAATATTCTTGTGAAAGAGATTCAATTAGTTTGTTTAGTATTATGACTGGACGCAAATTAGATAATTATGATTTACTTCTAAAAATCAAACAAGGAACTTCACCTTTACTTAATATGGTACATAACTTATTTCGTGAAAAATATCAAGATTTATTTGAAGGTGATTACAGAGATAATCTACATAATCCGCTTTCAACTCACAAACAATTCTTATGCGATTTACTTAAGATATTAAAAAACCTATTAGAAAATACAGAAGAATATAAATTGAAAATGGAACAAGAAAGAATGAAAAAAGAAGAAGAACGAATGAGACTTCTTATGGAAGAAGAAAAAAAAATACAAAAGTTAAAAGATTACGCTTTGAAAATAAGATTACGAAAAACAGAACAGATACCTTGTCCCAATTGCGGACAAATGAAATCAAGAGGTAATATGGCAACTCATATGACTATGAATGTTTGTAAAAATTTTGGAAAAGAAATAGAAGTAAGAAAAAAAGGATATTTTACTTGTGAATATTGTGGAAAAGAAGAAAGAAATACAAATAAACAAAACCATTTAGCAACTAAAAAATGTATGAGAACGAGAGGCATTGATTGTTAATTGAATATATATATTTGTTGTCTTCAAGTTTTTACTTTTTATTAAAGTATATAAGTTATTAAAGTCTATAATGAAAACAAAGAAAAATTATAAAGTAAATAAAAAATCTCAATCTTTAATTGAGATTTTTTATCAAATCGCCGTAGGCGATAAATTTCATAATTCAAAGTTTATGAAATTTACAAATCGTCCTCGTCCGTTTCTACTTCAAAGTCTTCAATATCACTTATTACATTATCCATATCTTCCCTCTCGTATATCTCATATCTTATTTTTTTATCCAATCCTCTTTTGGTGTCAGTATCTATGAAAATCAAATGTTTTATAAATAAAAAAGTATCATTTGCTGATTTCATTTCATTTCTATCATATAATTCACTTTCAACTACTTCGTGTAATCTATCTTCCCACCTCAACATTTTTGTGTTCTTTTTATCAAATTCAATATTATTTCTGTTATACAACAATTTTTTATAAGAATTTCTTACACAATTGGGCATATCAGTATAATTTTTTATGTTATTGTAGAAGACCCACTTGGGATATGCTGGTGAGAATTCGGTTTCAATCATTTTATATATACATAGAGAATTATCCCTAAACTCTTCCTCATTATATGAACGGCAGTTTTTTTTACGCCTTGCTTTCTTATATTTCTTATGCGTCATTTTTATATTTAGAAAATCTTTTTTATTTATATAATGGGAAGTTTATCAAACACTCAAATAGAAGATTTAGCAAAACGAATGAATATTCCTCTTGCTTTCTGCGATTTTAAGGACTTGCTTAAATATGAAAAACTTCAACACAATAAACTTTATATTATTAATTTGGAAGACGAATTAGACGAAAATGGAAAACCAAACAGCGGTTCGCATTGGACTTGTTTTCAATCTAATAAGTATCCTAATGGCAAAATAGAAAATATTTATATGGATTCAATGGGTTGTCCTAGTCCAATAGAAGTACAACAATTTTTAAAAGAAAAAGAAGTTCCATATAACAAGAAAAATATTCAAAGTATAATCAGTGATATTTGTGGGTATTATTGTTTAGGTTTTGGGCATTTTATAAATTCTTTTCCTCAAAGAACTGGAGATTTGTATAACGATACAAATATTTTCTTGGATTTGTTTGAAGATTTAGATAAATCTATGGATTTTCTAAAAAATGAATATATGCTTAAACATTTTTTTCGTTCTGCTAATCCAAAAGAAAGAATACCAGTGAGTATTGAAAATAAAATTACTGGTGGTAATACAGATAGTATTAATATTCCAGTTGATACTAATATTATATAATTTATTAAAGTTTATAAGATTACTGAAAGAAAAATATCAAAGTATAATATGCCAAGAGTGAAGTATGATAAATATATTTCTCCAATAGAACATTGCGTGAAAGACGAGCAAACAAGACCAGTGCCACAATTTCATTTTACGAGACATTCACATACAACTCATACTTCTAATTTTAATCCCAAAGTTTCTTTAGGAAATGTTCCACTAATGCTTCACCAAATGGATAGTAGATTACCTATTATGTCCGCACAAGTTAGACACGCATTAAGCAATAATCCTTTGTACGAGCGTTAAAACATTTCAAACGACCTTTGGTCGTTTCAAATGTTCAAGACGCTTTATTAGGCGACATAGTCGCCTAGAAAGCGTTAAGAAACATATATTATTTTATTGATTAATAATATATGTCAGTTTCTACTATCATTTTGAATCAATCAAATATTGTGAATCTCAATAACGGAAACAACCAATTGGTATTCAAGTTTCCCAATTCAGTTCGTCTGTCAAATCACGCTCTCGCTGTTTCAAATATTAGTATGTATTATTCTTGGTATAACATATCTGTTGCTTTGAATAATAATATTTTTCAATATACTTGGAGTTTAGACGGTACAACTGTAAGTTCCACTTTTGATATAGTTATTCCTAATGGAACTTGGAATATTAGCGATATAAATGGATTTCTTCAAAGTCAAATGATTAATAACAATACTTATGCGATTGACGCAAGTGGGAACTATGTATATTATTTAGAAATGGTAGTGAATGCCGTTGAGTATGGTATTCAATTGAATTCTTTTGCTGTTCCAACTACGGCAACAAGTGGTTGGACTTACGCATTTACTTTACCAACTGTTTCTTTTACCCCTCAATTTATTATTCCAGCGAATTTTAATAGTATTATAGGATTTCAACCAAATACAACTTTTCCTTTAACAATAACAAATGCTACGAATCAATCAACTATTTCTACTCAAGCACCAGAGGTTCAACCAAATCCCACACTTTTTCTTACTTGTAGTGGTATATCAAATCCTTATACTATACCTTCTTCCATTATTTATAGTATTACGCCAAATGCCAATGTTGGCGACCAGATAGTTTTTACGCCTCCCCAACTCATATACAATAAAGTCCTTGAAGGTACTTATGACAGACTTGTTGTTGGTTGGTTGGGAAGTGATTTACAACCCATTCAAATTCTTGACCCAAATATGACAATTACTTTAGAAATAAGAAATACTCAACAAGATATAGGGCAATTAACAACTGCGTTAATTAGTGGTTCAAAGTAATATTTATTATTATATGAACGAGGAATTGACAGAACAATACTTGAATGGAATATATGATAATGTTATGCGAGAACATACTCGTCTTTTGAATGATATGAAGAATACTTCTACTGAAATGGAAAAAAATAAAGAAAGAGATATAACGAAACAATTATCTCTTTTGAATAATCTAATGACTTCTTTGTTGAAATTAAGGAATGTTAAAAAAGATATAAAGTCCAAAGCAGATAGGTAGAAATCTTATAAACTTTAAAAGGACAAATCTCGTCCTTTGGACGAGATTTTCCTTCAAATCGCCGAAGGCGATAATAATATTATCTTCTTTATTAATATATGCCGAGAAAAATATTTAGACCAGAGAATATGACACACAATATGATTCTTGGAAGAAAAACGCCTTATGGAGGTGGTATGGGTTCTGTTCTTCTTTCACGAGGTGGAGGAGGTGGAGGTTCAAGTTATTCCTCACCAAATGAGTATCACGAAATAACTGGAAGACCTATACCAATCGGCGGAGGGTTTCAGCGTGAAGTACCAATGAATACAATTGCTCATAAACATTTAAAAGGAGTGAATGAGAAACTTCAAAATCTTTTAGCAAAACCTTCAATGAAAAAGAAAAATATTACATTTAACGCTTGAAATATTCATTATCTTTGCGTAGTTTAGGATATTATTTTTTATTAGCATAAATTATAATGTCTGGTAATGCCCAACAAGGTGATACGCTACTTTTTGATATGTCTCAAGCGACGGAAGGGACACCGCAAATTTTTGTACGCCGTGATTGGTTGTCTATACTGGATAATATGAATCAGTCCTATGTTGGAAATCAGTCAATTATTGATACTTCACAACTTGCCAACTCCAACAAGTATATGAGTTATTACGAGGCAACTTTAATAGTTCCCTTGATACTAACACTTGTCGCCCCAGTTGGTGCGACACAGTCCAACTTTACAACCGCACCAAATGATTATGTGCTGGGTCTCAAAAATTGGTTGGGAACAATCGTTCATTCCTTCACCCTTGACTACAACGGCACGACTATAATTCAACAAACCCCATTTGTTGGTCTTTGGAATACTTTTTGTCTTATGACTTCTTTTAACTACAATGATTTTACGGAATGGGCGTCAATTGGTTTTTACCCAGATACTTCTACTTCTTGGGCATTTAATGAATTCACTGGTGCTCTTGTTTGTACTCCTAATGGTGTTGGTAGTTCTAATAATCAAAATTATATTCAACCTACTCCTCCACTTACTATTTACGGTCAAGAAACAATTGGAAATATTGGGTTTTTAAAGAGACAGCAATATTTCGCATTTGATAATGTATCAACTTACGCTCAAGGACAAGGAAATGTTAATACTATTGGTGCTTTAGGCACTGGTCTTATTCAACCTTCAAGTATTTCTGGAGCATATAAATCTAATATTTTCAACAAACAATTGGGAACTACTACAAAAGGTGGTGTTCTTCAACAAGCAATTGTGGGTCAAATTAAATTACGCCACCTACACAACTTTTTCCAAGAAGTTCCGTTGTTAAAAGGCGTATTTATGCGTATGACTATGAATTTAAATAATTCTTCATTTTCTTTTACGACACAAGCATTTGTGAATACAACGGCAAATCTTGCTATTACCGCTCTTTCCAATGTTGTTTGTCCTCTTGGCGGTGTGAATCCTCTTATGATTGCTTCAGTTGCCACAAATAATGGTTCTAATAATTGTGCTTTGACAGCAACAGACGGAGTTTATAGTGCGTCTATTGCTGTTGGTGGTACTTGTCTTTCTAATACTCAATTAAATACTGGTAATGGTGTTGCTCAAAGTGATATGCTTAAATCTATTATGTTGAATATCCCGTCATACGTTTTTAACCCAATTTACGAACAAGCATATCTTTCGTCGTCTGTCAAGACTATTGTTTATAATGACTTGTATCAATATCAAATAACTGGTGTTAATCCTAATGCCGTATTTAACAACTTGATTACAAATGGAATTTCTGGCATACAGACAGTTCTTGTGTTGCCTTTTTACTCCGCAAATTCCAATTTAGGTGTTTCTCCTCTTCAATCGCCTTTTGCGAGTGAGGGTGGTGGTACAACTTCTCCTCTTTGTCTTCTTGGAAACTTTAATGTTGTCATAAGCGGACAAAATGCCATTTATAACACAGAACGTTATACTTACGAACAATTTACACAGCAGTTATATGGACTTAATGCGACAAACGGCGGTCTTACAGACGGTGTCAATAGCGGTCTTATTAACCAACTTGACTTTGAAACTATGTATAACTACTATGCTGTCAATGTCTCAAGAATGTTGCCTATTGAAGAAGGTGTTCCAAAATCAGTGAATATTATTGGGCAAAATTTGACTAATCAACAATTGGATTTGTATGTGTTTGTTAATTACAAAACTTCTGTCTCAATTGATATTCTTACTGGCAGTAGGGTTTAAAAATAAAAAATTGATTTGATTTTTCCAAAGGTAAATATCCTTACTCTCAAAAACCAATATGTCAAACAACGATTTAAAGACAACTGAATTTAATAATATACAAATGGACGAGAAAAATACTCCTATCATTCCAATTAAAGAAAAGAAAAGAGGACGACCAGTTGGTTCAAAAAAACCAAGACCAGTTCTTATTCCAGAACCAATAAAAGTAGTTTTTGAAGAAGACAGTGAAGACGAAAAAGAAGTTTCACCTCCTCCAAAAATAATGTGCGACGCTGAAACGCAAACTGAAGTTGAAGAAGAAGAAGTTGTTCCTTGTATGGATTGTGCCAAAAAGCGTTCCAAGAAGGATAATCCAAATTATTGGAAAGAATATTATGCGGAACACAAATCAAAACTTCTTCAGCAAAAGAAGGATTGGCGTGATAAAAATAAGGATAAAGTTAATTCTGTGAAAAGAAAGGAATATCAAAAAGAGTACGATTCAAAACACAAGGAGCAAATCAAAGCAAGAAGAGAAAGATTGATTACTTGTGAATGTGGGGAAGAACTCAAACATTACTCTCTTCTCAATCACAGAAAAAAAAGTAAAAATCATAGTCTCAAAATTCAGTTGAAGATTGCCAGAGGAGAAATTATTGTTCCAGTTGCCGAAATGAAAGAAGAAGATACTTCAAGTGATACAAGCAGTTTGAGTGGAGGAGGAAGTGCGGAAGACGCTCCCTCGCCAAAGGCGAGTAAGCAGAGGGCAACGCCCTCACAAGCAGAAGAACAAGCGGAAGAAGAACCAGTTTGAAAAATTAATAATAATTCTTAATAATTATTATTAATCTATTAAGTTTAATAAAGTGTATAAGTCAAAGGAGTATAAAATTATAAACTATTTTTTTGTTTAGAAGTTTTGATAAGGTGATAATCTTACAGCACCGCTATGAGGAGAATTATTATCAACTTGTCCTTTACCAGAAATACCCTTACCTTTCAGTGTTCTTATTTTTGCCATATATGCTTTTGCTTCTGCCGACCCTTTAACCATATGAGGTTTTCTTTTCTTGACACCAGTTCCTTCCATTGAAGAATCGCTTGAACTTTCACTACTTGTTTCGTCGTGTCCGCCTCTATGATAATACATATCACCTTTTTTCGTGGTATAATCCATATCACCTTTGTGAGTTTTGCTCATACTTCCTTTCACACCTCTACCTTTTTTAGGAGGTATATGATATCCAGCATATTCAATACCAGCACGACCCAAATCTTCTAATGGTTGGTGAAACCCTTCTGGTACTTTATCCCATACTTTATCAAGTTCTTTTTTCAAATTACCACCTTTGGATTTCTTATGTTTTTTCAAACCTTTGCCTAAAGGTTTAAAATCATTATGACCTCCCAGACCAAGTGCTTGGTCTGCCTTGTATCCAGCGTACGCTCCAGCGGCACTGCCAGCAATTGCTCCTACTGGGGCAGCAGCACCGAAAGTAGATAAACCTCCCAACAAGGCACCAGCAGTTCCACCCACCCAACCAGTAATTGCTGGTATGGCATATCTTGCTCCAGTCTTCAAGTCGTAATCAAGATTTTTTGTTCCAGTTTTCGCTTGATTGTATGTTTTAACAACTCCAGTTTTAATTTCGTCGCCAACTTTAACAACTGGAGCAACAGCGTGTTCTACTGCGTGTGCCACACCATTTTTTTGAGGGTTGAATGCTTTATTGAATGCTTGACCTATTTTAGATAATTTTCCTCCGTAAGAACGAGTAGCATACAAACCCATACCGCTACTTGAAGAACCCACAGACATTCCCATTCCTCCTAAATCACTACTTTCACCGTTTGAAGAACCAACAGATAAACCTCTGCCGTGTGTTAATGCTATAATACGAGGGTGGGGCATTGTATCCATATTTTGAATTCCCAATAAATGGTGAAGATTCCTATGAGAACGCATATATTATTAAATAAGATATTTTTTCTTATTCTTTGTCAAAACCATTTGATAGTTCTCTTTAATTATCATTAGGTGGTAGTTCTCCTACATTATCGTCTTTTGAAGTAGCATTTTTTACCATAGTTTTTATAAATTTATTTTTAGCAACACCATTTTTTTGAGGATTAAATGCTTTATTAAAAACAGCACCTATTTTGCTTAATTTCCCACCTTCTGTTTTATGTTCCAATATATTTACATAAAATTGTGCTTTTTTATGGGCGACTTTACTAAATTTATCTGGATTCGCTACAACGAAATGTGCGAAATGTTCTAAATCTTCAATCTTATCTTTAAAAGTTGGATTATTTTTCATAAAACGATTATATAATGCCTTAAATGTACCCCACTTAATATCTTCAAAATCTATTTTAGGTTTTATTCCTTCGCCTTCTGCTTCGTGAAGTTCTCTTTCTTTTTTTGTTAATTTTTCACCTTTTGCTAATTTATCTTTTATTTTTAATCTTCTTGCTTCTTTTGCTCGTTCTGCTCGTTTATCTTTATTGCTCTTAATTTTTGCTAAATACGCTTCTTTTTCTGTTAAATGCTTTCTTGGTCTGCCTCTTGCTTTTCCACCTCCAGCACCTCCTCCAGCATTTCCAACACTTTGTTCTTCTTCTTCTTCTTCACTTTCACTATCACTTTCTAATTGTACTGGAATCGCTTTTTTTGCTTTTTTTGGTGGTGATTTTTTTTTTGGGGATTCTTCTTCGTCGCTTTCGCTTTCGCTTTCAGTATCATTACCAAAAATATCTTCGTGTGATACTTTTTTTTCTTTTCCTTCTTTTCCTTTATAACCTTTTGGTAAAGCACCTAAATTATGGTGTTTCCAATTCTTGGGCAAAATAGGAGGAAGTCCTCTTGTTTCATTATGAGGAAATTCTAATTGGTCGTTTGGGTGTAAATGAGTAAGATAATTATAAATAATTCTTCTATCTTTTAATTTTGGAAATTCTGCTAAACGAGGCATATACGCTGGTCGTTGTTCTACTACTTTTTCAACTTTTGCTGTTTTCAATTGTAAAACTGGTTTTCCTTTTCTTGAAGAAATTTGTCTTGTTTTATTAATACTTTTATTTCCTTGAAGGTCTATTGTAAAAGCAGAAAATGTAATAGGTATTTTTTTTCCTTTTTCATTTCTTTTAAATTTTCCATTAGCATTTCTTTCATAATCACCAGTTGGAAATTCTGCTCGTGTTATAAATAATTGAGGAATAAGAACTTTATCTATTCCTTTAATAGGCAAAGGAACTCTCATATCTTCGTGTCCCCTAAATCCATTTTCTTCGTCGTCGCTCATATTATATTTCATATATTTTTTTTATGAAATATAACTAATCTATTAAAATCATTTAAGTGTTTAAGTAATCTTGATAAAATCTGTAAAAGGAATTTCAAAATGTTCTACTGGTCTTGTACTTTTTCTAACAGCGTCTATGAAAATCGTTTGATATTTGCTAAATTTTTCTTTGTTATATTCTATAAAGAATGTTTCATTTGTTCTTGAAAAATGATAAACAAGTATTAATGGTTCAGTTTCTCCAATCCTTACTTTATAAACTGGGAATATTTGTGTTGAAAATGTGGTTGGTAGTATATTGGGTCTTGATTTCAATTCAAAATAAATACCACATTCACTCAACCAATCCTCATACGAATACTGACTGGTTTTGTGAAGTTTTACTTGAAAATATGTTTCAAGAATTGGGCAAATTTTAGTTTCCATTTCTAAACCATATTCTAAATCTTGTTTAATTTGTTCTTGTTTCTTTTCTTCTAATTTTTGTTTGAAGAATTCAAATGCGTTTTCAATCGGCATATTTATATAAAAAGAAAATAAAAAATATTCCTAAAGATTACGAATTCACTTAATTATTTCTTAAAATCGCTCCAAGTTTTCCAATCTTCTCCACCAAATTCATAATGAATCGTTCCATTTTTTCTTTTCCAACCATAAGAACCAAATACTAAATTTCCACCATTTTTTTGTATTTCAATGAAAGCATTTTGAAGGCAACAATAACATTGTGGTTTTAACAAATTAAATCTTGAATATAATCTATATAATATTAACAATGCTTGTTCGTAATTATCTGTTTTTGTAAATTTATATAATTTTTTTTTCATAATTTCAATGACAAGTATTTGTGTTTCTTGAGGTGCTGGTAAATAAATTGGTTCTCCAACACACCCATTCACTCTTTTAATGAAATCATATTCTGGAAAATAGAAATCTATAATTTCTCCATTTCGTTCAACCCAAAAGTGAGCGTCAAATCGTGGAAAATCAATAACAATTGTTGCTGACATAGTTGTTTGAATAGTGATAGATTTACCTTGTAAATTTTCAAATCAATTTTTTTAATTTAATACATAATATTATTAATGTTTATAAGTCAAAGAAGAAGAATATACAAAACTATTTTTTATTTCCAAGATACGAAAGAAAAATTCCTTGCCAATCATATGCTTCATACAAATACTTTGGGTGGTCGCTTTTAACAAGTACAATACCATTTTTATTCTTCAAAGGAAACATATTGTTTTGAGCAAATTTAGATTCTTTACTTCTCATAAAAAAAATAAAGAATAAAATTATAAATTTTTTACGAGTTTATTTGGGTTCAATCAAAGTTGGTTCAATCAAATCAATAATATATTGCTTCAATCCTTCTTCCATTTCACGAAGATAAATATAACAATAATTTTGTACTATATTTGACAGAGAATAATAATCTTCAAAATCTTCAATGTCTTGTTGAAGTGTATCAGTTATTTTACCTTGTATTTGTATTAATTCTCTACAATTAGTAAATATACTATCATAAAAATTTCTAATTTTATCATAATTTTCATTTGGATTTTCTTTTTTACAAAGAATATATTGAATGTAATCATATATTGAAAATGAAGTAATAGTTGCGACATTTTCACATTCGCAATAATCTTCTTCACATTCACAATCACAAGTATAAGTATAATCAATTCCATTTCCCAACCATTCAACCAATTCGTCATTAATCCAATCTGCCAATTCTTCTCCTTCCAATTCAAGAAGTTTGGGATATATTTCAATCATTCCAGCGTGTTTGGAAATCATATAAATAACATATTTATCAACCACTTCAATAATTCTCAATTCAGTTGCGTTCATATCAGTTTGGATAATTGCCATTGTTGCTTTGGAATAGTGATAGATTTTACTTGTAAATTTTCAAATCAATTTTTTATTTTAATTCTTCTTCTCTTGACTTATAAACATTATTAATTTTATTATATTATTTAAAATTAATAAAAAAATACAAGTAAAGAAAATATATTTGAGCAATTATGATTCGTACTCAAGAAAAAAATATTATAATTTTATAAATTTATTTTGGTTCAACTGGGTCAAAAAGATTAATAATATATTCCTTCAAGTAAGTTGCGTTCATTTGAGAAATATACATATAACAATAACTAACTAATATATTTTCTTCGCAAGTAAGTGTTTTAATAATAGAATTGTCTATAAAAGGAGGAAGGTTAGCAAAAACAACTATTTTTTTTTGTATATCCATTAATTCTCTATAACTACAATTAGAGAATATATTATCATAAAATTTTTTTGTTTCTTCTTCTCGTAATTCACATTGTGTAATTAAAAACCACCCCCTTTCAGTTATTCTTCCTACTCTCCAATGTCCTTCCGCTACTTGTTGAATTGGTTTTGGTTTATGAAATTCCATTCCTTCCATTTGTTTTTCAACTTCTTTATGTATCATAGTATTAATAAGTGTTGTTATTTTCATAGAAGTAAATGTGAATTCTTCTTCTTCTGTTTCTTTTACTTCACATTCACAATCTTCACAATCATACCCACATTCTTTACATACTAAACCAGTATATGTATATTCATTCTCATTCCCCAACCAATTTTTAAATTTATCATTCACCCAATCTTCCAAATTTTCTTCTGTTTGTTCCAACAAATGTTGATATATAACTGTTCCTCCGTCTTGTTCTGTCAGCATATATTTAATAAACTTGTCAATCACTTCAATCATTTTCATTTCAGTTTGGTTTGCCATAGTTGTTAAATAGTGAAAGATTTCATATCAAAATTTTCAAATCAATTTTTTATTTTATAATTCTTCTTCTCTTGACTTATAAACATTATTAATTTTAATATATTATTTAAAATTAATAAAAAAATACAAGTAAAGAAAATATATTTGCTCAAATATGATTCGTACTCTCAATAAAAAATAATATTATAATTTTATAAATTTATTTTGGTTCAACTGGGTCAAGAAGATTAATAATATATTCCTTCAAATAAATTGCGTCCATTTCATTAATATATATATAACAATAATATTGTATTATATCTTCGTCATAACTAATTCTTTTCAAACAATCTCCATAAAACCAACACATATCATTATTCCTATCAAAATCAATTAATTTTCTTTGTATATCCAATAATTCCATACAATTAGTAAATATATCACTACTATCTTCATTCAACCAATTTATAATATCTTGATTTTCAATTTCAATATCACCTTCTGTATAATCATATTCACTCGTCAAATAAGGTTTCAATCTGTCATTCACCCAATCTTCCAACTCTTCGTCGTCCAACTCATTCAATTTGGAATATATAATTTTTTCTTCGTCATTTTCAGTCAGCATATAGATAATAAATTTTTTAATCTCTTCAATAATTCTCAATTCAGTTTGGTTTGCCATAGTTGTTGAATAGTGATAGATTTTACTTGTAAATTTTCAAATCAATTTTTTATTTTATAATTCTTCTTCTCTTGACTTATAAACATTATTAATTTTATTATATTATTTAAAATTAATAAAAAAATAAAAGTAAAGAAAATATATTTGAGCAATTATGATTCGTACTCTCAATAAAAAAATGGTTCGGTTTTTAAAGGATTGCCGTTTCCTTCTTTAAAATTACAATATCATTAGACAGCAACACACACTTTTTTATGTTTCTTCCAGTCCGCAGTTTGACAATCTCGGCAACAATAATAAACTTTCAAACAACGAGAACATTTTGTCTTGCTTGGTGCTTGACACACCCCACAAGTAAGAGTTTGCTTGTATGCGTCTTGAAATGCTTCTTGTGCGACATTTCTAATATCTTTTCCTTCCATAATAAGAAATCCAAATTTGTTGTCTTCAAGAATGCGTCCAATCTTCGTCAAGTAGCGAATATTCAAAAACCAAGTGCTAATAAAAGTATCCCCATTTGAAAATCCCAAAATTTTTGCCACTTTTTCAACTTCTTTTTCACGAACAAATCCATTTTTGGCATTGTCGTTGAGTGTCTTCTCCCACAGAGCAGTCTGTTCGTAGTAAAATTCTGGTGTTCCTTCTTCAAAACACCCTTCTTCAATACTTTTGTCAAGAATATTAAATAATTTTTCTTTACTTGTTAAAAATGGAAATCCAAGAGGAGTTCCATTAAAGTATGCTTGGATAAGAGTATTCATTTGCGTTTGAAAGCGTTTGGGTTTGGAATAGTGAAGAATCTCAAGGCAGAAAATCTGTTTCAATTTTTTATTTTTAATACTTATATTTGATACAACTTAAATATTTGTAGTTGTCTTCAAGTTTTCTTATTAAAGTATATAAGTTATTAAAGTTTATATTAAAAACAAAGAAAAATTATAAAGTAAATTCTAAAATCCAAAGTTTATAGTTTTGAAAATTTATAAACACAAGTTATAGAATTTTATTTGCTCAAATAAAAATTGTACTCTCATAAAAAAATGGGTTCGGTTTTTAGAGGATTGCCGTCTCCTTCAATTACAACATTTTCATACCAAAACATTTTTTTTCTTTTTCAATCAACACAGTCAAAGGAACACACTCGTCGCATATATATTCTCCATTCTTGTATTCACAAAAATTTCTTGTCGTAATCTTGTCTTTACAAGTTTTACAACATTTTGGTTGTAGAATCTTCTTCGTCAAGTTCGCCCACTTGTCTTCTGCTTTCTTCTTCTTCAATAACTCTGCCACTGGAACACAATCTTCGCACACATAATATTCAGTTTTTTCAATTTTATTTTCGTATGTTTTGAACTCTGTACCAAGGTGTCCTTCACATTGGAAACAAAGAAATTTTAAACCTTTGATTTTTTCTTTCCCATTGACAATTTTTTTAACAATTTGGGACTTGTTGAGAATGGTGGTGTATTGGCAGTTCATTTTGCTTGTTGCGTTTGCTTTGGAATAGTGAAGAATCTCAAGGTAGAAAATCTGTTTCAATTTTTTTAATTTAATAGTGATATGGTAAGAACTTAAAATGTTGAATAAAATGAATGACTTATATTTAGTTAATAAAGACAACGAAGTAGTAAGTAAAAAGTAATGAGATAGTGAATGGTAATAAATGGAAGTTAAGTAGTTGCTTAATGTGT
>Ga0164295_10001636_pt1 | contig 18638 bp, 18 predicted proteins | sample GEODES006metaG_FD_111798 | JGI IMG/M metagenome (GOLD analysis project Ga0164295, IMG submission 111798) | Oligotrophic lake water microbial communities from Sparkling Lake, Wisconsin, USA - GEODES006 metaG | ecosystem: Environmental > Aquatic > Freshwater > Lake | place: USA: Sparkling Lake... | reverse complement strand
TGAACATGCGCTGATAAGTTGTTCTGTATTATTTCAAAAGATAAATTAATCAACAGTATCATTATATCTATCTTATCGATATATATACTAACCACTAGAACTTTGGTGACTGCTGTATAAGTCTTGACTCTGAACAGCACATATTACAATCCAAATCAGTCCCATCTTCCGCATCATTGCTGTCATCTGACTCATCACTTGATGCGTCTTCAAACATTAAGAACATTGAATATTCTCGCATAGACTTTCTTGCTTGATTGTTTGACTATATAAAATATTGTTTACATTAGAAGATGAGATAAATTCAAATAAAATTGTATTTCTCACCTCTTTCTTACTTGCCGTGGTATGAATCATCTCATCATCATCGCCACTTGATTCATAATAACTACTTTGATCATTTCCATCGTTAAAATCGTCACTCTGCATGGTGAAATGCAAGAATTGAAGGAACGCAATGAATTGTCAATTTATGTTTTGTTTTCATTTCGAAACCCGAGATTTTGAGCGTGAAGGTCGTTTTTTCGATGGAGGTCGGAAACTTTTTGGGACGACTTCGGCGGTTTTTTTGGTCGTTTTCAAATTTTTGACTTTTGATCATTCAGTTCAAAGCAACATGAGTAGTTATCTATTACTGTCAGTTTTGCTTTCATCTCTTCCATTGCTGACATCTTCTGCTTCTTCTTCTATTGACCCTGTACCTCCTCGATCAATAAGGAATATTCAAATACATAAACTCACTAAGTCATGTATCATACCTATCACTACTGCGGGATCCGTGATGTTATCATTATCCAGCACTATACCAGCAGCTTATGGAAGTACGAGTGGGCTCACAAAAGACTACTTGCAGTCTGATTATGACCCATCTAACGAGAGAATATATGATACTTTCCGTCGATCATATATTCCCGCTGATCCCTCCAAATATCTTGAAAACAATTTGAAGCAAACTAATGTTATTACAATCGGTGAAGTCCATTCCAATATCTGTCACCATAAACTCCAATTCGATATTGTTCATGCTGTGAGTAGTATTAGATCACCTAGTGCCACTGCCATTGGGTTGGAATGTTTCTATCGTCAACATCAGAAGTATTTAGACCGTTTCATTTATGTTCATCAAGACATGGCTCAATTGAAGTACGAGACGGATTGGGACTCTACCTGGGGCTATGATCTTAATCACTACGCGAAAATATTTTCTTTCGCAGCGAAGAATAAGATCAGATTGATTGGTTTGAACCTACCTTATCCGGTTGCCAAGCTTGTTAGCGAGGTTGGAATGAATAAGATTCCTGCTAAGCTACGAGCTTTATTGCCTGAAATTGATCTAAACGTCGAGAGCCATAAGCAGCGATTCATAACGAATATTGGTGGTGGTTCTCATTTTGCTCATGATCCTTCCCAATTAGAGAGACTGTATGAAACCCAGACGCTGTGGGATGAGTATATGAGTGAGAGTGCAGCGCTGTACTTGGAGAAGTTCCCTGCATCTACTCTAGTAATAATTGCTGGGCTGGGTCATGTCCAAGGTAGGGTTGCTATTCCTGACCGACTATCAAAGCGTATTCGCTCACGACCCTTCGTAATCATACCTCAATCGGTACAATGGAATCGAATGAACGGTCTACCTATCGTGAACGAGCCATTACCTCCCACTGAAGGCGATTGGATTTGGTAAGTGGGTGTATTCAAGAGAAGTGCATGGTAATTTACTATCATGTTATGATTTTCTTATCGCTTTATTGATTAGGTACACACAAGGAGGAATAATTTGAGAGATCCGTCGAGTCAATTTGCTTTATTTTATGTAACTGACGTCGTGTGCGACCTACTGTACATGCTACACCTTTCTAATTGTGACGCAATCTACGTGCACTAATGTACGTGCACATACACACTTCACATCGAAGGATGCAAATAATGATTTGATTATTAATATGCTAAAATTTTTATGATTTTGATTTTCATGCTTTAACTAACGATGACAGATGAGTGCAGTACAGTACAGTAATTATAGCCCCTTGTTGTAGTAGAACTTAGTGACGCCAGGATATTTAGCACCAACTTCCTATGGAGACAGTAGATCAAAGGAAATTGGTCAACTATGAGCAGAGCATGCGTTCTGGATATATGGGTGGGTCGAAATGCATACAGTAAGCTACATAGCAACACGAAAAATGGCTCTGTAGCACGGATAAGTACGTACCTGTTGCAAGGATGGCTCCAATTCCTGGAACTCGATGGTGGACTTCTGTGGGAAGATGGCGCAGCACAGAGGAGTGGAGAAGGTGAGGCAGAAGCCCGTCAGCAGCACCTGTAGTATTGTAATTCCAGGAATGCAATGATAAATAATAATCATGAGATTTGTGAGTCACGAGCAAATAGCACAGAATGTAGCAAACCGTGACGGGAGCCTTCAACCAAGGGTTCTTGATGAAAGTGGCAGTTCTGTCGAGGTTGCTCATGATGACAGGGGGGATGAACATGCCAGGGACCGCCATGCCTGAGATAGAGGATACGGAGAATTCAGGAAGAATAAGAAAAGAACTAGTCATTTAACAAATATTCAATCGAACCGATTCTGGATGGAATCACTTGCTGTAGAGCGGCCAGAGCAGCGCTGGTGCTTAAACCCACAGGGGTGCCGTCCTCAGTCTCGATGGTGATCCCCTTCTTGATTTCCTAATGATGACGATGGGTTAATAACGTATAAAAATAATGCAAGTGCTGAAGAGTAGCAGTGTTTAGCGATTCAAGTGCACTGACATAGATAAATAACCGCTACTACTGTATAAAGCTTTTATAGAATAGTTAGTACCTGCTGACGCATCAACGGAATGTTAACACAGTTCGCTGCAGCAACTGCCATCAACGGCACGAGTCTTCCTACAACTCCAGCACTAAGAGAAGGACTCATTGATATTATTTTATTGAATAGCAAAGCAGTGAATACACTGGCCGAAGTAGCAGCCGCAAAAGCCGTACCCAGTTGCTCATTGGTCACACCAGCTGATGTGTTTCGGTTGGTGTAGTTAACAACAGCATTGAATGATTGGTTAGCAACTTGCCAGAAGATCACTTGAGGAGTACTCTTATAGAATGTCATCATGCATCCTGTGATAGACATATTGCCAGGTACTTGAAAGGACATGCGACCTAGGATAAATAACTTTTCTCCTGTTTGGCAATGATATGCACTGTCGTAGAGCTCTTTTGCAGCCCATATCTCATCCTCAGTTAGATTCTTATCTTCAGTTCCTAATCGATAAGCTGTCACAATTTGTCTTGCTTTCTCCAACTGTTCGTCAGTTGCTAAAACATTTAAAGGATTGGTTGTTGCAAAGAAATGTTTGGCTCTTCCTTCAAAAGTATTCTGATCATATCTTGGATTGTCGATGTCTAATCGTTTACTCATTGCGATGATGATAACTTTAGTGATATATCAACGTTCGAAGTTATTCAGCACTCTACTGAATCAGTCCAAGTTCAACAAATTTTTTGTTGTTGAACTGACTGATTCATCAGAGTTAACTTACGATTATACTGTCAGTAATGTCAGCAATCGCCGGGAGCTCTTTCCTTCACCAGATAACAAATTACCGGTGTAACTTTTGATGGACAAAGCTTTGTATCGACTTTCATCCAAGGTCACTCGATTGGCTTACCGTCATGGTGTTTATGCACCTATATGGAGCAGAGGCAGCCATATAGTGTATGTTACGTCGAATGTGTCCGGTAAGTTGAGAATTGAAAGACAGTTTTGTTCAGCACGTGTTAGTGGTGGTGATGATAAAGATGAAGATAAAGATGAAGTAGAAGTTATATTGGATGATGATGTGCCTGAGTCATATTATGATGAAGAGATTGAATCTCGGAAAGAATTTCTAGATCTAGCACAGTCGTTGAGATTAGGTGGTATTGATAAGCTTACTGCTCTGGTGGAGGTGAGTGTCAAACAGTTTCAAGCTGTAATGAACAACTGATACGCTAACTGTTAGGTGAGACTTTCTTTGGTACATGATCCGATTGCTTTCATTTATTTCAATTAGGATGCTGATGAAAGTAAGCTAGAAGGATCAAGCGATGACAATGAAGACGAAGATGGTAGTTACGAATACACGAGTGATGAGGATGACGATGTGGATCATGATGACTTCAAGGATTATTTTGACTTGGTTGATGGCGACATCGTCACAAAGAAGAAGAATAAAAAGGTTTACCTCGACGACACAGAGATGTATGGTCGAACGGACGAAATAATGGATCAAGAAGATGAACGAATTATTGATGATATCTTTGAACTCGTTTCATATAAAGATGAAGAGTTCGAGGCGAATATTGACATCATTGGCGGTGAAGATGGTGAAGATGTAATTCATGAAGATCAGATAGACCACAACCAGCAGTTCAGTAACGAGAACGAAGAATCGGATCCGCTATTAGACGAGTTTAAGAGTGATTCTTCACATTTGACAAATTCACATTACAATCAGGTGAGTATGACGATGGCGATTGGCCGTTTTGCAAGTCGAACAAGCAAGTTGATTTATGACTTATCTATGTATATATATACGAAACATAGGGTGAACGAGAATGTCCTGGGAAGCTACAACGACGTGGGAAGACATCTCAACTGAGATGTCACCTGATCGACCTCGATGGGCTCAACTACTACGATATCCTTACGCTGAGGAAATTCCTCAGTGATGATGGAGAGATAATGGGGAAGCGACTCACTGGACTGTGTTCCAAGTGTCAGAGAAAGGTACGTACCAGTGTAGTGGTTGAGCCTTGTTAATGAAACATACATGTGTATACTGCTTTCTGTGATTATACAGCAATCATAATTGAATCATATTCACTATCTTAATCACTCTGCTATCATCGTTATCTACAATCTATTACTCTGTACAACTCAATAACCACAATATATTAAGGTCGCTAAGACTATCAAGGCCTCTCGTAATTTCGGATTTCTCCCTCACATCGGAGATTACACCATTCTAGAGGCTCAGCCTAACGTGTACAAGAAGAAGTTCCATGATAAGGGGTCGCCACTCGACACTTCGAGAGTTGTGAGCCGTACGATCCTGTAGCTGTGCTATAGTGGTGATGATAATAGTGATGATGATGGTGGTGCTGTTTTAATGATGACTGACTGGTACAGAATGATTCTGATGACTGACTGGTACAGGTTATTGAAATTCGTAGTATAGAAATCTTCATTGTGATAAAATGTTTGATTATAATCATCAAATCAATACTATTACAGCTGTGAAGTCAGTGTAAGACTGAAGTGTTGTTTCTAGTAATACGCATGATAGGTAGTAACACTAAGGACAGCTGTGCCATACATGGCAGTATGCATAGACGATCGCATTCTTAGTAGAACGCTTTGTTGGCGAGGAAGCCGTTGAGGAGAGAGAGGGCGGCCTCGGGCTGGTCCATTGGAACCTTACAGTTACGAAGGTAGAAGAGAGTAGCATACATACAGTAACAACAGCAGTCAAAATAATAACAGCAACAACAATCAGTATCATATATGTGATGAAATATCCTACAGTAACGTAGTATGGAATCAGTAATGACACATCACTGAAGGGTTACAGTACACCATACTGACATTTTTCACTAACAGTAACTTACCATGTGTCCCGCATCGTATACTTGCAGGAAGGTAAGACTTCCTTCTCCCACCGCAGCCTTGGCACTGCGAGCGAGACCACCAGCAGCAGCGCTGGAGGAGGAGGATGTGTAGAACCAAGTGTGGTCCGCCTCGGCTGAGAAGGCATGGGCGCCGGTCCATGGAAGGGCCTTAGTCCACGCCTTGTTGCCGATCCAATTGCAGATGAAGTCGACATCCCCGGCATAGATCAACACTCTCACCCCACCCTCGAGCATGGGGACTAACACCTACCGTATAGCATATAGGTATCGGCATCAGTGACTGCATTTATCCCCCATAGAGTACAAAACAAGAAATATTCATGATACGAATAATAAGGTAAAGATATGTATGCAACTCGGGGCACTGGTATCATGTTCATCGACGGAACGAGTAGCTCCGCCGATCAACCAGCGGAACGTGAGCGCAGGATCGTTAGATCATCGTCCATATAGGTGAAATGTCAGACGAGCGAGGAATGAAGGTCCACGATCGGATAGTTATATTTGACCATTGTACATACAGTTGAGGGCAATAGGACCGATCGAATGACAGCAACGATATGTGTTCAGTGCCATGGATCGATGCGCTGGTTACCTGCTGGTAGCTCCTCATCCAGTCTCCGGCGAACATGGCATTGACCCCGTTGTTGCATGACTCCCACTTCTGGACCTTGTCGCTGACATGGAGGGCAGCTCTGGTGGAGTTGAGGTTCAAGAAGGTCTCGATGTTCGTGAAGTCGTAGCAGAGGTCGGAGTCTCCACATGGCTTGCGGATGTCATAAGGGTTGAGTCCCGTGCTGTAGTAGGGAGAGGTCTCCACTGCATTACAATAATCGTCAGCCGCCACACAGGCATCGTTGTTCAGTTGGCAGGCTTCCGCTAACTTCAGGCACTTGGGTAAGTGGTCCACCATGCTCTTATACGTCGCATCAGATACAGTTTTAATTCCATAACTATTGTTCATAGCCATCTCGGGATAGTACTGGTACTGGATTACGGGGTCTGTGAGTCCATTACCCACCCCGACACCAGCGAGGTTTATGAAAAGACCTTCTTTCTTCAAGTTTCCGTTGAAGATTCGGGATGCCACGGAAGGTGCGTAATGACCACCATAGCTTTCACCTGAAGAGGTGTTTGAAGGCACAGTACAATAGGACAAGGACAGTTAAAGTGATTGTCTTGGGCACCGGTACAGTAGTAGGGAGACCACAGCAGTTGTTCTTCAGCACACGCAGTAGCTCACGAATACTGTACGCGAGACTTACCGAATACGAAGAAAGCGTTATCCACATACTCGGGATGCGCTTTGAAGAATGCCTGCAGGAAGTCATACATGTCGTTGGCCACACCAGCCTCGTCTTTATCCTTCTTCACACCGTATGAGTAGCCCACACCAGCTGGTTGATCAACCCACATAATGTTCGCATTGGAGTTCCATGAGTAAGGATTGCTAACAGTGGACTGACCATCGCTTGATGCACTGCATGGACCGTTCTCAGAGAGCAATGCTGTAACAGATGATGACGCAGAAGTAAGCACATATAAAATAGAAACAGAATTGTTTTAAAATAAATCAATGAAGCACTAAATATTATTACCTAACTGCGAAGAGCATCCAGGACCACCAGTTAGCCAAATCACAAGAGGATCCTTGGAAGGCTGCGATCTGTTTAGTGTAACATTTAAAGTTATATTAATATTGGAACCTTCGATTTCTTTTAATAATAACCAGTTACCTTGATTCAAAAAACCAATAGAAGTAATTGTTGTCAAGTTGTTCCTCTCCAACAGAAAAATATCCTTGATGATGACAAATAAAAATTAAATTTCGTTCTGACAATGTAAGGCGGTGATTTATATACCGGAGAGGCTCTTCACACTGGAATCACAAAGGCCAGTAACCAAATGCTCTTTCAAATGAGACGATGTAACAACTGAGCTCAATGTGACAGCAATCAGACAGAGTAGCAAATGCATCGTGATAATGGACAAGAAATTGATGATGATGATTGATTGATTGATTGATTGATGATGTTGATGTCGGGACTCCACGCGCCGCTCCGGGTACAATTGCAAATTTGAACGGTCGTGAATCAGCAAGTGCAGTAATTGTTATCTCGTTCCATGATGAACATATTCCCATGCATTTCTTTTTATAATTTAACTTCCCTTTCTGTATGTTGGGTAGCGTATCGAAGTCTGATGTATGTGTTGGGTAAACATTCCCGACGAAGATAAATTAAGTACTGTGCGTACGTTCACTTCACTCTAAGTATTATTAATCATCATCACGTTAATCATCACTGCGTGTGTGAACGTTAAAAATCATAAAGTGAGTACTTTGGCCAACTAGCACCTGTCGAAAATTCTTTAATGCTGACTACAGCTCAACAACTCTCGTGCATTGTGATCCTTATTAGATTAAGTTTACGTAAAAGAAGATTTGCAATTCAAAAGCGCGAATAATAATAACAACAACGCATAACTTCTTTATTCATGTATAGAAATATCATGTCTTAGGAATGCATTAGGTTTACTTATATGCGCGCAGATGATTGGATCTACGCCGGTGAAGGGAACAACAGTATCGCAATTGCAAATAATGATGTACAGCATGTTGATGACGACCTCTATGGATGCTTACTAATTATTCCGAAGCTTAGTCGTGATGGACTCCATGATAGAGTTCCTCCACTCGATATAGGTCATTATGTACAGTACATCGAAAATGTAATGAGGCCATGGTTCACGAGTTCGTATGTAAGTGATAGGATGGAACTGATTGAACTTGATGATGTGTTCCTTTCCGAGATAGCGAGTCGAATAGTTGATCATCGACCACTGGGACGATTGAAGTGTGATAGTCCATTGATACTCAGTAGCTCTGCATGTATACAGAGGAACTTTAATGTGATCTATCGAATGAGACCACCGATTTGGAGTGAGGGTATTCGGTATACTAACACTCACAACACCTATCTGAGCATTGAACTCAAAGTCAAGAGCGGACTGAAAGGGACATCTCCTTTCATTCCTGAATCCAGAAACATCAAGAGGAGATTCACTAAGTTTTTTCTGACTCAACTACATAAGAAGAACAGAGTAAGTAGCTTGGGCACAGATCAGTCGTGGGGAATCTTCGTGGAGGAGAGTTCTTACGACCCGGCGTTGCTCTTTAGCGGCAACTATCACAACGTCAAGTCTAGTTTATGCCGATTGTTCAAAGTCCCCCAGAATAATCTGAAGGTAAAGGTCAATAACAAGCATCTGTATGGCTTAGATAAGGTGGACATGAATCATTTACTCGAAGGATTGAGCTCGTTGCATGTGTCGCCTGCCGTTACATCCTCCTCAAACAATAGTGATGCTGGTGTCTTAGACATCGTTATCGACTGCTTGAGCTCTGTACTCAGCGAAGAGTGCATCCTGCCTCGATTAAAAGCCATGCAGAAACTGGATCTACTCGACGTCGAGGGATGTGAGGTCGTGTACAATCGCCTGCTGCAGCTGTTCAGAGGGTCGCATGTTGAGCTGGAGACGTACCTCCTCGAATGCTTCTCCTCACCTCTCGATGGCACTATCATAGAGTTCATGAGCGGATCAAGGTTGCGTAAGAAGTGTCCCTCGTCCGGCCTTCAACTACCTGGCATCATAGTGGAGCTAGCATCATGTCAAGTCGATGATTCTATGCCTATTGATACTATTCAGATGCTACACTACACAGCAATAGGACTTATCGAGAAGGAGGCCTCCATTGACCACCTAGCACTGCTGCTAAAGATGTGGATGATGTCTTTGATCGCGAGAGACGTCAGTTTGATGGTCACTCTACAACCTGTGGTCGTGAGCCGAGCAACAGATAACACTAACACAAAGGAGCCAATGGATCAAGTGGGAAAGAGAATGCAGTTGCAGGACTCTTTGAGCTGCGGTGTCGTCTGTCCGATTGGAGTTGTAGATAGTCTTCCGAGGGAACCTTTTATGATGTTCTTCTATTCCGTTGGGATCCTGGACATCGGCTTGAAGCCCATCAGCAAGATATGGACAAAGAACAAGGTCGAAGAGGCTTTCTGCTCTCAGTGCATCAGACTGCTCGAGATCAGTTCTTAATGTGCATTCATTAAAAAAGTTACAATACATCAGCAACCCACTCGGTTGTCATCAATTAACAGCAACTGCAGGCTACCTCATTAACTCGATTTCTTCTCGTCCTGTACAGGTATGAATCGCCAGATCACTGCCAGGGTAGCTCCAACTAGCGCCATCCAAACCACCGACACGGCCGAGGGGACACGAGTGCCATATTGCTTGAAGTGAAGCTTCGCCAAAAGGAAGCCGAATGCGGAAGACTTCATGGCGGTCTCGATGGCCATGGTCCTGCTCTGCGTCTCGGTGAAGTTCAACCAACGTGGGATCCAGTAGCCGATCAAGCCACTGATCAGGTGTAATAGCATTATCGGTAACTGGAGATTTAATCCTGCCGAAGTGATGGCAGGCGCACATTGGGCCACAGCTGATGCGACTAACATACACGTGGAGATCACCCCAATCACCGGAGTTACAGGAAGCACCTTCTCTACAACCTTCGGTAAGTACTTATTGGCGGCCATTCCAACGACGATTGGAGCCAGCACAACTTGTAGACAAGATTTAGCGATACCCACAGCATCCACTGGCACGACAGCACCCAAAATCAGCTTGCATAACAGAGGGGTCATGAAGATACCGGCAATGGTAGTCACGGTAGTCATCAAAACAGACAGAGCTACATCTCCTTTCGCGATGTAAGTGCATAGATTCGATGCTTGACCACCATTGATAGACCCCACTAATACCAAGCCAGCAATCAAATCTAGAGGTAGGTTGAATGCTTTACCGAGGCCAAACCCTAGTGCAGGGCACAGGACATAGCAGAGAAGGAACCCGATAATGACCGCACCTGGCTCCTTGGAAACTCTCACGAAGTCATCAGGAGTCAGAGTGATGCCCATGGAGAGCATCAATGCACCTGATCGATGCACGTTTGTATAGTGGCATCAATGGTATTTGATAGATAATATAAATCATAGCTGACATTATACCTAAAGAAGCTGTGAAGTATTTCGTTGAAAACCATGCAAATGATTCTGGTCTGGTTAAGGCAAGGCCGGCGAACAACACAGTCCACAAGGGGAATAGAGTGGTGAGGGTGTCGGTGGTCTTCAGATAGGCATCCCACAGCTTGCTTGTCTTCTTCGTCTCCTTCGGTCCGACTGCTGCAATCTCACTCATCATTAATGACGATGAAGAGGATGGGTTCCTATATCTCCCTGTCGATGATGATGCTACGTTCTTAGTAGCGAAAGCATTGCTTCGGATTGATAATTGATGCAAATGCAAGGGCACATATGCATAAGCGATCTTGGCACTGCACAGAATAATCAATAAAATGAAACTTGATAAGATACCCTTCATTTCAAGCAACTGTCAACTTTGTCCAAAGTGTGAGGTTGAAGCTTCGATTTTTGAAGGAAGTGTAAAGTTACGCTCTTCCTGAAACAAATAAGTTCACAACTGTTAAATAACTTAAATCATTATTCAACCGAATGTCAACTCTTGAGGTCATCGATGCAGTGCAGCGCTCGCTCTACAATGAAGGGTTTCTGCAGGTTCTATACAGAGTAACTGCTTACATATTGTATATGTAATCAAAATCTTTCCCATGATAATTTATTTTTTATATAATTCATTAAGACTGTCAGAGCACAGCTCAGGGCAAATGTTTTGCGAATAATCTCGGGTGGTCCAGACTATAAATCTGAAACAGGTCCTATCGTTGATTTGTCGAGGAGGGAAAGTGGTAAGGTCTAGTCAGTTTTGTCTCATAGTAAGTGATGTGTATTCACCGAGATTCGATGCGGTTCATTGATAGGGATTATTGCATTGCAGATACTGAAGGAGTTTCTACAGAATTTGAATCTTAAGCAGACGTTGACCATATTTGAGGCTGAAGTGGGTTATGAGGTGATACAACTTCATTTTCCTTTCAATCGTCGTAGTCTTATGTAGTTCATGAATGTGCAATCATATCATGTTAGTCTATAAGAGAAGATGGAAAGGATAGTTTATGCGACAGCCTGCATCTCGGAAGGGCCAATGCTCCCGATTACAGCATACTGGAGCGCATGGTGACGGCGTGCCTTGCAAGCACGCTTAGCACAAACAGTAGTAAGCTTACGACTACAGGTAGCAATAACAATACTAATAGTGCAGCACCCAACAACAACAATTCTGCCGCTAGCAAGATCGATACTTCGACAGTCAGCAAGAGCAAAACCGTGTCAGACGACAGCAAGCAAGATGTCACGAACAAGGCGGTTGATCTTCATAAATTAGTATCTGCTGATAAGTATTCTATCAAAGCATTTGATGACGTCTTGGAGATGACTGACGAGGATGACCATGATGATGTACCGCCTCAGTATTCTTCGCATCGTCCTTCTGTTGCATCCATGAATGACGTGGAAAGACGTACAGAAATGAAGCCTTATCTTGATGATCCTACAACTGAACATCAGTCGACAATACATTTGAAAGATGATATGAACAACTCACAATCAAAACATATCAATGATAAACAATCTTCACCAACTTTTTATCTTCATAAGCGAGAAGCAGATGACAGCGATGCGGAAGTAGATGAAATAGAGGAAGAAATCGAAGAAGAGGAGGGGCCTGAGTACGAGTCCGACGATGATGAGGAAGTGAAAGGACAATCTGTTGATAATGATAACAGTAGCAATCAAAAGTTGAGCAGTGGCACCTACATGGATGATTATACTGTGTCCAGCCAGAGAAGCAGTATGAGTACGCGCATCAACGTAAGGCGTACCGCTGAGCGCAACAACAGCAATGCGGACAACAACTCTAACAACCCTTCTGATAGTTCCAAAGTCAACGTATTTCGATTGAATCAGGTGAGTTCACGCTAGTTCTTGTTACTATTGCTACTATACTGTTTCAGTGATATTTGTACAACTACTACTCTTTCCACTCATAGGCTTCGACGACCAGATCACAGTCAGGTTGGGGAACCCTCGACGAAGCTAGGTATGATGACTTCGCGGTCGATGACGATGGCGATGATCTAATTGGGCGGAAAGACGAAGACGTGGTGAATTCTAGAATGACCTCTATCCCAACTCTTCCTGCTCGAGGCAGTATCAGTGCTAACAATAGTAGCCATGAGTTCGAAGGAGACAATGTTAAGTCAGTGAGTAACAACGCTGAGGTGGATGTTTCCTTGAGCAGTTACACCAGTAATCAGGAAGAGGAAGAGGAGGAGCTTAGAGGCCCATCTCGCAATAGCAACCAAGATGATGGAGGAGTGAGATCTAATCAAACTGAAGGGAAAGGCAAATGGTCTTCTGTGAATTATGATGATGATGATGAAGACGAGGAGGTGGTAGAAGAGGAAGAGGAGTATGCTGCGGAGGACTTTGAGGATGATTTCGACGAAGAGAACTTGGATAAGAGCCAATCTTCGCCGGAGAAATCGTTCGGTGGAGGCAGCAAGTCTTCCCCCGACAAGTCTTTCGAAGACGATGAGATTGAGGAGGATATCTCTATTGGAGAGGTGAGTTGCTCCCATAGCTCATATCGCCTTGAGATTGTGTTGATTGATTCCTTTTTCTGTAGAATTCCAACCAAAGCAGTGATTCTGATTTCGGTTTGAATGACAAAATTGGCAACAAGAATAAGAACGATTACAGAGCAGTTAGTGAAGGTATGTTCCGCGCGCGATCAGGAGTGCTCCCTCAAGTATCTCTTGATCGGGGAGACAGAAGGTCAGATAACGATAACCTCTCCAGTTCAAGTAGCTTAAAGGCGCGCATGAGACAAATCGATGAGCAACTGCAGGACTATGAGAATGAAGACACCGAAGGGAAACTGAAGAGTCTGCGGAAACAGTACGAACAGGACGACGACAACGACGACTCCGTTGCCTCAGAGGACCTTAACGAGATGGACTTCAGCACGGGCGGACTGGAGGCTGACGAGCGATTGGACCCCAACGATAGCAGTGGAGAGGGGTCCTTTTCGTTCCTGGACTCTTCGTCCAAAGGACATGAGAGAAAATGAAATACTCCCTATTAAGGAGCCTCTTAACTTATAAGTATGAGGGCGTCATCTTTGACTCTAGTTTCACGAAGCAGTGTTTCCGCAGTGTGTATGTGTATTAGAGTATTCGTCAACGTTGATCTATTTCTCCCCTTACGTACATCAAATCAATCCGCCGGAAAAACAAAAAAGGGAAGGCGGGAATCAAATTGCTGTTTGCATGGAACTAACTTGTATAAGCTTGGTTAAGATTAACTTAATTGAGCGTCGAGAGATACAGACCATTTTTGACAACAAGAAGTGAAGTCGAGAATACACTTGTTCAAGTGATTTCTTTATAGATTTCAAGAAATTGTTTTCCAATTGTTCTAAATAAAATGGACAAAATGTTAACTAAATTCGAAAGTAAAAGTAATCGTGTTAAAGGTCTCAGTTTTCATCCCATTAGACCGTGGATTTTAGCATCTCTTCATAATGGTCATATTCAGCTGTGGGATTATCGAATGGGCACATTGCTTGACAAGTTCGAAGAACATGATGGACCAGTCAGAGGTGTTGATTTTCATCGATCACAGTCATTGATTGTTTCAGGAGGTGATGACTATAAAGTCAAAGTGTGGGATTACAAGTTGCGCAGGTGTTTGTTTACACTGCTGGGACACCTTGACTATATCCGAACAGTGCAGTTCCATGTAGAGTACCCTTGGATTGTGTCTGCTTCAGACGATCAAACGATCCGCATTTGGAATTGGCAATCAAGAAATTGTATTTCAGTGTTGACAGGACACAATCATTATGTGATGTGCGCGGCATTCCATCCCAAAGAAGACATGATTGTGTCAGCATCTCTCGACCAAACAGTGAGGGTGTGGGATACCACTGGATTGCGAAAGAAGACCGTACGAGGAGCTCCACCACAAATGGACGAAAGCAATGTTGTTTCGAGAGTCAATAACGAACTATTCGGTGGAAATGATGCTGTTGTTAAGTACGTGTTAGAGGGCCATGAAAGAGGAGTCAATTGGGCATCGTTCCACCCCACTTTACCATTAGTCATCTCAGGAGCTGATGATCGTCAAGTGAAGCTATGGAGAATGAATGAAACAAAGGTAAGCGTAACTGATCTTATACTAATATGACCGATTGCGTATAATTCTTTGTCATTGCGTCAGGCTTGGGAGGTGGATACGATGAGGGGACATACTAACAACATCTCTTGTGTCCTGTTCCATCCTAAACATGAGCTGATCGTGTCCAACTCCGAAGACCGTACCATTAGAGTGTGGGACATATCCAAGCGGCTTGGAGTGCAGACCTTCCGTAGAGAGAGCGACCGCTTCTGGATCCTGGCGGTCCATCCCGAGCAGAACCTACTCGCAGCGGGACATGACTCCGGTATGACGGTGTTCAAGCTGGAGAGAGAGCGCCCTGCGTTCGATGCCGTGGGCGGCAAGTGCTTTTACATCAAGGACAGATACCTCCGCATGCACGAGTTCAGCAGCAGCCGTGACGTTCCTCTAGTGTCTCTGCGTAGAACCACTGCCAATGCAACACCTGGCATCGGCGGTGGACCACGCACCCTGTCATACAATACACTCAACAAAGCCGAGAACAACGTGCTGATTCTGTCTGATGCCGAAGGAGGCTCCTACGAGTTGGTCACCTTCTCCACCGACGTGACTGGTTCTGGCGATGCTCAGGACGTGAGGAGAGGCTCTGCCATTTCCGCTGTCTTCTTAGCTCGTGATAGATTCGCGGTGCTTGATAAGACTCGCCAGCTTCTGATTAAGAACTTCCAGAATGAGGTCGTTAAGAGGTCCAGCCCTCCGATCGCTGGAGTGGATGCCTTGTTCTTCTCTGGCACTAGCGGTCGTCTTTTGATGAAGAGCGAAGACAGGGTATTGCTCTACGACCAGCAGGCACGCAAGACAGTCAGTGAGCTGCAGGTCCCGCGCATCAAGTACGTCGTATGGAACCATGACTACTCTTTGATCGCTCTGATCTCTAAGCACCAACTAGTTCTCGCGAACAAGCAACTGGAGCAACTATGCACCGTGAGTGAGACAGTTCGCTTGAAAGGTGGCTGCTGGGACTCTACCAAGAACGTATTCATTTACACCACTCTCAACCATGTGAAGTACGTGCTCCCTAATGGTGACCGTGGCATCATTAGAGGATTGGACGCCCCTGTGTACGTCACCAAAGTATTAGGCATCTCATTGTATTGCTTGGATCGCGAATGCAAACTGAGAAACATAGAGATCGACACTACTGAGGCTCTGTTTAAGCTTGCGTTAGAGCGTCGTGACTACTCTGAAGTCATGCGCATGGTGAAGCACTCGAGACTGTGCGGACAAGCAATCATTTCTTATCTGCAAGAAAAGGGTTATCCCGAGGTAGCTTTACACTTTGTTCACGACAACAAGACCAGATTCAAACTTGCTTTAGCATGCGGTAATATTCAAGTAGCGATGAATGTGGCTCAGGAGCTAGGTGACGATGCATGGCGTCAGTTGGGAGTGGAGGCACTACGTCAGGGAAATCATGAGGTGGTGGAGATGTCCTACCAGAAGACAAAGGAGTTCGACTGCTTGAGTTTCCTCTATCTCTTGACCGGCAACACAGACAAACTGCGCAAGATGTTGAAAATAGCAGAGATGCGTGGGGATGCCATGAGTTGTGTCCATAATGCCCTTTACCTCGGTGACGCTGCAGAACGCGTTAAGATCATCGAAGCCACTGGTCAGCTGTCTCTGGCTTACCTCGCCGCGAAGACGCATGGACTTGATGAAACTGCCGAGCGACTACTGCAGCTGTTGCATGTCTCCGGTATCCAAGTGCCTGTGCTCGAAGAAAAGCCGACTCTGCTGCAACCGCCTACACCCATTTTTCGTGGTGAGAATTGGCCTCTGCTGTCAGTAGGATCTACCAATGTGTCTGCTTTGAATGATGGTTCGAAGGGTGTTTCCAGCGTAGCGATCGATGGAGATGAATATCATGATGCGGCAGAAGGAAACAAGAACTGGGGCGATGATGAAGATCTGTTCGATGATGAAGACGGTGCAGAAGAGAAGAAGGTGTCTGGTCCTAAGAAGCAAGCATCTGGCGAGGGCTGGGGCGACGATGATTTGGACCTAAGCGATGATGATGACGCTATCACCCCTGCTGCCAATACCAAGACATTGGTGGAAGTGTCTAGAAATCCTGATGGGTCCATATTCACTGTCCCTAATGCAGGAAATCCTGTGACTATGTCGTGGTGCACGGAGTCCGTCCACTGTGCGGACCATTTTGCCGCAGGATCTGCTGATTCGGCCATTCAACTACTCAATCGCCAAATTGCTGCCGTAAATGTATCATTGCTGAAGGCTAATGCTACGTCCCTATTCCTTGGATCGTCCAGTTTCCTCCCAGGGTTTTCACTCGCGCCGCCCAACCGTAGTTATATCTTACGCGATAATGGTGGTGATGCGAAGGCCAAGCCTTTTCCAGTACAGACTCTCAAAGTTAATGCACTGTTAGAACAGCTGAAGCAAGCATATCGCGCATTTACAAATGCTCAATTTTCTGAATGCAAGGAGTGCTTGGAATCGATATTGCGCACGATTCCGTTGATATCAGTGACTGCGAGAAGCGAAGCTAACGATTTGAAGGAGTTGGTAGATGTTAGTCGAGAGTACATCATCGCGATCAGAGTCAAGAACGCTATGGACAGCGTGGGCTCAGGAGATGTCAAGAGAAACTTGGAATTGGCGGCGTATTTCACTCATTGCAACTTGCAGCCAGCTCATCTCATGTTGGCCCTGAAGTCCGCCATGGCGAGTGCCTTCAAGAATAAGGTAAATCATGAACATAAGTGATGTTTGATCACTTACTGCTCATCTTGCTTCCTACTTTCTCTCCTTCCCTACATTAGAACTTCATCAACGCGGCATCATTTGCTCGTCGATTACTTGAGCTTCCAGATATGAACTCAGAGAAGAATGCGGACTCGAGAGGCAAGGCTCAGAAGGTGTTGCAAAAGAGCGAGCAACAGGGACGCAATGAGTTTGCGATAGACTACGATGAGCGTAATCCTTTCAGGTAACTCCTATTGTATTCTTTTTCAGATGCTATTGTGATGCATTTATTAACAGATTTTATTATCCGACTACAGCATCGACTGCAATAGCTTCAAGCCTCTGTACAAAGGAACTACGACCGTCAAGTGCTCCTACTGTTCTTCGCAGTACTCTGCTGACTACAAGGGAAAGCTGTGTTTGACATGCGAGCTTTGTGTGGTACGTATTCTCATAAACATAAATCTATTGCCTCAACAAATATAATATTATTCAACCATTTGCCTGCTGTCACAGGTCGGACTAGATACCGTGGGCTTGGTGACCCAGTCCATATCTCGATCGAAGTGAGCAATGGGTAGGGTGAGGCAGAGAGCAAGTAGTGGATAGTATGTGTTTGGTCTGAGCGGTCACGATTGGGATGATAGTTTACATATAATAATATCTATTGGTGCGTCAGCGATTGCTGTCATTAAGAATCTTATCTTTCATAACCATAAGAAAATAGTTAATGATATTCAATTGAAGAATTATGATATCTTTACTCTTCTTCTATACCTCCATTTCATGACTAAGTTACATGTGTGTTGTGGTGTAACCTAACGTACTGTACAGTTTGTTACGCAGTACTGTACGTACTACATTTACAGTACGTTACGACCCACAATTGGGGACCCATTAACTTTATTGATGATGATGACGAGATAGAACAAGAACGACCGATGGAGTCTAGTGGGAATGCGACGAATGGCCAGAGAGCAGCTGCAACAGTGGAAGATATTCATGACCTCGCAGACAAGTTGGTAT